>VFQS010001761.1_pt1 | contig 18909 bp, 15 predicted proteins | sample 3512361 | NCBI WGS metagenome assembly VFQS01 (sample SAMN10412375, study PRJNA504923) | tailings metagenome | isolation source: Relicate 1 Philex TSF3 active mining | place: Philippines
TCGAAGATTACCACGAACAATCACTCACACCTTTGAAAGAACAAGTAGGCGATGCCTTCACGTGGGAAGAATTAAAATTATATCGTGCTAGTTTAAGTTCTAACGCGTAAATTTACAACCTCAATTTGAACGCTAACAAATGAAATACATTTACCTTTTTCTAATTCTTGTTTTTGCAGCTTCTTGTGGTGAAAAACAAAATTCAAAAGCAATTGAAACCTTAACGAAGAAAAACCTCGATAGTTTAATCAACGTCTATCCAGACAGTGTTCCACTTTTAGTCGCTCGAGGAAATAAATTGATTGATAAATATGACTTTTATGGTGCATTAGCAGATGGAGCAAAAGCATTTCATTTGGATAGCAACAACTGGGAAGCACGTTTTCTATATGCAAATGCCTTAAACAACCGAGCAAATCGTAGCATTGCAGATGTAGACCAAGCTCAAAGGCATTTTTTAACACTTATCAAAAGTCACCCTGGAAACAAAAAAATGTATGTGGCCTTGGCATCAACTTACAGTCAACAACGCGACTTTGAAAAATCATTTCAATACATAAATACAGCCTTACGCATCGATGTAAAATACCGTGATGCTTACGTGATGAAAGGAACGAATTACTTAGCATTAGGAAATCGAAAATTAGCAAAATCATCTTACGAAACAGCGGTGCAACAAGATCCAAAATTCTACGAAGGATACCTTGCTTTGGGGTATTTATATTCAGAAGATAATGAACCGATTGCAGTAGAGTATTTTAGAACAGCAGCCGAACTAAAACCAACATCAACCGATGCCTTATATGGAGTGGCTTACAGTTTACAACAACAGAGAAAATTTGAAGAATCTTTAGCGGCATATAGACATTTATTAGAAGTAAAACCTTCTTTTTATCTAGCATTATTCAATCAAGGATACATCAAACAGTTTGAACAAAATCAAATAGACAGTGCAGTTCATTTTTATGATTTATCAATACAATTACAACCCAAATTTGTGAAAGGTTGGCACAATTTAGGGTTGTGTTATGCTGCTCAAAATCGTAAAGCAGATGCTATGCGTGCTTTTAGTACAGCCTTGAAATACAACCCAAATTTTGAGATGTCTCGTATCGAAGCAAACCGTATCCGATGAATCAACAAAGTAAAATCATCCAACTCATTGGTGACCTATCCATACCTATTTTAGGTTACTATTTTTGGGGTTGGAACATTTATTTTATTTTGTTCTTCTACATACTTGATGTATTGATTTCAACGGTTTTCACGTTTGTTAAAACTCAAAAAATCAATCAATACCAGCAAACAAATAAATGGCCTTGGGTGCATATCGGTCTCATTTTATTAGGATATGCCATTACCTTCTATATGTTGTACTTTTTGATCTATCAAATATATCCTAAAACAGATTTGACTTACCAATTAAAAGAATTCATGATGCATGAAGATATGGGCTTACCCCAATGGATTTTGCTATTTCCGCTTTTGATTCTAGGAGGATATTCGCTATACCGCATGACCTTTTTAATACCCAAAGCTTACGAAACAACCAAAATAGAATCTTTGTGGCACGAACATATCAAGGTTTTTCTATTGATAATAGCTGCTATCGGTTTATTATTAGGAATTTCAACTTGGATTGTTTTTTCCGACTGGGTTTACGTTTGGGGCGTAATTCTAGGAATTAGTTTGTATCGAAATTTAGTGTCAAGAGCTTAATTAGGTAATACTCGTCTGTAACCTAAAATTTGAGTTTTAGAAAACGGTTTCAAACAAACTGCATCATCTTGATTTCCTCCAAAAACATAAATCAATCCATTCTTTTTATCTTCCTTGATAAAAAATCCTACATGACCTTGCCAACCTGTTTGTTTCACTCTCCAAAACACAACTAAATCTCCTGGTTTAGGATCATTTACAGGTGTTCCCATTTTTAACCAAGAACGAGCTAATAATGATTTTGGATGCGCATAACCTTGTTTCTCTAAACAATAATTAACAAATGCTGCACACCAACTAACCTCATCATTTTTTATAGATCGAAACCCAGTTTCATGAAAAAACTTTAAGATGACCGGATTGGTACCTGTTAAACTTTGTGTAACATTCTGAAAAGAAAAAACCGTCCTTAGTAATCTTTTTTGCTGATCATTCAGTGCAACCCCACAATAGCTTTCAATAGAATCAAAAAATTCATTTTTAGTTACTTTTTCAACTGTATAAATCTGTTTTGGATTCTCATTGACTTTATCTATTTTGGGTTCTTCCGTTTTCATCAAAGCAACAGGTACATTTTTTAAACTGTACTTCTCTTTTTCTATGTTATAAACTCTATAGATTTCTGCAGAATCACCATAAATCGCAACTATGGTTTGAATACGAGTTAAACTTTTAGCAGGAAATTTAGCATACTCAGATAATGTAATGTTAATCGCTTTTTCTTTAATTTCTTTCAAAACAATCGTATCAGATTGAATAAAAGTTTGAAGTTTTTCATCAGTAGTATCCAAACCTATTTTCAAATGTTTTAGGACTTTATCAACTAAAGTACTTTTCATTTTTTGCTTATTCAACTGAAAAAAACTTACTGCATAACAATAGTTAACCAATGGCTTTTTGGGTTGATATTTTAATAATTTCTTCCCAAGCTTAATCACTCTATCATAATGATTGTGAACATAATTCCATTTTAAGCGAAAATTTTTAATCGTATGGGTTGCAGAAAAAGTTGTCATATACATAGAGCACATAATACAACTTAAAAAAAAGATTTTCATAGTGCTAAATTTTAAAGTGAATGGGAAAGTATTATTACGTAACGTAAGTATTTTCCTTATTAGTATAAATTACTTCAAAAATTAATTAGATACTATTTTAAAATAGTATCCGTTTACTAAAAAAAGACGGTCTTCAATGAAAATCATTTCCACATTAGTATTCTGTTTATTGATATTGAACACTTTCGCAAGCACGACGGCGTCCTATCAATCTTTTTTTCGAGAAGAAATTGATGAAGCAAACCAATTTCTAATAAAGACAGCTTCTTTATTCAACCAGTCAAGCAAAAAATACCATCATTCAAAAAAAGTATTGAAGGCTATCATTTATCCTGAATTATTAAGATATAATTATTTAAAAGACTTTTTCGAAACAACCAGTCTCGAACTCATTTATGTAAATTACGGGGCAAAAGCGGCTGATTTTTCAATCGGGCGTTTTCAAATGAAACCCAGTTTTGCTGAGGATATTGAAAAATATATTAATGCATCACAAACGTTTAAAAAGAAATATAAATCTTTAGTGATAAGTAAAAATTTCACTCTAAAATACAAACGTAGATTAAGGGTTGAAAGATTAAAAAATACCGCGTGGCAACTTGTTTATTTAAATGCGTTTATTGATGTATGCTCATCCAAATTTCCAGAGTTAAAAACAATATCAATCGAAAAGAAACTGTTTTTTTTGGCTGCTACATACAATATTGGATTAAATAATTCGTTAATGAATATAAAGCGAAAAAGTACTTTAAAAACGTTTCCTTTTGGCCCAAAATACAGGGGAAATCAATTTTGTTACGCAGAAATAGCACGAGAATATTTAAAACCAAAATAAGGCCTATGACTAAATTATACCTAACTTTTAAATTCTCACATCATGAAACCAACATACTTAGGGATAATTTCTATTCTCTGCACCATTTTAATAATTGGATGTAATAATAAAAAACAAAAAAACTCAGTTATTAAAAAAGATCCACAATCCGTTGTGATTTCTCCTTTTAAGAAAGTAAAATTAAAAGCGGAAGAGTTCACAGTTAATCCTGGAGTAGATACTATAATCACAACCGCTAATGGGTCAAAAATTATCCTTTCAAAAGAAAGTTTAATGGATGAAAATGGAACGCTTTTAAAAGAGCCTATAACCATTTCTTTGACAAATTTCATGGATCCAGCAGAGATAATGACAGCTGGCATTCCAATGAAATATAGCGATGACTCAACAAAAAATACACCGTTCCAATCTGCAGGAATGTTTGAAATTCAAGCTACAACGCAATCAGGTAAAAAAATAATCATCAATCAAAATCATCCTATTTCAATGGAATTAGCTACCTATCGTTCTGAAAAAGGATATGATAATTATTATTTAGATACCATGACTGGTAAATGGACAAAAACAGAAAACGATAACTTACATGTTAATTTAGATAAAGAAGAGATTAAAAAGCAGCTATCAAAATTAAAATCAAAAACAATTTTCGATGGCAATTTATTCGTGTTTGATTGGAATTCGCTATTGGATGAATATTTCAATGATGATTACACTAAAATTTTTCCCTATATCGAAAATAAAAAGAAAAAACTTCCAGCTAAGTTGTTGAAGTATGGGATCGATGGTGAAAAAATACGTGATTATGAGACTGTAATACTAAACAATTCTGAAGTGCCAGCAGGTTTAATTATTTGGGAAAAAATAACTAAAAACAAATTCCCTTCATGGACAGAATATCAAATTGCAACACACAAAAAATTAGAGGGTGACTTGTATGAACTTACGATAGAAAATCCTAAAAATAAATCGGAAAAGTTTAAGACGATTATTAAACCTAAAATGACAATCAAAAGTTTGTTTAAAGTAGCTGCTGAAAAATGGTCAGAAAATTATGTGCAAACCTTGATAGAAATTCAAGAGCATGAAATGACTCTTTCAAAAATGAATGATTTATCTAGAACATTGAAAATAAATCAGTTTGGAATATATAACTGTGATAAACTATATGACCAACCCGAAAGATTCTTTGCAAAAGTTGATTTTATAATTCCACAAGGTAAAAAAGGATTTACCCCTGATCGATTTTTCTACATTAGCAAAAGGGATAAAGTGTGTATAGATTATACTTTTAAAAAAGAAGTAGATTTAACACTTTGTAATGATCCTTCTGCAAAACTATATACAGTTTTAGAAGGTGATATACTTGCTCAAGTATCTAGTGAAGAACTTGCAAAATGCTCCAAAGACAAAACTGGCATTCAAACATTACAATTCAGAGCAACTAAAAAAATAGAAAAGATTGATGATTTGAAAAGATTAATGGGGATATAAAACAAATAGGGTGTCTTTTCAGACACCCTATTTGTTTTTGATTTATCTTTTTCTAGGAGATTTAATTCTTCCTTTATGCATTTGCGCCATTCGCATTTGATTTTTGGAAGGAATTGCCCCTGTTAATTGCTCTCTCATCATAGAGATTTGATCTTTCAAAATACCATTCTCATCTAATTTCTTCGCTTCACTCAATAATGATAGCGCTTCTTGTCTTCTACCAGTCTGAGCAGTTAAGCCTGCTAAGTGCATGCGAGCCATCGCATTATCTTGCTTCGTTCTTAATCCCATTTGCAGAGCTGTACGCATCAATTGCTCACTTTTAGCAAAACCCATCTCTTGTGCTCCCATCATCGCTTTTAAATACAAGATATAAGCATGTTGTTTTTTTGGTAACAAATCAGGTCGTGTAATTTTTTTAATATAATCATGTGCTTTCTCTTGATTACCAACGCGCATTTGATTCAAAGCCATGATCATATATACGTTTCTGAAGAATGTCAAAACAACCAATGCAGTAACGAAAATCATGACAATTCCCCACCCCCAATGTCCTGTTCCAAAAGAATAAACAGTTAAAAACAAAGATGCTGCTGTAAGAATACAGCGAATAATAAATCCTAACATATATTTATGATTAATCGATAGTAGCTATACACTTCAACTCAATAGCGATAGGAGTTGGTAAAGAATTTATTTCACAAGTAGTTCTACATGGTAAATTATCTTTAAAATACTCAGCATAAAGACGATTGTACGTGTGGAAATCTCTTTTCATATTTACTAAGAAAACCGTTACATCGACTAAATTTTCCCAACTTGAACCTGATTCCTCTAAGATCACCTTAACATTATCAAAAACACTTCTGCATTGTGCTTCAAAGTCAAATTCTAAAAAGTTTCCATTTTTATCCAATTTTAAACCTGGAACTTGTGAATCTGTTGCGTCTGAACCAGCTGTTCGTGGTCCAACTCCTGATAAAAATAATAAATTACCTACTCTTCTTGCATGCGGATATAAACCTACTGGTTTCGGAGCTTTTGATGTTGAAATTCTAGAATTATCTGACATAATCGTAATTTTTTGTTGCAAATATAAGCAATCTAAAAGATTAAATGTATTTCTACCTCACCATTACAGGTTTAGAAATTTGAATGAAATCAGAATCAATTATATTAAGATAATAGGTACCTTTCGCTAAATCTGAAACATCTAAATTTATTGAATTTAACTGCTTATTAACTTCTAATTCTCTTACTTTCTGACCTAAGACATTAGTCAAAATGATTGAAGACACTTTTAAATCACTATTCCAAATTACATTGATATTTTGATCTGTTGGATTTGGATAAACCTTAAATTTATTTTCATCAATATCATAAATACTAAGGGTACTTTTCTGCTCATTATTAATTATTAAATTATCTAAATTCAATGCATTAAACCCCTGATAAGCAAACTTGATTAGTGTGAATTGTTTTAAATTATTTTTATCGATATCCATTAATTCTACTTTATTCCAATTTAAGGTATCTTTAATAATTTTTGAATCTAAATTTAAACTGGATATTTTAACCCAGTTATTGCCACAATCATTTGATAAAAAGATGAATAATGAATCTAAATCGGCATTCTTTTGAATCGATTTTTTGACATCAAACGAAATGTAAACTGGTAAAGTATCTTTTAATTTAGAGAAATTTAATTGCTTAGAAGTCAAAGTACTATAACCAATCGAAGAAGGATTAAAAGTGATAAACTGATTCAAAGTTGAATTTATATTAGTTAAAACAACATTGTTAGCACTTTTATCTCCAAACCAAAAATTATTCATTTTCAGCGATTTAATAGTATCGAAATTTTCAACGATTGGAAAATCTTTCTTGGATGCATCTACAATAACAAATCCACTTTTGGTGATCGCCTTAGATGATACTCCATTTGCTGCAACTAAAGTAACATTATAAACTCCCGACTTGGAATATAATACAGAAGGATTTTCTTCAATGGATGTACTTGGATAAGCACCTGGGAAAGTCCATTTCCATTGTGTTGCTTTTGTAGTCAATGTGTCAGTAAAAATTACTTTTGTTCCTAAACAACTAAAATCGCTTTGAATAGTAAAATCAACATTGTCAATCGTGTAATCATAAATTGTATTGTCAATAGATGGCTTCACTAAAGTATCAACAGGGCCAGAAGGATATAGATTGATTTCATCTAAAAACAAATTATTTCCACCATTACCTTCAAACTCAAATTTTATTCTGGAATTTGATGTCCAAAATGAAGAAATTATATTCGTTATATTCACAATTTTCCAATCTGTTTTAGAACTTGGTTTCCAATCTGTCACAGCTAATAAATCACTTAAATTAGTACCTGAAATGACTCTGCGAATACTCCATGTTTTTCCGCAATCATTTGAAAAATAAATTCTTAAAGTTTCATTATCCGTAGAAGTTAACTTTCGATATGCATATTTAAAACTCAAAGTTACATCTGCTTGATTTTTAATATTTGACAAATCTATTGGTGTAGAAACAATTGCGTCTAAACTTTTCGTTTTATCTTTAAAATTATTCAAATACAATGAAACTGTATCTTCATATCCTACTCCATTTATAATTTTAAAAGCTTGATTATTTCCTTCATTTATAACATTCCAATATAGAGAATTAGAAATTGAGGTTACCTTATCAAAAGTTTCTAAAAATGGAATTTTTAAAGGCAAAGAGGAGACAGTCACCGCTCCATCAATAGTTTTAGTTAACGTTTTAACTCCATCAGATACTGTTAAACTAACCGTATATTTACCCGGTTTTGTATAAATTACCTTAGGGTTTGCTTGATTCGACTCAGCTGGTATTCCTCCAGGAAATAACCATTTTCTTGTGGTAACACCATTAAAAGAAATGTCCTCAAAACTCATTTCCGATCCTGCACAAATTGGATTATTGTCATAAATAAAATCAACTTTACACAAAGCAGGATTAAGAACACCTACTTCACTTAAATTATCTGCAGATGAAATAATATTTCTACCTCCAATAGTAGACAATAATGCGGCCCTCATTCTATCCACTTGATTCGGTGTAAACATTTTATTACAATAAGAATAATCCATATAATTTTCAACATTTGCTCTTACACCACATGAGCTTTCATTCAAATTACAGAAAGTAACTCCCATAGTTGGTGGTGTGTCATCTACTTCATCTTGATCAGGATCATTACAACTTGCAATATTACCTGGATTATTATTAGGTCCCCATGTATGCATTAAATTTAACCAATGTCCTACCTCATGCGTGAGTGCTCTACTTTTTATACTGTTTGATGTACCAATACTTCCCACATATGTATGTAAAATCCAAATACCGTTTGTCATACTATTACCTGATCCCCAAGGTCTGTAAGTATAACCCGCCGCGCCTCCTATCGACTTACATATAAAAAAATGTAGGTATTTATTTCCTGTCCATTCACCTTTATAGACATCGTTACCCGCTCTGATGAGCGAAACCTGTTTACTACCATTTGTAGTTGTATCAGTTGTAAAAGTTCGAGTGATTCCTCTAAAACAAGTTCCATCAGGAGCAATCGTTGCCATTTTAAATTCTATCTCAACATCAGATGGTAAACTACTAAAATCTGAATGTACAGTTTTAGAATCCGTATTTTGCAATCTAAAATCTCGATTCAATATTGCTAATGCATCATGAATTTGTTCATCCGAAATGTTTTCAATTCCACCACTATGCAACACGTGAAAAACTACAGGAATCGTATAAATAGTTCCTCTTTTCTTACCACTTGATCTATATTTTACTACTTCTTTTTGAAATTGAACTTGTTCTTTTTCATACTGTTTGCGATACTCAGAATTTTGTAGTAACTCTTGTAATTTTTTGTGTGTTGTACAATATTCTACATCTTCACCTGGTCTTGTATTTGAATAGTCGATCTGTTGACTTTTTATTCCGAAAAATAAGAAAACAGAAAAAAATAAAGAATAATATCTCATAACTTAAAAATAAATACATAATATCCTATATGAATACTATGACAACAAATATAAAACAAAATTAAGACGCATTTGGTTTAATAAAGTTGCTTATCTCTGATACTTTTTAATGTATCTTTGGAATTCAATACAAGTCAATCATTTAGTTAAATGGAATATAATTTTCGCGAAATCGAGTCCAAATGGAAACAGTTTTGGGCTGAAAATCAAACATTCAAAACAGAGGACAACTCTGAGAAACCCAAATTTTATGTGTTAGACATGTTCCCTTATCCATCAGGGGCAGGATTACATGTTGGTCACCCATTAGGATATATCGCTTCTGATATCTATGCTCGTTATAAACGATTAACAGGTCATAATGTATTACACCCTATGGGGTATGATTCGTTTGGTTTGCCTGCAGAACAATATGCGATTCAAACAGGACAACATCCTGCTATCACAACGGAAGAAAACATCGCGCGTTACCGTCATCAATTAGATAATGTCGGATTTTCATTCGATTGGTCTAGAGAAGTTCGTACTTCTAGCCCTGAATATTACAAATGGACACAGTGGATTTTCGCACAATTATTTGATTGTTATTACGATAATAAAACCAATAAAGCGGAGCGAATTTCTACCATAATCTCTACTTTCGAAAAGAATGGAAATGGAAATGTAGATGCATGTTCGGATTGTGAGACAATTTTTAGCGCTGAAGAGTGGAAAGGATATTCTGCTAAAGAAAAAGAGGATATTTTGCAAACATACCGTTTGGCATTTTTAGCTGACTCTTGGGTAAACTGGTGTCCTAAATTAGGAACTGTGCTTGCAAACGATGAAATAATCAACGGAGTTTCTGAACGTGGTGGTCACCCAGTGGAGCAAAAATTAATGCGTCAGTGGTCGATGCGTATCAAAGCTTATGCTGAACGTTTATTAACTGGTTTAGAAACATTAGATTGGACTGATTCTGTAAAAGATATTCAACGCAACTGGATTGGAAAATCAACCGGTTGTTCGTTAAAATTCCAGATTGCAGATTGCAAATTAACAGATTGTACGATTGAAGTATTTACAACACGTCCTGATACCGTTTTTGGGGTTTCATTTGTAGTGTTAGCACCGGAACATCCATTGGTAGATGAAATTACAACTGAAGAGTACAAAGAAGCTGTGGATAATTACAAAAAAGCAGCATCGTTAAAAACAGAGAGAGATCGTCAATCTGACGTGAAAAATATTACGGGTCAATTTACAGGAGCATATGTACTTCATCCATTTACCAATGAAAAAGTTCAAATTTGGATTGGAGATTATGTGCTTGCTTCTTATGGAACAGGTGCTGTCATGGCGGTTCCGTGTGGAGATCAACGTGACTGGGATTTTGCCAATCATTTCAACCTAGAAATCAAAAATATTTTTGAAAACGTTGATATTTCTGAAAGTGCTTACGCTGAAAAATCAGGAAAAATCGCACATTCAGATTTCCTATCTGGGTTAGAAATCAAAGATGCTATGAAAAAAGCCATCGAAGAGATTGAAAAACGTGGATTAGGAAAAGGAAAAACAAATTACCGTTTACGTGATGCAGTTTTCTCTAGACAACGTTATTGGGGTGAACCTTTCCCAGTATTTTACAAAGATGGGTTACCAACGATTATTGAAACACAACATTTGCCAGTCATCTTACCAGAAGTTGAGAAATATTTACCAACAGAAGACGGTGAGCCACCATTAGGAAATGCGAAAGCGTGGGCGTGGGATACAACTAAAAATTCAGTTGTTTCTAACGAACTGATTGACAATAAAAACGTATTCCCATTAGAATTAAATACGATGCCCGGTTGGGCTGGAAGTTCGTGGTATTTCTTGCGTTATATGGATGCGAATAACGAAACGGAATTCGTAAACAAAGAAAAAGCAGATTACTGGAAAAGTGTCGATTTATACATCGGTGGTTCTGAACATGCTACAGGTCACTTATTGTATGCGCGTTTTTGGAATATGTTCTTATTTGATCAAGGATATATTTCCTTTGCTGAACCTTTCCAAAAAATGATCAACCAAGGGATGATTTTGGGGAGAAGTAGTTTTGTTTACAGAACCTTAGAGGGAAATACGTTTGTAACTGCATCCAAGAAAAATGAATATAATACGATTCCTTTACACGTTGATATCGCATTGGTTGACAACGATAAATTAAATTTAGAAGGTTTCAAAAAATGGCGTTCGGATTATGCAGATGCTGAATTTATATTAGAAGATGACGGAACCTATGTATGTGGTTACGAGGTTGAAAAAATGTCTAAATCTAAATTCAACGTTCAAACACCAGACGAATTAGTTGAAAAATTTGGTGCTGATACGTTACGAATGTACGAAATGTTCTTGGGTCCTATCGAACAAGCGAAACCTTGGGATACCAAAGGAATCAATGGGGTTAGCAACTTCTTACGTAAATTCTGGCGTTTGTTCCACCAAGGTGCAGACTATGCTTTTGAAATTACAGATGGAGAACCAACAAAAGATGCATTAAAAACCTTACATAAAACCATTCAAAAAGTAACCGCTGATTTAGAGCGTTTTTCTTTCAATACGGGAGTTTCTAACTTTATGATTGCTTGCAATGAATTGAGCGACCAAAAATGTAATAACAGACAAATTTTAACCGATTTAGTCGTTTTATTATCACCATATGCTCCTCACATTTGTGAAGAATTATGGGTAAAATTAGGTCACGAAGCGGGTTCAATCAATAAGGCAACCTATCCTAAATTTAACGAAGCTTATTTAGTTTCCGATTCATTCTCCTACCCTATTTCTTTCAACGGAAAAGTGCGAATCAAAGTAGATTTACCTTCTTCGATGAACGCTAAAGAAATTGAAGATCACGTAATGGGTATGGCTGAATTAAATAAATACTTGGAAGGAAAACAACCGAAAAAATTGATCGTCGTTCCTGGAAGAATTGTAAATATTGTAGTGTAATTAGATTTCCCTCCTTTCTACCTGAAATGTCATACTGAGTTTATCGAAGTATAATGAAGGGAAAAGAGGGAAAATTCTCTTTTTTATTTATAATACGTCTTTCGTTTAATATCCAACAGCAAAACCTTCTCTGCGTCTGCTAGTTTTTGAATGGATAGGTAATCTCCACCTCCGCTAATCGCTACTTGTTGCATATTTTTAGCATCTGTGGGCGTATTTTGAATTCCTACGACAGAGATAATCATTCCTTTTGCTTTAAATTCATCTAATGATTGAATGTAGTCTTTGGAAGATTTATTAAAAGCTCCATCCGTGATGATATAAACCAAATTTACACCTTCTTCTAAAAATGCCTGATTATTTAATTTACACCCTAATTTAATCCCTTCTCCACCTGCTGTCATTCCTCCTGCTTTGATTGTAGTAATCACTTTTTGTAATTGAGGTTTGTTCACTCCGTTAGTAGGTTTTAAGATTACTTCCGCTTCATTTGCATAGGAAACCAAACTGATTTTGTCTTGTTCACGCAGAATTGATGATAACTCCAACAAACTAAATTTCATTAATTCCATCCTGTCTCCGATCTTCATCGACGAAGAAATATCAATCACAAAGGTTACGTTCACTGGCTTAAAATAACGTTCATCAAATGTCTTTAAAGGAATACTATCCAAAGGTATTTTTGGTATATCAACAACCGGAATAACAGAATCAATTTTTTTATTTTCTTTTTTAGTTTCAACTAAATTTTCTTTTTTAATTTCTTCCTTGTAAACTATTGTATTATTGATTATTTCTTTATCTAAATAAATAGTTACAACATTATCTTTTATATTCACATATTGACCTTTTTCAGCAGATTGATAACCTTGTTTGATAGCATAAAAATAAGTAAATCCCAAAGGGAAATCCTTACTTACTTTTCCACTTTCAGTTGTTTTCCAAACCGCTTTTTTTAATCCATTTTGCAGTAACAATACTTTCGCATCAGGAATGGGTTCTTTCGTAATAGCGTCATACACTTCCACACGTAAACGAAAATCAGTGGCATTCGGAGCAGGGCGATCACCAAAAGTAGGACACGCTTGCATTCTTGCCAAAGGGTCAGTTAATTGTTCTTTTAAAATGCCAGAAATATGAATAATCGTCGGTTCCGATTTATCACTTGTAAAGACACTTACTTCGTACGAAAATCTTCCTAAATTCTTCGGATTAGGTTGTACCCGAAAAATCAACACAGAATCTTTATCTGCACCTTTATTTGTGAATAAACACGCTACTTCACGTGGATTCGTATAATTTAGAATATATCCTTTTATATCCCCTTTATTTGTAATTCGTATGTCTCGATAACGTTCGGCTCCATCTTGTAATTCTCCAAAATCAAGGGTGGTTGTTTCAAATTCAAGTTGAGAAATTCCTTGAAAAACAACTAAAAAAGAAATGATAAAAATGAATAAAGATTTCATTTATGGAATTTTTGGTACTACTCGTTTAGACCAAAAAAAGTGCCACACTGCAAAAGCAATCGTACTACCAACTATAGCGCCACCGATTACATCAGATAAATAGTGTACACCCAGATAAATACGAGAGAATGCAACCAAACAAGCAATGCCTAACAAAACATAAATCACACGAGGAAACAGAGCTTTTAGAGACAAACCATAAAACACAGCCATTGCAAAGAAATTAGCGGCGTGGGAAGAAACAAAGCCAAATTCACCGCCTTGATAAAAATTCCCTGGACTTTGTTCGTAAAAATGCAATTTAGGTCCTAAAATCAAATGATGCGATGGTCTTACTCTTGATACCAACTTTTTGATTATTTGAGAGGAAAATATATCTGACATGGCAATGATTGCCAACATCGTCAGTACAAAATACAAGCAGTGAACAGGACCAAAAGTACGGTAAGCATAATATAACATTCCATAATAGAGTGGGAACCAAATCCACTTACCTGAAACCAACCACATTACCTCGTCTAACCAAGGTGTGTGCAACCCATTGATAAATAAAACAATGGATTGATCAATTGTTTCAAGCCATTCTATCATTTTGTAGGGTCTTCCAGATCAAATCTTTTAACTCTAACAAACCTTGTTGAGCTACAGAAGAAATAAAGACATAAGGAATTGCAGGAATTTCTGCACGCATTGCTTCTTTCAATTCATCGTCCAACATATCAGACTTTGTAATAGCAAGAAGACGGTCTTTATGTAATAATTCAGGATTATAAAGACGAAGTTCGTTTAACAAAACTTCGTATTCTTTTGCAATGTCATTTGAATCAGCAGGAACCATAAAAAGCAACACCGAGTTACGTTCGATATGTCTTAAGAAACGTAATCCTAGACCTTTCCCTTCGTGTGCCCCTTCAATAATTCCCGGAATATCAGCCATTACGAATGATTGATAATTACGGTAAGGAACAATCCCTAAATTAGGACGAACCGTTGTGAATGGATAGTTTCCAATTTCAGGTTTTGCAGAACTCACTACAGAAAGTAAGGTACTTTTTCCAGCATTTGGAAAACCTACTAAACCAACATCAGCAAGGATTTTTAATTCTAAAATCATCCACGCTTCTTGACCTGGTTCACCCGGTTGAGCAAATTGAGGTGCACGGTTTGTACTTGATTTGAAATGGCTATTTCCTTTACCTCCTCGACCTCCTGGAACTAAAATACGTTCCTCTCCATCTTCAGAAATTTCAAATAGAACTTCACCTGTTTCCCCATCTTTTGCGATCGTACCTAAAGGAACTTCAATATACTTATCTTCTCCTTCAGCACCTGTTTTCAATTGACCAGTACCATGTACACCATGTCCTGCTTTGATATGTTTCTGAAATTTCAAGTGTAAAAGCGTCCACAATTGAGCATTTCCCTTCAAGATGATATGACCTCCACGGCCACCATCTCCTCCATCAGGACCACCCAACGGGATATACTTCTCACGGCGGTAGTGAGTTGAACCACCACCACCATTACCAGAAGTACAATTTATTTTTACGTAATCTACGAAATTATCAGAAGCCATCTTTTTATTTTATGGCGTCAATCGCCGAATATAAACGGTTAGAAATCTCATCAATTTCTCCAATACCGTTGATAGAAACAAATTTACCTTGTGCTTGATAGAAATCTTTCACTGGTTTTGTTTCGTTATTGTAAACGTTAATTCTGTTTTGAATAATTTCCGGATTAACATCATCAGGTCTACCGCTTGATTGACCTCTTAACAATAAACGTTTTCTCAATTCTTCTTCTTCTACCTCTAATGCTAACATCACAGAAATAGTAGTATTTAAAGTATTTAAGAAAGTATCTAATGCAACTGCTTGTGCATTAGTACGAGGAAAACCATCAAAAATAAACCCATTAGATTCAGGATGCTTCAAGACTTCAGAACGTAACATATTTATAGTTACTTCATCAGGAACTAATGCTCCTTTATCCATATAACTTTTAGCCAACATACCAAGTTCAGTTTCTCCCTTGATATTTGCTCTAAAAATATCCCCTGTAGATAAATGAACCAGTCCGTATTTGTCAATCAATCGTTCAGATTGAGTTCCTTTTCCTGCTCCCGGAGGGCCAAATAAAACAATATTCAACATAATTTTAAAAGTGGATCCTTGTCCAGTTTTTGTTTTGTAAATAGTAGTTAATTGATTTTAATAGTTTATATTTCAATCAATCCAAAAGTGTTTTTAATTAATCGATTTTAATAGAAATTATTACATATCAATACTCTCTTAATTAGTTTGCAAATGTATGATTTTTATGCGAAAAAATTGAGTTTACTCAAACAATTAACAAAAAATCATAGTTATATAGTATGCATTAAATCTTATATCGCATACCTGGTAACTGCTGGACAATTCCCTCCAATTCTAATTTAAGCAACAACCCTGATAATTTGCTTGAATTCATTTCAGCTTTTAAACTCAAAACATCTAACGAAATTTCCTTTTTAGTTTGTATGATATCTAATATAAATTGCTCTTCATTTGTTAAATTAGGAAATAAACTTTTTTGAATGATCATTTTTTCATTTTTTGTATCCCAATTCATCCATTTAATAAAATCTTTACTATTAGTAATCAAGTGTGCTTTTTGATTTTTAATCAACATATTACACCCTTTCGAATATTCACTTTCTACATTTCCTGGAAAGGCAAATACATCTCTTGAATAATCATTTGCAAGTTCTGCTGTAATCATTGATCCACCCTTTAAACCACTTTCGACCACTATCGTAGCATCACACATACCCGCGACAATACGATTTCGCATTGGAAAATGCTCACGATCAGGTAATGTACCCGGCAAAAACTCTGATATAATACCACCATTTAACAACATTTTTTCCGCAATAGATTTATGAACAGCAGGGTAAATACGATCTAAACCATGTCCAAGAACTCCTATCGTTTGTATGCCTAATTCAACACATTTATGATGCGCATAAACATCAATTCCGTATGCCAAACCACTTACCACCAAAATATTTTGATCAACTAATCCCTCTAAAAACTCATCAATACATCGCTTCCCGTAACTAGTAGCGTTTCTCGTACCCACAATTGAAATTACTTTTGGCTGATTATAATCTATTTTACCCTTTTTAAACAATAAAATTGGTGCGTCTTCACATTGATTTAATCGATATGGAAATTCATCAGATTTGTAGAAAACAGAGGATATTTCATTTTTTCCAAAATAGCTTACATATTCCTTAGCTTTTTGAATTGCTTCATTACGATTGAGAAGAATCAATGTTTTCTCACCTATTCCGGGAATTTCTTTTAATCGATTTTTAGTCACACTGAAAAATTCTTCTACATCAAAATGCTGTAAAATAGTTCTTACTTTCCGAGGTCCAAAATTTGGTAGTAAAGTCAATGCAATCTCTTCAATTAATGCCATTTCTTATCTTTTGCATATTGAAGGTAACAAGAACAAATGAAAATCAAACTATTGATATTATCAATAATTTTAACTAATTTACAAGTAAAGAATATTCTTTTTGATTAGTCATTCGTATACATTTGGCAATATGATAAGCCAACGAGATAAAGAAATTTTAGATAAAAACAAATAAAATTCTTTGTTTGTATTCTTAATATTTATCTATTTACTATTCTGTTAAATAGTTTTTTAAATCAAAATAAACCTCCTTGAATAAATCCTAAATCTTTTCCTAAGTGTTTATAGGCTTTTTCAGTAGCTTTTCTACCTCTCTGCGTTCGAATTAAAAAACCTTCCTGTATTAAAAATGGCTCATATACCTCTTCTAAAGTTCCTGCATTTTCACCAATCGCTGTTGCAATAGTGGTTAAACCAACTGGTCCTCCCTTAAATTTATCAATGATAGCTGTCAATATACGATTATCCATTTCATCCAAACCATAAGCATCAACATTCAAAGCATCTAATGCATAATTAGTGATTTTCAAATCAATACTACCATTTCCTTTAATTTGGGCAAAATCTCTAACTCTTCTCAATAAAGCATTCGCAATTCTTGGTGTTCCTCGACTTCGACTAGCAATAGAATAGGCAGCTTCTTCATTTATCTGAATATTTAATAAATCAGAAGACCTCTCAACGATAGAAGTTAACGTTTTAGAATCATAATATTGCAATCGCGCATTTATTCCAAATCTAGCTCTTAAAGGAGATGTTAACAACCCTGATCGAGTTGTTGCACCAATTAATGTAAATGGATTAAGCGATATTTGTACTGTCCTTGCATTTGGTCCAGAATCAATTAAAATATCTATCACATAATCTTCCATTGCAGAATATAAATATTCCTCCACAACTGGGCTTAAACGATGAATTTCATCTATAAATAATACATCACCTCTTTCAAGATTTGTAAGTAAACCAGCCAAATCACCAGGTTTATCTAAAACGGGTCCACTCGTAACCTTAAAACCGACACCTAATTCATTCGCAATTATATTTGCTAAAGTCGTTTTTCCAAGCCCTGGAGGTCCATGAAGTAATACGTGATCTAAAGGTTCACCGCGTTGGGTAGCAGCTTGTACGAAAACCTCTAAATTATCTACTACTTGACTTTGACCAGCAAAATCAGTCAATTTTTTTGGACGCAATACTTTGTCATAATCATTGTCTAAAGATGTTGACGCCTCCCTACGATAATCAAAAGATTCTTCTTCCACGAGATATATTTTTTACAAAAATAAAAGAAGCTGTCCTTTTGAGACAGCTTCTTTAAAGAAATATTTTAAAATACTAATGTTCTTCCTCACCTTCCATCAAAGGAACAGTTTGTAAAACATAATCTTCCTCCATTCCAGGCTTAGAATAATCATACGGCCATCTGTGAACTTCTGGTAAAGCACCAGGCCAATTACCATGTACGTGCTCAACAGGAGTTGTCCATTCTAAAGTATTCGATTTCCAAGGGTTTTGAACTGCTTTAGGCCCTCTATAAACACTATAAAAGAAATTAAAAATGAATATAGCTTGACCGATCGCAGCGATAATAGCGAATACTGTAATAATAACATTTAAATCCATAATCATTTCATACGAATTTGTATCAAATTCACCATAAACTGAGTAGTCATAATATCTTCTTGGTGCACCAGCAATTCCAACAAAATGCATAGGGAAAAATACTCCATATGCTCCTACTATGGTTACCCAAAAATGAGCATAACCTAAACGCGTATTCAACATTCTTCCATACATTTTAGGGAACCAGTGATAAACACCTGCAAACATACCAAATACAGCAGACATACCCATTACAATATGGA
>VFQS010001762.1_pt1 | contig 18897 bp, 23 predicted proteins | sample 3512361 | NCBI WGS metagenome assembly VFQS01 (sample SAMN10412375, study PRJNA504923) | tailings metagenome | isolation source: Relicate 1 Philex TSF3 active mining | place: Philippines
GATATAATTACGCTTTGCATGTATGCATGCCCGCCCAAGTGTACCAGAACCACCAAATGGATCCATACATAAATCTCCCTCAACACTGTATAGTGCAAGTATGCGCTCTAGCAATTTAATTGGTTTTTGTGTGGCATAACTCGTCTTTTCGCCGTTTTGTATTGATGATATATCATCCCATGTATCTCTTATGGGAATGCCATCCATTTCATCCGCAAATCGCTTAATACGCGGAACACCCTTTTCATTATACTCTAGACGATTGTCATCGTGCAATTGTTTCATTTTTTCCTTCGCAAAATACCATTGCTTTGTGTGACCATTCCATTCATAGCGAAGATTAAGGCGTGGATTAACTTCAGGCTGAGAATTGTGAGCGGCGGACGTGCTGTATAGTTTTTTATGCACAGCACACAGTTTCAGGCCCTTCTTATAGTCTTCATCATACGGTTTATATAATGGAATAAATTTGGATTTGGAGGATTTGCCGTATACAATTAGCGTATCGTGATTGCGACCCAACTGATGCTTATTTTTGGCATTTCCACCACTATGCCACACAATCTCATTCTTGAAATTGCTGAAACCAAATATTTTATCGCAAATAACACGAATAATATGGGAAATACGTGGCTCCACGTGAATAATTATATTACCGTCTTTCTTAAGACAACGATGGCACTCCACAATCCGTGCCTCCATAAATGCAGGAAAATCATCGAACTTGTCCGCGAAATAATGGAAATCACGCCCAGTATTATATGGCGGATCCATGTAAATCATATCAATCGAGGCACTTGTAACTGCTTTTAGAAGGTCTAGATTGTCTCCCACATAATAATGATTCTTTTCGATTCTGACAAGAGCTGAAGTTGAAACCGGATCAGGAGTAGAGGCAGAGGTAGGGGCAGGAGTAGAGGCAGAGGCAGAGGCAGAGGCAGAGGCAGAGGCAGGGGCAGGGGCAGGCACTAAAGTAGACGCTGCAAGCAATGCAATAAGTTCTGCCTTGTTTTTATTGCTATAACCTTTCAATTGTGCAGCTTTACATTTTGCAAGCAAATCTGCGCGCGAGATTTTTTCACTTTTAGAAGATTGTGTATCCATATGGCTTGGGTGTCTAATATTATTTGCTGCACTAGATTTCAAATTTCAGCCGCACCCCTTTCCTCCGCCAAATTTGAAAGCCATCACTTGTTGCCTGCTAAGGACACTCAACAAGCCATGGAACACCAAGACTGGACTCCTGTGAAGATTAGCCGCCGCGGCGCCCCCAAGCCACCCGCCGGCAGCGTCGCTGCCCAAGCCGACCGCGCAGGTCGCGTGAAGGCTACAGTTAAGAGTGGGGCAGGTGCCTCAGCAGCAGCCGCCGCCATCGAGCGGAAGGCCGAAGAGGGCACGCTCAAACTCAAGCGGGTCGCTGCAGAATCCCGCCAAGCAATTGTGCAGGCACGTCTTGCCCTCAAAATGACACAGGACCAGGCCGACAGCCATTGTGCACTCCCCAAGCATACCATTAAGGGATTGGAGGCGGGCACTGCACACCCCTCCCCGGAAGTCCTGCGGAAAATTTCCCGTGGACTCCATGTGGATATCAAACTGGAGTAAGTTGGACAGCAAGGGTCCGCATATGACCGGCAATTAGGTGTGCGGGGAGGCGCTTGATGCCGGCGGGGCCGTCGGCTGGATCATACCAGTAGACCGCGCCGGTCGAGGCGGGCTCTCCGATGCGGGTCCAAATGAGTCCCGCGCGGGCCACACGGAGTTCGCGGAGCCATGCGCGCCTGGACTCTGTGCTGCTGGGATTGCCGGCCAACCCGCCCACTATTTTTAGTATGGCCGCGGCCTCCATACCGGTCGTATCACTGATTGCTGGGAAACACACCGCATCGCACCGCCCTAATTGCAGTTCAGCGGCACCATCAAGTGATTTTATCGCAATTACTGTGGTGCCGGCTGGAAGGCGCTGGAAAAATGCGTCGGGCACGGCGAGGCCGTCGTCGACAACAACACACAGTCGCTTTGGTGCATAAAGGCAATAAGTCAATATGAGCGACCATTCTTTTTGGTCCGCGGGCTGATATACGGCATCCCATTCGGCGCGAAAGAGGGACGATAAAGTGCACGCGGGGGTGGTCAAAAGAATACGGCGACTATATGCTTCTCCGTGGAGAACGGTGTCGACCAGCCCGGGTAAAGGGGCGACTGAACGCGGGTCGTAAAGAAAAAGTGTATGGTGGCCGACCAAGGGCGTATCAAAATTCTCTAATTTAACGACATCTGTGGCGGACATTCTGGGAACCCTGTCTGGGACGGCTTTTAGGCGGTGCTGGGGCTGGTGGAAAAAATACGCACAGACTAGTAGAATGAACGCATTTGCTAGCCTCCTGCTTGCCGCAGCACTTCTAATTGCAGTTGATATGCTCTACCTGTCGGTCATCGGTGAATATGCCAAGTCCATGTTTGCGCGCATCCAGGGCTCCCCTATGCGGTTCAATTATCTGGCCGCGGCAGTTGTTTACGGTGTGCTCGCCTATTTGCTGACCCGCCCCTGGATGGACTCCTGGTGGACTGCATTTAGCACTGGTGCGGCTGTTTATGCGGTCTATGACTTCACGAATCTGGCGACCCTGAAGGACTACACCGTGCAGTTCGCCATGATTGACACTGTGTGGGGTGGCACGCTCTTTGCAGTCGCCCACATGCTCCATGGGCTTCTTGTGGAGCGCCTGGCGGCCTAAATTTGACTATAGAATATGATCGTTGATTGTGCCAACAAGCCATGGATGATATTACACGAGCTCTGCGCGAAAGTGCGCACATGCACCAATTAGAAGAAGAGTTTCAGCGTCTAATTGTGGCAGATGAAAGTAGGGCGACGGCTGCGGCCGATGTGCTCGAAGATGCAGTGTTGCACATAACTGGTATGGAAGGCGCGGCGGAGTTGCGGCGGATCTTGCTGGCAATTGTCGGTCTTGACGATTTGCTGGCGTCGGGTGAACTGGGGCCGACCGAGTCAAGTGAACTGCGGGAAGTCCAACGGAGTCTGCAAGAGTTGCTCGATGGGGGCGCGGTTGTGTCGGCTGATGACCATGTGTGCTATGCCGAGGCTATATACATGATTGAAACGATTTATACATATGTGCGTTGTGAAGTCTATACACGACTACAGGCGATTCATTTAGAGATGTTGGCGGTGGAATTGGAGGCTGCGCGCGTTGCTGCAGCAGCGGTGAGCGAAGCGGGACCTCTGGCAGCCACACCTGTAGAGCGGACTGCAGATGAATTGCGGCAGGAGGCCGTCGCGGCTCGCTTGCGGCGATTTGGAGACGGCGCTATATAATCTCTAAATATATGGATTGTAGGCCCATTGTAGCAGCCCCTGGCGCTGCCGCGGTCTGCATTCCAGATCCTTCGGTGTGCAATTCGCGCGGATTTGGCCTGCGTGGCGCGCAAATGCCTTCCAACGTGCAATCTGTATGCGGTCGATTTCAGGAATACGCCGGCCCATCCAGTAGCGGAAATACCATTGTGCCCAGCCGCGTTCATCAGGGTTCGTGCGAGGATCTGAGAGTTCAGGGTGCTGTGCAGAGGTGATTCTGCGTGCCCCTGGGAGCCACCCGTTTTGCCTCCACACACTCAGAGGTTGGCGCGAAGCCACACCGAACCTGTTTACAGATAGATCAGGGGTTCCTGGTTGCAGTTTGCTGGCTCGTATGGCGGCCCTGAACCAGGCGGCGGGGAATTCCAAAAGACAGTCGTTAAAGTATTTTCCCTCAAAGACTCCTGCTGCCAACATCTCAGCCGGTGTCATGGCCGGCTGAAAGTCTGGATCAAAGTTTTTTCCAGGGGGCTCGGAAAGAAAGTATGAGTAGGCCCGTTCCATTTTATTCCAAGCATATATCTGACGACCCTTCTTAAAGTATGCCGCAGACTTTCCCTTTCTTTTAAGGATGGCGAGCATATCATCGGTTGTCTTTATGGCAAGGATGGCAGGATCTTTGAAGTCTTCCATCTGGGCTCGCGAACTTTACTTTAGGGGCGGGAAAGAACTTTAGGGGGATGGCAGCAGGAACTTTAGGAGGCGCTGCGGTAAATATCGGTAATAGCGTGGTGTATGGATGGGGCACAAGTTATATTGGCATGCTCAGTTCTGATCTTTGCCATAAATGCACTTTTCGGGGACTGCTTTTATCGCCGGCGACAAGGAGTGGGGCAGCCACTGGTGCGAGTGGCCGTCGTTGCCCCCTTTCAGCAAGTATGGAGGGCGGTCGGTGGCGCTCCAGAAGAATGTTCGATTTGTTATGAAAGCGCACCATCATACTTGCGGACCCCGTGCAGACACTATGCATGCGTGCTGTGTATGGAAAATGCCCTTACTGTGAACCCTGTGTGCCCGTTTTGCAGGCGACCCCTGAAAATGCAATTAGAGATGTGGTGGTTGACGGAGGAAGTTGTGTGTGGACTGCGACGGGGGGCGTTATATGCCATTCGGCGGGCGCATGAATATGTGGGGGCGGCGCTGGCAGCGGATGCGTGGGAGCCGGCGGTGCTCCAGGAGCGCCTGGGGCCGGTCGCGGAGCATTTTGTGGTCCCGCTTTGGTGGATGGACAGTCGGGCCTTTACAGAGGGCTTCTATTCCGAATTGGAGGCTGCAATTAAGGATATTGGCACGGGGGTGGGACGGGACTCGAAGCATGTGCGGTGGTTGCTGGAGGGGGCACCGTGAGTATAAGGATTTTTCTCATATATATAGTAATCATGGACGCTGACCTACTTGCTGAACTTGACCCTGCGCGGTCGCTGGAGAAGGTGCAAAAGAAGATTCACTTGCGGTATGTGAAGACTGGTCCACGGGCGATTACAATTGTTGAGGGCCTGGACTTGGACTTGGACCTGGTGCGGATTTCGCGGGCCATGAAAAAGAAATTTAATTGTGCGGCGTCTATTCAGACGGACAAGGCTGGTAATGAGGTTATTCAGTTGCAGGGGAATCATGTGGCAAATGTGCGGGGCTGGCTTTTGCAACAGGAGATCTTGACGAAACAGGAGGCGGAGGAGCGAATTGTGGCTCACGGGGTCTAGTGCCACTAGGTGCCAGGCCACGAACCGGCGTTTGAGACCGCAGTGTGGTCTTGTAACCACGACCGGTGGGATCTAAAACACACATTTAGGAGAGTCGCTCGGGGACAACGGGACAGTGAAGGAGGGAGCGCTGTGGACGCGTGCAATTGTGCGCCGACGCGGCGTGGTGCAATACACCTGCATGTGAATCGCCGAAATGATTGGCGGGGTGTCGGCAGGGATGACGATTTCGACCGGCTGCACAAATGGAGGATTTTCAACATCGGATCCTGAATCGGCTGCTGCGTCATCCTCCTGGTCGACTTCCACTGGAGGTAGTAGCTCCGCCTTCGCGGTCGGCACGAATTTATCGAGCACCGCCTCCGCATTCTGATTGCAGGCAGTGTAGATCCATACAATAAGTGCGACAACAGCACACACAGTAATCATTGCACCAACGGCCATTTCGTAGTAGTAGGTTTTATCCCGCAGATACTCCTCAAGGGTGGGGACATGGACGGGAGGGAGGGCACGGAAGAATGGCATGATATGGAGTGGCTTGTGGGCTTGGCTTAGTGGCAACCCCCAGCAGCCGCCGACTCCAGGTTCAAATTTTCTTTTAGGTGGAGCGCGTAGCCGATGGCACTTGTATGGAGGTCGTGCAGAAGACCGTCATACATTTCGTAGGCCACACGGGCAATATCATCGCCACACTCTGCGAATTGCGGGTATGCCTCCAGGGGGTGCGGGGTGGGAGCGGGGAGGGACATGTAGTGCTTATGTTCAGCAATTTGCTCATCATAATCACTATCATCACTGTCGGGCGGCTCCATGCTATCGGCAGGATAGAAGCGGCGGGCCATATAGTAGTAGTTTTTCGCATAGTCGCCGTGCAGGCGTTCAGTTAGGTCGCCGAAGAAGGCGGCGGCCTCTATGGGCGCCGAAGAGTCGGCCAGGCGCGAGCGCCCATGCGCGATTCCATCGCGAATCTCGGCGTCAATACGCTCCCTAAGTGCAGTGTAGAGTTGGACGATGAATTCCTTATGGAGAGGCTCCCACGCAAGTCGGGGGAGTTCTGGGGGTGCATTTAGGATGTGCTCGAGCGTGTCGAGGCCTTCCTTGATGGTGGCGGTTGCGGTTTCAGCAGACATTGTGGCTTGTGGCGGGGGTGCTTTACTTAAGGCAGATGACAGGAACTGCTCAAATTTTAGCGGCGTGCAGTGCGCCGGTGGTTGACGCGGCGACGGACGGTTCTGCGGCGGCGGCCACCACGGCGTGATAGATTTGTGCGAGGACCTTTAAGAGAAGCGACAGCGGCACTCAGGCGAGACTCTATGCGATGTGCAGGCACAGAATTACTCATATAGGAAGCACACATACTTTTGGCACCACGATAAAAATTCATTAAGGGGGAGTTGGGAGCACCTGGCTTCAGCCCCTTCAGTTCAGTGCACATTGAGTGCACATGTTCTGCGCCCATAGGATAAGTTGATGGCATTCTATTATACGCCTGCATTTTGGGCCGAACCTTCCTCAACCAGCAAAGCCCCGCGAGCAATATGCGACAGGGTCATCAGTTGAGTATATACCGTCATATACACGGCCTCCTTAATGACATCCGCCACATCATACTCGAGTTCCACGGGGTCCGCCTGGGCCTCCTCGCCGGTCCCCAGGCGCCGTAGGAGTTCCCGTTTATCCGCGCAATCGGGAGCGTCGGCCAACTCGTCCTCCAGTTCGTCCGGGTCCGTGAAGCGGAGCACGCGGTCAATATGAACGGCCCGCGCCGCCGCAGCCAGAGTCCGCGCAGTCCGCTGGAAATATGCAGTAGCCTGCCGAATCTTCTCCGCCTCGTCCACATCATCTCCTAACAGCAGTTCTCGGATGGCATTGAACGACTCTGGGAGGCGCGGAGTGGCGGCGTTGAAGAGGTTTTCAGTTAGGGCGGTGGTAAATTCTGCCTCTTCGTCGGAGAGACCGTCTGTGGCGGTCTTTGCGGACGGTTCCGCAAATTCATGGGCGAGTTCACTTAGGGATGTCATGGCTTGTTCGACAGTGATTGTCTTGAGTGGCATTGGCTTGTGGCGGGGTGCGCATTAAAAATTCAGAGGGGGTGTTTTTCAATTTGTTTGGTGGGGGCCGGTGGCTTACTCAGAAGTCTCATCATACCACTTGAAGACTACGTAACGGCCATCAGCGGGAGGCGGGGACTCGATCCAGCCGACCGGCGCAGCGTTGTGTGCGAGGGCCTTTCCGCCTGCACAGGCGAAGTAGCACGGAATCCAGAACGCCCGCCCAGGGAGTTGCTCATAGTCCAGCATTTGTGCGGGGAAGATCTCGAAGATGCCCGAGAGGCGGCCGTCGAAGCGGTCGGTGACATTTTCTGTCTCGAACCCATTGACATCGTAGCGCTTGTCGGCGGCCGATAGATACTCCCTGACAACAATGTGGTCGGCATGGGAGTCCTTGGGGCAGGCTAGGCGGGCGTCGGCCTTGGAGGGGTAGTGGTCGACGAACTCCCACATTGGGGCATCGCTATGTGCAATTGTGGCACGGTAGAGCGACCACACCTCGATGCGGGCGTGCGTTGCTTCTGTGAGCGCCCTTTCATAGGCGTAGCGGATGCGGTTGAACTCTGCGAGGGGCGTGGTCATGGCTTGAATGTGTGTGGCGGGGGCACATTAAAAAAGTAAGTGCGTATGCTAGTTCAATTTTATTGCAATTAGGAGATGTGGCTGGGGGTGTGGGACTTCATGGCTCTTTCCATACGAAACGCCCGTATCTTCCACCACCGTCCGCCTCAGCCGCGGCCCAGTCTGGGGGTTGCGCACAAGTCGCACGAAAACGGCTGCCTGCTGTCGCTGTGCGGCACGGAATCCAGACGGAGCGCCCAGGGAGCGGATGGCCGCCGTTGTTAATGTGTTCTTGTGCGGGATATACTTCGCACGCATGGAGGCGCTCGGTGGAGTCGGGTGCGGAGTAGCCGTCGCGGTCATAGCGGGTTTGTGTGGCCGACATGTGTTCCTCGACGACGGCGTGGTCGTATGAGGAGTGGCGTGGACAATGGAGTTTGGCATCGGCGGCGGTTGGATATGACCCCACATAGTGCCAGCGAACTTTTGGGGAGTATGTATCGTAGGCGCGGTAAAGTGTCCACACAGCAATACGGGTGTCCTTGGCCCGTGCGAAGGCGCGCTCGTAGTCTGCGCGTATGCGCTCGAATTCTTCGTGGCTTGAAAGCATGGTTTGGCGGCGGCTGCATTAAAAATATACTGGGGATGTCTTCAAATTTTGTTTGCGTTTTGATATATATTGTGTCTGTTGCTCGCGTCTCACTTCTTAAATGTCCGCTTGGCCGACTTCAGTTCTGCAGTTAGGGATGGTGCGGGGTCGGCGACGAGGCGTTCGGGGTGCGCTGCGACGAACTCGTCGAAGTGATTGAACGAGCACTGGAGGCGGCGCTGGGTCTTGCTGTCGACCTTCGGGTTGAGGATGAGGGCGCCTGACTTGGCGGTGGCGGCCTTCGCGCTGTCCTTGTAGGCGGCCTTCATGGAGGCGTCTGGGGCTGCGCCCTTCGGGACGGCCTTGACACGGCTGTCAACGGCTGCCACCTCGTCGCGCGAGAGGTCGCCGAAGAGCGCCTCCTTGGCGCCCGTGAGGTCGACGCACTTGAGGTCGCGGACCTTCTTGGACTCCCCCTCTTGCTTGTAATTGACCACCCACATGTGGATGCGCTCACCCGAGGAGACTGCATCGTAGACACGGAGGGCGTCGCCCATGTCGACCTTGGATGGGCTCCCTGTGGCCTTGACGGACACATTTAGGGTAGGGTCGGCGGGGTTGTGGGCGGCCGGCAGGTCATACTTGCTGGTGTAGGAGATGGCGGAGAGCGTCGATGGGTCCACGCCGTAGCGCTTGGAGAGAATCTCCTTCTCCCAGGTGAACCCGTGGGACTGGACTTCGGCAGATGGCTTGGTGGCTGACATGGCTATGGCTTGTATGCGGCGTATGGCTGGGCGGCTCTTAGTATGGGCTGGGCAGACACTTCAAATTTTTCTCGGCGGCTGTGCTGGGCAGTGCACTAAAAATTCCTAACAGACTGTATGGAGTCTGTTAGGCGTGGTGGGGGTGTTTTGTGGGGTTTTGGGGTTTGGGGTTAGAGTTGTGTGGGGCGGCTGCACTTAGGCAGTGGGGTCGGGGTAGGAGGCGTCGAATGACTGGGTCGCCTCGTCGTAGACGCCGACATAGGTGAATGTGCTGTCGTCGTTGACGCGGTAGGAGTGGCCGGTGCTGTAGCGGCCATACTGGATGCCGCCGACGGAGAACTCTTCGAGTTCCTCGTCCTCGGCCGGCGTGCCGACGACCTTCTTGGCGGCGGCCTTCTTGGCGACCTTCTTAGGGGCCTTTGCCGGCTTTGCTGCGGGCTCTGCAGCGGTTGCAGGAGCGGCGGCTGACTCGGCCGCCTTCTTGGCGGCCTTCTTCGCGGCCTTCTCCTCTGCAGTCATCGCGGGGCGCCCACGCTTCTTGGGGGCGCCTTCAGGCATACCTGCAGGGAGGGCGGCAGCAGGCTCAGACTCGGAGGCAGTGGAGGCTTCGTCGTCAGAAGGGATCGGGTTGAGTGCGGCCCAGGCCTCGTAGCGGGCCTTGAACTCTGCATCATCCCTGCGCTCACTGGCAACCGCCATCGCCTTCTTACGGGTAATGGTGGGGTCGCTCTCAGCGAGTTGTGCCTTCGTGAAGTCGACGAAGTGGTTCCAGCGCTTGACACCCTCGCCGGCCTTACGCTTCGGCTTGGCGGGGTCTGCCTCGCGCTTCTCCTTGAGCGCCTTCTTGTGGTCGCGGACTACAATCTTGCGGATTTCCTCGATCATCTCGACCATCTTCACATGCTGGGCCTCGATGGCAGCAATGCGGGCAATGAGTTCGGCTTCGGTGGACATTTGGCTTGAGGGCTGGGGGGCTTGGTAGTTGTTGTCGCGGGGACGCCCTATGTAGCCGCCGGCCACGACCTTTCAAGTTTTTGGTCTTTGATAGTATTTTGATAATATCCGTTAGATTCCTCATAGTTGCTACAGAATTCCGCTATGGTTGTGTGGGCGGCGTAGTCGGACGGTCCCCGTGAGACCCTTCCACGCGACACTCCCTAACTGCAATTAGGAGGTGTGTGGCGCTTGCTTAGGAGAGAGGTGTCACAAAAAAATTTTTTTGAGATGTTACTGTTGTCTGTGGGTGTGTTTGTATGGTGCTTCTTGGGCGGGTCTATGCAGCAATGGTAGCGACGGGTGTCGCGGCGCCTGCGGCGCGGGTCTGCATGCGCTTCTCAAGGATGCGAGCCGAGCGGGTCGCATACAGTTCCCCCTTGCGTGCGACGATGAGGCGCATGGCGCTGGCGTTCTGGTCAGAGAACGCCGGCAAGGTGTGAACCACCTGTGTGGCGGCTAGGCGTTCAACATCGTCGACAGGGAGGTCCTTGAACATGCGTGCAAAGTCGTCACGGCACTTCCAGTAGACGCCCTCGAAGTCGCGTGTGGCGACCGCGATGCGCTCCTCGAGAAGCACATCGAACATTGCCCGCGTGCGCTCCAGAAGGAGGTCGTCGGGTGTGTCGACGGGCTCCGTGTAATTCACAGCGGACTTGGCTGCAAGCCGTGCAGAGCGCCTGTAGGGAGTATGGCACTCAGGGCACTGGTGGGCAGTAGCAGTGTTGGGCTTGGGTGTGCGGGGCATTGGTGGCTTGGGGGGGCTGTTGTCGCGGGACGCCCTATAACGCCGAGGGCTGATGTGCTTCAATTTTTTGGGGGGGCGGTTCATAGGTTTGCATACAACTGCAGACGTGTGGACGGGTGCCACAGATGCCACAAAAAATTTTTTGTTTTGGGGGGTTGTGGTTTTGTATTTTGTTTTGGGGGTTGTGTGGCGGACCGCATGCCTACCAGCGCTCCATCTCATCGTAGTGGAGGGCGGCGCGATCGAGCGCGTCGTAATGGGCACGGCGCTCGCGGTCGTAGCGGTCATCGCGGTCGTAGCGCTCCCTCCGCTTGGCCTCCCAGGCACGATGATTCTCCTCCCATTCGCGGACGAGGCGCTCGCGGTAGGCAGCGTAGGCCTCCTTGGTCACATAGGGAGTGTGCTCGATCTCGATACCGAGATGCTCCCAGACGGACTCGAGGGCGTTGTAGCGCTCATACTCGGGCGTGCCCTCCGTGACCGTCTCGACCTTGAACGACCAGGCTGCCATGTTGTTGTGGCTGATGCATCCGAAGGTATACTCCCCATCGTGCGCGATGGGGAGTGGGCGGCACCCGACACTCTCTCCCCACTCCCTGATCCCGTAGAGGCCGTCGACTGGCTCTGCGGACTCGGTGCGCGGGTCGGGCGTAGTCGCGGCCCAGTAGAGGTAGGAGTAGTGGTGAGCCTGCCAAGGCGAGATCTTTCTCTTGATCGCATAGGTGACCATGCCGATCTGCTCAACGGGCTCGAACGACTCCGCCGGCACCCAGAGGAGGCCGGCAGCGTAGTGCGAGGTGTCGCCGTGGATCGTCAGGGACGCGGTGATCGCCTGGAAGGACTGGGGTCCGTCCATGGGGTGGGGCTCTTCGACCTCGGGCACAGGCTCGGACCAGCGGCGAACATCGCCACGGGTGATGCCACAGCCGTAGCGCAGACCGCCGCAGTCGCCGCAGTTGGGAGGACAGGGCACCAACTCATCATCTGAGTCAGCGTCGTCCTCGCCGCCTGCACCGCCGCCCGTGAGCGGGGCCTTGAGCCGCGCAGCCCGCTCGTCGAGGCGGGCCACAAGCGCAGTGAGCCGCTCCTGCTCTTCCCCGAGGTCCGTGTAGGAGACCAGGGAGCGCAGGATGCGGAACTGCGTGGCGCAAGTGTCCCAGAGCGCGCGGATGTCCTCGGGGAGGTCAGTCGCACGCCCCTCAAGCTGATCCCTGCTGAAGGACTGGAGGACGGTGTTGAGCCATTGATGCACACTCGTGAAGAGCGTCTGGAAGTGTGCATCGGACGCTGAGCTCGCGTAGCACCCGTCGCCAGTCCCACCAGGACAACCGGCTTCGAGCCAGTCATACTGAAGGGATGCGTCGAGGGCAGCGCACTCAGCATCAAACCAGGCCAGGACCTGGGGGGCCGTTGAAGCGGCGGTGGGGGCAGTAGGGGTGCCAGCCGTAGGGTGAGTGTTGTCGGTAAACCAATGTTTGGTAACTGGGGACGGTTCGATCCACAGCCGGTGTCGTTGTTATATGCGAAAGACACCCCAACGCGAGCCTGATGTCAAACCAGACCCCGTGCAAACCTCCACCACAAGCCATCTGCTGTGGCCACGCTACACGCACCCCATTGCCCGAACAGCCCGCGGCGGCACCTGGTAATGCCTAGGGTCCTTGCGGACCCATATCCCCTACATGTCTTTGGGGAGCCGAACTTATACTGAGCGAAGTGCTATGTGTGGGGAAGATCTACACGGAGCCCTTGTGCTGCCCCCTTGCGGAGGTGCACGAGGCGCCGATGACCAGGTCACACCATTCCCACCAGGTTCCGCACCCACAGGCACCTCGCGGCACGCTGCAAATCGTATATAGCCCGGTGAGGGTCGAGACGGGTAGTTTACCACTCCAGCGCCCGCAGGTGCCTTCAATGTGGGCTTGCCTCGCCTCTGGCCGCTACGCTCCCCCAACGGGGCCTCGCGGTTGCCCTTTAGTGGGTGATTTTCCGCCATTTCAAGTTTTTTTCATACTTGAAAAGGGGGTGCGGGGGCGGGGCCATGCGGGCCCCTGGGGGTAGTTTTCAAGTTCAAAAAAAACTTGAAATAGGGGCCAGGACCCCAACTAAGGGCACCCAACCACAGGGGGTATATACGAATAATACCTGTGCCACCATCGGTGAAAGCTGGTGGTTGGGGGGCGGGGTGTATCCAGCCTGTCGACTCGTGGGGCAACTCATGGGTGGGCGGGTGGGACGGCAGACCCTGACCGCTGCATTGCGGAGGACGGAGCGTGCAGCATGCCTTGGCGGGCTTACCACATAACAGGGACGGTTGTTATGAGTTGCTGGACTTGTAACCAGCCGGAGGTGGCACTAATGAGTGGCTGGCCATCACGGGCGCTGCGAGAGAGGGGCAGTTGCTATTATTCTTTGGGGTTCCTGGCCCTGGCTAACGCCACAAACCAGGCGGAGGTGCCAAGTCGCTAACCCGCAAGGGAGGGGGCAGGTGGGCATCACGAGGCGCCGCTTGCGGCGCCGACTGAGCACCCGTCCACAGGATGGGCATCACGCATACGCTGCGAGAGTGGGGCAGTGTTGGAAGAGACCGGGCGCGAGCCCCAGTCTTTTTTGTGTGGGTTTCTGCAGTTAGGATGTGCTTGGGTGGTGCAGGAATGTCAGGGTGTTGTATGGACTGTATGGAGGGCAGTCTGAATAAATTTGAAAGGGATCAGTGGCGGACCCTGTATAGCTGCCCACCAAAGCCACACCACCTCAAGCCCCCCACCTCAAGCCATGTCTCTCACTCTCCTTGATTGCGACGCGTATACGACCAAATTTACTGCATACCCTGCAGACTTGGTCGCGCTTGCACGCGAGCACGGTTTCACGCTGCCCAACATCGACACCTTGCGAGGGCAAGCGATTGCTCTCATGGCCCAACCAGAAGTTCGAGGGCAAAAGTATGTTGATAGAGATCAAAGTAAGAAATTCTTCAGAAACATTGGGATGGAGACGAGCGATGCAATCCAGCCGTTTAATAAAGCGACTGGACTGAAGCGGATACCAATGAAGGGAAAGTATTGTCTCGTATACCCATTTGAACCCGATACAGTCGACTTGGACAAGAGAAAGGGGGTGTCAATTAGCGGGGACAGGGATGCCCACATCAACGCCGTCAAAGCACGAGTGCAGCGAGATATCATAGATGTGCCTAACGAACGGTGGCAAATCGGCCACCTCGACCCCACGATCAGCGATGCGTCTGAAAAAAACCTCGCCTGGCAACCTCCTATCCAGGCGAAGTTTCGCGATCGGTTCAAGTTCGACCGCGACTTCCGCAAAATGTGGCCAACTGGGGCCGAGTTAATTAGAGTGCCAGACAAATTCTACACTGAGGCAGAGCAGCGGGCCATCTACGATTCACTCAAGGCGAAGTTCGAGGCGAAGTAGAGTCCGCAATGCGCCGCGCAGTAATCTTAATATACTCCTCATTAATGTCGAAACCCACATAATTTCTTTTTGTTTGAACACATGCAACCGCCGTTGTTCCACTTCCCATAAACGGATCAAGCACAACGGCGCCCTCCTTTGTGAAGAGTTTGATTAGATGACCAATGAGCGCAACCGGTTTTACAGACAGGTGTGTGTTGTAGTCTCCCTTTTCCGCCTTAGTGGGCTTCCCCACGAGGAACACCCTATCCATACTTTCTTCAATGGTGTCCGTTGTAATGATATTTGAAGGGAAGAATCCCTCGCCGGCCCTCGTCTCATCGGATGTATTCATAAGACCCGTTCCATACTTCTGGAAATTGTCGATATAACGACCTTCGATCGGCTTAACTGCAAGGCACATAGGTTCAATGGCGGGTTTAAGTTGAGGAGTTTTCCAGTTGGTGCACAGTCCCTTAAGAGTCGCCTTTTGCTCTGCAGTTAGGGTCTTGTCTTTGTCGATAATATGGTCCTGAGAAAACGCCTTGACCTGTGATTGGGTGTAAATCCAGCCGAGCATGTCGCGAATTTCAAACCCAGCGTCTTCCACTGCCATGGCCATGGAATGGTATAGGCGTGGAGAACTGAAGGAGATAAACGCGCCGCCTGGTTTTAGGATTCTGAATACTTCCGCAGACACCTTTGAATAGAACTCGTTGAACTTCTTGGATTGATTCCTATCAAACTTCATCCCCTTTGGGAGGTTTCCCACAACGGCCGAACTGCCCTTGCTATCCAGTGCCGCTTTATTCCAATCGTCGCCTAGCCCGTCCAGGAAGTAAGGCGGGTCCGTGCACACCATATCAATTGTGTTTGCAGGGATTTTTTGCATCATTGTGACACATTCACCGAGCGATACGCGATTCATCATTTCCGATAGATTGATTGCAGATGCAGGGCTTACGCTAGATTCTGCAACTGTTGCGGGGGCTTGTGTGGTGTTTATAGGTGCACATGTGAGCAGTGCAATAATATCAGCCTTAGACTTACCGGAAAAGCCTTTGATTTTGCGCTCTTTGCACATGCTCTTGAGTTCCACAAGTGTCTTCGAAGTGTAGTCCATGTTAGTTGCCCTAACAAGCAGGCAAAGTTTGCAAATCAAATTTAGCCAGCGACCGTGTATCTAATAGCATTTAGAGTGGTCATCATGATAGGTCCCTGGATTCTCTGCAAAATTTGAACGCTCCCCACCTGCCTGCACCAGAGCCACCCAAGCCAATCCCAAGCCAACCTCCAGCAATGAACCCTGCCACTCTCGAAGCTATCCGCGCCGCCGTCGCATCCTTCCTAAATGACAAGCAACTTGCCTCCCATGACGCACTGGCCAATGCCGGTGGACTCATCCGTGTCTGCAGTTATGTGCGTGCGCGGCTCCAGGATGTCAACCTCGGGGACAACGGGGGTCAGAGACCCCGTGTGCTTGACGACAACATGGCCCTATACAATGCAGTTAAGGAGTGTGTGCGCGACCTGCTGCCTGAATAAAAATTTGAAGTGCCGATTGTAGCGATGGCTAAGGGCAGCCACCCGTTAAGCCAAGCCATGTATATGCTCATCAATCATGACCAGTCCATTAATTATAGCGTCGAGCAGCCTGTCGACTCCGCTCGCACAGCCATGTATGAAATCCTGGAGTTTGTCGCTAGTTCCAACGCGCCACCAGCGAGATCTTGGCGTATGCGCAACGCTCTCGGTCGCATTGTCGGTGGCGGCGAGTTCGGCACATTTACGAGCGAATGTGATGCAATTATCAATGAGCAGCACTGTGCAACTCCTTTGATGATCATCTTTGACAACGGGCTGTGTGCAGAAGTCATCCGCGAGGAAGAGTATTAGACGCCCGCGACTACTCACAAATTTGAAAAGAATCCCTCTGTATATTTTTAGTCACCCCAAGCCATGTCATCCGCCACCGCCGCTGCCGCCGAAATCAAAGCCACCCAAGTTTGCGCCCACATTCTCGTCCCTGCCTATATGCAGTGCGTAGAGGAGTCCGCTGCCAAGCCCTGGTATTCCAGAATCACGGGCAAGTGCTGTGGCCAGACACTGAAGACCCAGTTTGAGACCTGCAAGCGAATCACTGAGCAGTATACTCAAAAATTTGAAGAGCCTGCTGCGCCGCCGGCGTAGGCAACCAAGCCACCTCCTCTAAATGGGTTCACGCCAGTCTCGCACACAGCCGCGGCCAACTGCAGCCGCATACAGTCCTCTCGACAACATTTCAATTAGTGTTGTGCGGGGTCGCCGCGAAATTGGAGTAGTAAACAGCCGCAACAGCGTGAGTGTTATCGCCTCCCACATACCAGGTTCGCCAGTGATGGTAACCATCTGGCTCATTGTAGAAAATAATGGACCAACCATATATGCAAAATCAGTCAGCGGCTTCTCATTGGAAGCCATCGACGACGGCGATGCACTAGTTATTCGCTGTAATCCCGATATTGATCGCATGCTGATGGATAATCCACCGCTATCAAATGTATATCATCTGTATGAGCCTCGTTTCACATCAATTAAGATTGTTGTTTAGATGCGGATAATTGCCGCCACCCCTTCGTCCATACTCGGTTCCACAAAATGTTTTTTATAGACTGAGAAGACGATTGTGGGGACCTTGGTGCCACCGGCTGTGGCGCGGGTGGTATTACGGCCGATGGCGATGTCGGTCGGCGTGTCCATCCACACAATCCGCACGGGGATTCCGTGAACCTGCGCGAAGGCAATAAACTCTGCGCGCTTCTCCCGTGTGCCCGCGGTGCTGTCAAACACGACCGACTTGCCGGCTGCCACGGCGACCGCCGCAGCCTTCTTCATCTTCGCGACAGTCTTCAGGTCGTCTCCACTGATAATGGTGTAGCCGGCGGGTTCAAAGACGGTCCGTGCGACAGTGCTTTTACCGGACGCGGGGCAGCCCACCATAATGACAACCTCTTGGGTTCCAGGGATTTCAATTAGAGATTGTGTGGGCTGGGCCTGGGGCTCGACCGCAGGGACAGGGAAGAACTGCTCGGGCGTCATGAATGGCACCCGCAGATTCCGTGCGAACTGCAGGTCGGTTGCGGCCCAATCTCCTGGGCGCCCTGCTGCGTCCCCCACGAAGTAGGCGTCGTGGGTCATATAGTCGAAGTCTGGGAAAACCTGCATGAAGAGCGCTGTCGACGGCTTCTTCGTCTGGTTGCCGACAATCACGGTGGTGTCTGGGAGGCCGGCGGCTGCGAGGGCCGCGCGAATCTGGTCGAGTTTCCATTGCTTCGTTTGGTCAGTTAGGATGACGACTGTGTGCGTGGCGGCGATGCCTTGAAGCATGGCGGGCACGGACGGTTGTGTCCATTGCCAGTCGTCGACATCGCGCGGGAATGTGCGGCCTTTGCGGGGTCGAACGAGGGTCCAGTCGAAGTCGAAGATTGCCAGTTTGGCGGGCGTTGGGGTGCCTGCGGTAGGTGCATTTAGGATTGTGTCGGTGGTGAGTTTGGCTACGAGCGGGGCTTTGGCTGGGGCTCGCCCTGCGATTCCATCGGCGAGTTTCATGGTGATGGTGGGCTTGGTGGCGGCTGTAGTGGACATTTGGCTTGGTGTGGCGTGCACGCCCAGCCAACGGTCTAATTGCCACCGGTCAATTTTCAAAAAAGAGGCGGCACATCACTCAAATATAGCATGTTGTTTGCCACATTTGCCACAGCGTGCACTCCTAAATGACACAATGTGCCTCCTAGGGCGCTGCCGCGCTTATCGGCGTATACTCCCATAAGATAAAGTGCACTGGCGGTGCCCATTAGTGTATAATATTGTGGCCATACCGATGATTCCAGTGATCTATATAAATGCCACCAAAGACACACTTGGACGGTCAACATGTCAAAGTTCCGCCGCCATCCGCGCACAGGGAACCACCAATACAAGAGGGACGATAAAGTTCCCGTGTATGAAAGTGTGGCAAAGTCATGTAGGCCACGATACGAAGAAATAATGCCGCCTACGAGCGGCACCCATGATGTTGTCCAAAGAATGCGTGCATGGGCCGGCGGCACAGTCAACGCGCGAGACATATGTCTATCTTTTAGGAGATATGTGCGTATGCTCTAAGCGAGCCCTCGAATGAGGCTCTGTGAAATCCATCCAAGTGTATTTACAATAATTTTTCCATTATAATTCGTGGAGTATGTGCCGGCATAGCCGACTGGCCACGTGGTCGATACGATATCTGTGATTGTAACTGGTCCATAAGACCTGTCCTCCAGATAGACGATATTTCCAGGGCAATACTTGACGGTGTCTGTGGCGGTTGCTGTGGACATTGGTTGGCTTGGCTTGGTGTGTAGTGCACGCCTGGCCAAACCCCTAAGGGTTCTTTTCAAATTTTTGCATCAGTGCTTAACTCGCATTTATATTACCTGTGCAATGGGTCTTATGGAAATCTACAATAGACTCCCAGGTGGCCGCGGGAATCAGATGCCGCGATCCACGCAAGTCAATAAATAATGAAGCAGTTAGGAGTTTCTCGAGCAAATTATCTTCATATGTGCCATTTGAGCATAACATCTGTAGCACAAGCGACTTGTCCGCATTTTCCATACCCATGTTTGACTGGCACATTTCTGGCACTGAAAACATTCCAATCATTATAGGGTGTTTAAAAAT
>VFQS010001763.1_pt1 | contig 18897 bp, 15 predicted proteins | sample 3512361 | NCBI WGS metagenome assembly VFQS01 (sample SAMN10412375, study PRJNA504923) | tailings metagenome | isolation source: Relicate 1 Philex TSF3 active mining | place: Philippines
GCCATTTCGCCGAATTTGGCGAGTCCAGGCACGAAATTACATGAACAGTGGTGCATCGCCAATAGACTGTCGCGAAATGTCGAAAAATACCCACTAATGACACAGGCCTTGATGCGTGTGTCGATGGCCGTCGAAAAGAGCGTATGCATCCCGCCCCCCGAAATCCCCATGGCGCCCAGCCGCGTGATGTCGAGATCGGCACGCGTGGCAAGATGGTCGACCAATTTGAGGGCGTCATGCACGCGCATGCCGAGTGGCGATACCCCCAAATGAAATGCCAGCATGGCAGTATGCTGGCAACTGGTGGGCACGGGTTGACCGTTGACGGTGTCGAGATAAGCATAGTCGTTTTGGCGCTCACCAAAGCACGAAATCTCGGGAGCTGCTACGGCGACACCCTGTCGACATAATGCAACAGCAAAATCACCATGATACCCATTGGCGGTATGACGTTCGCTGCCGTCTTCCCACAATCCTACAATGTCGGCGACGCCGTAGCCGTGCCCGTTGAACGCCAGCACCGTCGGCAGTGGTCGTGATGCCCCTTTGGGGAGCAACAGATACCACGGCATGATGCTGTATGGCCCGGTGCGGAGCAGATATTTGTACCGCACATAATCGCCTTTGTCGACGGTCTCGATCAGACTCACATCGGCAGGGGCATCTGGGAAGTCGGCCAAACTGAGGATTTGTGCCAGTGCTTGGCGGGTCTGTGTCTGCCAGGCTTGCGCATCGGCCTGCGTCTGGGCGCGGAAGGCGTGGGGTGCGTGGGCGGGGTCATACATGGGCCACAAGCTTTGTACTGGTTCAAGGTGATGCTGAGACATGGTGTGCTCCTTTGCCGGTGATGAAGCGTTTATTCAGCGAGTGATTGTGTGGCGACTCGTGGATTTGCGCGCCCACCAATCCGCAAAAATGCGATTTGGCCATCTGCATTGCGTACAAAATCCCCAATTTCGCCTTTGCGTGGCTCGTCGAGCACCATGAAGCGATCGGGACCCACGAATACGGCCTTGACAGCTGGGACGCTGGGGCCTGCAGGCGTGTGTGGAGTGGGGAATCCGGGTCTTGGCTCTTCTTTGATGAGGAGTTGTCCATCCACCAATGCCCGTACCTCGAAGCGTGATAACGCATATTCGTAGGTGCCCACATACGCGGCGACTTCTTCGTTGCTGAGCATCAGTGGTACCGTGACGGGTGGTGTGTATTCTAAAAATAACTCGAATGCGAGTTTGACGGCGCTGTCGCCGATAATACTGCCGAGATTGCTGTTGGTTAGTACTGCTATTGCAAACTGTTGATCTGGCACAAAACGGAAGGTCGCCTTCTGGCCGTTGGTGGCTCCGCCATGCCCGTAGCTGGTCATATCACCATGTTGATTGATAAACCATGTCAATCCCATATCGCCACGCCCACCAGCACTGACCTGTACCTGTTTCATGGCGTGCAGACTTTCAGGTGACAGCACCTCTGATCCATCACCGCTGTGGAATTGCGCGTAGCGCATCAAATCGACGACAGTGCTCAGGACTCCGCCGACCGGATTGGCGGCTCGCCCGATGGCCCACGGTTGTGCGATTTTGACATCGTTGCCCCAGTGCAAGTGCCCTGCCACGTAGCGGCGCGTGAGTAGCGCATCATCAGGGTAAAACAGCGATTGCGTCATACCGAGTGGCTCAAAGAGTGATTGATGGGCTACGTGCTCGTAGGGTTTTTTGGTGATGACCTCGATGATGCGCCCTGCGATGTTGAACCCAGTGTTGTTGTACGACCACAATTGCCCCAATGGAGTAGTCTGTGGCAGGAAGCTTAAGCTTTTCACCATCCGCTCGAGGGCAGTGTCGCCGTTGCCGAAATCGTTGAAGTAGTCGCCTACCCAGCCACCCATGTGCGTGAGCAAATGGCGTGTGGTCAACTGTTGGGTGACGGTCGCGTCTGAAAGCACCAACTTGGGAAGGTAGTGGCGTACCGGTTTGTCGAGGTCGAGCTTGCCGCTATCGACCAGCTGCATCAGCAGTGTGCCGGTCATGGTTTTGCTGATTGACCCAATCTGGAAGAGCGTCTCAGCGGTAACTGGCAACGGGTGATCGATGTTGGTAACACCGAACCCGGCCTGATGCATCTCATTGCGATGCCATACTGCCACACTGACACCTGGCACTCCGAGGCGTTTCATTTCGGCGACAATATGAGCGCCTAGTGCCTTGAAACGCTTGTTTTTGATGCTCTTGAGCACACGTGACCGGTTCATTTACAACCCCCTTTGTTCTGCACAACGTAAATTATCGTCAGTTGGTGCTGTGTCTTGCGTCATGGGGGTGCTGTGATAACGATGTATCACCGCATCCATGGCTTCATCGAGGAGCATGGCTGCCCCCAAATCTGTATCATCCACCATGTCACACCCACAATCCACCCACCACAATGCTGGTGTGGTCTGCTGTGCTGTCGATTCGTTCATGCCTGATTCCTTCGCTTGGTATGCATGTCATTTCTGCGCATTGTGCGATGACTCTGTGTGCCGAGAACAGTGCCACGATGGTATACTACTTGCGGTGATTCGTTTCGTAGTGTGAGGGAGAGTAAGCAATGGCGCGTATTCCTGTATCAGTACAGTTGTATTCTGTGCGCGATGATGCCAAAAACGACCTGTCTGGTGTGCTTAAAGCTATTGCCAAGATGGGCTACGATGGTGTGGAATTTGCCGGATTTTATGGCCATGATGCCAAGTCGGTGCGAGCCATGCTCGACGAATACGGGCTCAAGGCGTCGGGGGCTCATGTCGGCATGGAAACACTCATGGGTGACGAACTTGCGGCTTCGATTGAATTCCACCAGACCATCGGTAATCAGTTTTTGATCGTGCCTGGTCTCAATCATCACTATACCACTTCACGCGCTGGTTGGTTGCAGGCAGCCCACATTCTCAACGACGTTTCCAAGCAACTCGCCCCGCACGGTATGCAGACGGGTTACCACAACCACTGGATCGAGTTTTCGGAGCTTGATGGCGAACTGCCATGGGATACGTTCTTTGGCAATACCGATCAAGCAGTCATCATGCAGTTCGATACCGGTAACGCATTGTTGGGCGGTGCTGATGCAGCTCCATTCTTGCAGCGTTACCCGGGCCGCGCCCTGAGTGTGCACCTCAAAGAACACTCACACACCAACGACAAAGCCTTGCTCGGCGAGGGGGATGTGCCGTGGGAATATGTGCTGAATTTGTGTGAGACTGTCGGTGGTACGCAGTGGTACGTGGTCGAACAAGAAAGCTACGCATACCCGCCCATGGAATGTATTGACCGCTGCCTGCAGAACTTGCGCGGCATGGGTCGTTAGCTCATATGTTGTGCGTTGCCCGTGCAGTACCATGGTACGGGCAATGCACCATGGTTGCACCTGCATCAGCCCTACAGGGCACTTTTTTTGGAATAAAAAGGAATTGTGGACGTGGTACAGACCTACCAAGAAGCACTTGATTATCTCTATCGTTTCATTCCGAACCCAACGCATCGATCAGATCCCAGCGAAAACCTGGTCCGGACGCGCGAATTGCTCACCGCATTGGCGGATCCGCAGCGCCAATTCGCGAGCGTGGTGATAGCTGGTACCAAGGGTAAAGGCTCGACGACGGCCATGATTGCACAGATTGCTCGTGCGAGCGGTCTGCGCGTTGGCATGTGGACATCGCCACATTTACACTCATACCGCGAACGTATTCAAGTCAATGGTGAGCCTATCAGCCAAGACGATCTGCTGGGCTATGTCCGTCGTGTAGAACCACTCCTGCAGACGTTCGAACTCGAGGCCGGGCTTCCAGCCACATTCGCCATTGGGTTCGCTATTGCTATGCGCTATTTCGCTGATCAAAACGTCGATATCGCCATCGTCGAAGTGGGTCTAGGTGGTCGCTACGACTCGGCAAATGTGCTGACTCCCGTGATCTCGGTGATTACTTCGATTAGTTACGACCACATGGAACTGCTCGGTGACACTATTGATGCCATTGCCATGGAAAAAGGCGGTATCGCCAAATCAGGCGTGCCGTTGTTGGTGGCACCACAGCCCTATGCCGCCTTGGTGACGGTGGCGGCCTGTGCCGCTGAAGCCGGTGCACCCTGCGTCGTCGTCGACGATGCCGGTACGGGTGGTATCCGTGGCTACGACCCTGCCGACGAGCGGGTACGCGGTCCGATTCCTGAATTGTTTGACCCGTTTGATACGTACACGGGCCCTGCAACTGCGAACTTGCACGGCGAATTTCAACTCGAAAATACCCGTTTGGTGATTGCGGCGGCCCTGTTTTTGCGCCGTGCCGGCATCAATATCACTGATGATGCGATTGCGACGGGCCTTACAACGGTCACGTGGCCAGGTCGCTATGAATATGTGACCACCGGGCGGGCCGCTGTATTATTCGATGGCGCCCACAATGTGGATTCCGCAGAGCGATTGGTAGCGTCAATCCGGCGTGACTTCGTAGGGCGCAGAGTGACGTGTGTCATTGGTTGCTCCAAAGACAAAAGCGTTGATACGATGGTGCCGATTTTTGCGAGTATTGCCGATCAGGTCATTGTAACGGCGTCGCGTCATCCGCGTTCACTCCGTGATTTGGGGTATTTGCGAGATTTGGTGGTGGGTGCACGTCCGGATATTCAGGTGATTGGCATCGATGACCCGGCCGATGCGCTGCATTTTGCCCTGCATCATGCGGAAGCCGACGAACTTATCGTGATGACCGGGTCGTTGTTTGTGGTGGCAGCTGGGCGTGAAGTGCTTGATTTGCCGCGTGTTGTTGACATCCTGTAGGGCCTGTTTGCGCATCACACACGCATGTTGGTATAATCAACAAGAAGTGCAATGCATGGCTTTACGTGGAAACGTGTAAAGTTGTTTTGAGGAGTAGCATGGCGACGACATCAGATTTGCGCACCAACGTGATTATTCGCTGGAACGGCCAGTTGCATCGCGTTACTGAATTCCACCACCACGCACCAGGCAACTGGCGTGCCATGGTCATCATGAAACTGAAAAACATCCAGTCTGGCAAGACCATCGAAGAGCGTGTCCGCGCCGGCGAAGACCTTGAGTTTGTGCGTGTCGACAAGCGCTCGATGCAGTACTTGTACCGTGACGGTGACAATTTTGTCTTCATGGACAACGAAACCTTCGAGCAGATCGAATTGACCGAGGATACCATTGGCGATGGCGCAAAGTTCCTCAAAGATGGTATGGAATGTGACATTTTGTTCTATGACGAAAACAGCATTCTCGGCGTCGAAGTGCCCATCTTCGTAGAGCTCTTGGTCACCGAGGCTGCCACCGCACTGCGTGGTGATACTGCTACCAACGTCAACAAGCAAATCACGCTCGAGACGGGTGCGCAAATCACCGTGCCGGCCTTCATCAACGAAGGTGACATGTTGCGCATCGATACGCGCACCGGCACTTACATCGAACGCGTCAAGTAGTTGTACGTGTGCGAAGTTCTTGGCACCGCAGAGGTCGGGCATTGCCCGACCTCTGCGGTGTTTTGTGCTCATTGAGCATGTGCGCGTACACGCAGATGTATTCCGAAGCGTGGGCGTATGGTGATACTGGGCTGTGTGTTGATGTACTGCCATGGCGTGAGTCGCCATGATCCGTGTTGAAGCAGCATACACAAAATAATCGTGCTTTCGATTTGGGCAAACTGTTGCCCGATGCATAGTCGGGGTCCACCTCCAAAGGGGAAATAGGCAAATTTGGGCAGTGTTTGTGCAGATGGCTCTTCCCATCGTTCGGGGAGGAATGCGGTGGGGTTCGAGTACCACCGTGCGTCACGATGCATGGCGAATGGGCTCATGTTGACGGTAGTGCCAGCCGTGATGAGGTAGTCACCGAGCCTGACATCAGTCGTGCTGGTGCGTGACACAATGAACGCCGGTGGGTACAAGCGCATGCTTTCGCGCACCACATTGGCGGTATAGTGCAACAATGGGATGTCTGCAAACGTCGGCGCACGTTGCCCGAGTACACGCTGGATTTCGTTTCGCATGCTCTGCAGAGCCTGTGGGTGCCGATGTAAGAGCCACATGCTCCACGAAATTGCCAGTGCAGTGGTCTCGTGACCAGCCAAAAACATGGTTTTGCATTCATCGCGGAGTTGTTGGTGGCTCATGCCTGCCCCAGTGTCATCACGAGCTGCCAGCAACATGCCCAGTAAGTCGGATCGTTCAACTCCAGACTGTAGGCGTGCTGCAATGATGTCGTCGATGACTTGATCTAGCGTTTGCGTGGCGTGTTGGTATGCTACGTGTGTCGGTGCAGGTGATCGTGTCAGCCGTTGCCAAGTGCGGTCGATGTCGTTTTCACTAGCGAAATACGCCATGATGGTGTCTAATGCAGTGCGAATGGTCTCGTGTTGGTGGGGCGACAAGTCATCAAACAGGCTGCCTGCCACGATGTCGAGCGTCAAGTCCATGGCCCAATTTTGGATGTCGAGTGTGGTACGTGCAGGGAGCTGTGCCAAGCGCTGTGCGGTTTTGTCTACCATCAGCGTTACATAATCAGCGATACGTTGGCGGTGAAAGGCGGGTTGGGCGATGCGTCGTTGCCGCAACCAGAAGTCACCATCGTTGGAGAGTAGCCCGTTCCCGAAGACATCACGTGCATGATGCTTCAAAAACTCATCTTTTTGGAATGATTTTTGTTGGGTGACCAGCACTTCTTCGATGAGTTGGGGATGAATCACAAGGATCCAGGCATATTCACCGAAACGATATTGCGCAATATCAGTGGCAGCCGAATGTGCTTTTCGCATCCAATAGAGGGAATCAACAAAGAGCGAGTAGAGCGATTCCCAACGGGTAATCGGCGCAACGGTCGTGATTGATTTTGTCATATCCTCTTCGTCTCGTATGAACGAAATCTATGTATCTCAACTATTGTACAAGAGCTCGTATAATACGTGTATGCATACAATCATGTTGTCTACGACGCAGATGCGTCACTGTGAATCAGCATTTCTAGCAACGGGGATTGCGGCCGATGCCATGTTGCGGCATGCAGGCCAGACGTTAGCACGGCAGTTGCACGATACAATTGCCGCTCAGCAGTCTATCGTTGTATGTGCCGGCCCCGGCAACAATGGGGCAGATGGATTGGTGATGGCCGAGGTGTTGCGCCAGTGTGGGCACCGCGTGTCGGTCTGGTACTGGCGCAAACCCGATATGTGGTTGGCGGCTCTCGAGGCGCAGGGCATCCCCTGCCACCCCGGCTTCGCGGCACATGATGCACCACCGCCGCTGGAATCAGGCTCAATCATCATCGATGCCCTATTGGGCATTGGTGTTAATCGCTCTGTGGTTGGGGATTTGGCGGCGGCGGTGCAGTGGATCAATCAGCGCCCGCCCGCTGCTGTGTGTGTGGCCATTGATGTGCCGAGTGGTTGTGACGCCGATACTGGGGCCGTGCACAGCGTGGCGGTGCGCGCAGATCGCACGCTCTCGGCCGGTCCGTGCAAGCAAGGCCTCTGTTTTTTACCGGCCATGCACTATGCCGGTCGCATCGACGTCTGTGATGTAGGCATCCCCCTGATCGATGGAGTGCAGTATGCGCGCCGTTTGTCGGCCACTGATATTGCTGCGTTGCTGCCCGTGCGGCGCAGTGATGCCCACAAGTACCAAAACGGCAAAGTATTGCTCTGGGCAGGCTCTGCCCAGTATCCTGGTGCCGCTGTACTAGCTGCTACGGCGGCATTGCGCAGTGGCGCCGGTTTGGTCTCATTGGCTGTGCCAACCGCCATTGTCCCCTTGGTGTGGCAGCAGCCCGAGCTGACATTGACGACTATCGACGCAGACATCGTAGCCACATTGGCCGCCGTGTCTGCGGATGCCCTGGTGATGGGGCCTGGTTTGGGGCGTGCCGTCGATATGGTGACAGCCGTGCGACAGCTGTGCGCTACGGCGTGGTTTGGCCAGCGACCGTCTGTCATTGATGCCGATGCACTGACCATCTTGGCCCAAGCGGCAGACTGGTATACTCATCTGCCGGCGCGTCAGGCCGTGCTTACCCCTCATCTGGGTGAATTGCGGCGCTTGTGTGGAGGCCAACTCCCGGTTGGTCCTGCTCCAGCGATTGCCAGTCAGTTGGCACAGCAGTGGCAACAGGTGCTTGTGATGAAGGGGAGTAGCACGGTCATCGCCGATGCTGATGGTCGTGTGGCCGTCTGGCCATACCCCAACCCGGTGCTGGCTGTGGGTGGTAGTGGCGACGTGCTGACCGGCATCATTGCCACCTTCCTCGCTCAAGGCTTGTCGCCCTTTGCCGCAGCTTGTGCTGGCGTGGGCTTGCATGGTCTGACGGCTGCTGTCCTGCGCGCCGAGGTCGGCGATAGTGGCGTGCTGGCCAGTGATATCGTGGCATACCTACCACGTGTCATGCAGCGCCTGCGCACGGGTGCTAGCTTGCCGATGATTGATGACACAAGGGGAATGCTCCATGCCAATCTATGAATATCGCTGTCAAGCATGTCAAGGGCGCTTTCAGAAGCTCGTGCGCGGCTTTGCCGAGCCGCCACAAGTGACGTGCCCACGTTGCCAGAGTCACCATGTGCACCGCCTCATTTCGCAGGTAGTACAAGGGCGGAGTGCCCAAGATGCTGCTCAGCATACGTTGAGTGGCCTGGCAGAGGCGAATATTGACGAAAACGACCCACAATCGGTGGCGCGTTGGGCCAAAGAACTCGGCCGCACCCTGGGTGAAGACGCTGGCTCTGACTGGGACGACATGGTCGATCAAGTGCTCGACGAAGAGCGTCAACAAGACAATGATGGTCGTAATCAGGCTGGTGGTGACGATCTAGGGTGGGCCTGATGAGGATGAAAGTGGAGTACGTGTGTTATGCCTGATTTTCACCATACCGCCGTCGTAAACCCCGACGAATTCGAAATGCGCCTCAAAAACGTCCCCCAATCACCAGGGGTATATATCTGGAAGGACAGTGACGGTCAGATTTTGTATGTGGGTAAATCCAAAAGCCTGCGTGACCGTATGCGTTCGTACTTCCATTTTGCTCAACTCAGTGGCAAAAATCGCCGCATGGTGGCGCGTATTGCTGACTTCGAAGTCATTTTGACCAACAGCGAACTCGAAGCATTGTTGCTCGAAATGAACATGATCAAGCGCCATCGACCACGCTACAACGTGTTGCTCAAGGATGATCGCAGTTACCCATACATCAAAGTAACTCTCAACGAACGCTGGCCACGCATCATGACCACGCGCACGGTGCTCGAAGACGGTGCCCGCTACTTTGGCCCCTACTCGCAGGCAGGCTCAATTCGCCGCACTCTGGCCGAACTCAACAAATTGTTTGCTTTTCGGCCACCGTTTGATTGTGGTGATGATCGTTTCAAACGTCATCAACGCATGCAAAAGCCGTGTTTGTATTACGATATGCGCCGTTGTTTGGCACCGTGTGTGCCCATGCTGGTGAGTGCCGACGAGTACCGCCAGACCATCGAGGCCGTGTGCCGTTTCCTCGAAGGGAAGAGTGATGATGTCCTCAAAATGCTCCGCAAACGCATGCTCGTGGCTGCCGAAGAAATGAACTTCGAGCGGGCTGCTTTTGTCCGTGACCAGATTCGTGACATCGAACAAATTGGTCAACGCCAACAAGTGCTACGCACAGTGAATACTGATCAAGATGTCGTGGCTTTTGCTCGCGAAGATGGATCGGCGGTCGTGCAGATTTTTTATATTCGCAATGGCAAACTCATCGGTGCTGAGCCATTTGCCCTGCAAAACACCGAAGACGAAGACGATGCCCAACTGCTCGGTTCGTTTTTGACGCAGTTTTATGATAGTGCTGCTGAAGTTCCGCCCAATATTCTGTTAGCCGAACATGTCGAAGAACCGATGATTATTGAACGCTGGTTGTCCGAAAAGGGTGGCCACAAGGTCGAAATCCAGGTGCCACGGCGTGGTGAAAAACGCCAATTGGTCGAAATGGCCACCACCAATGCTCAACGCAAGCTGGCCGAGCTACGGGCGGCCTGGGTGCAAAGTGAAAAACGGGCCGTACTGGGGTTGCGTCAACTCACTGACCTGCTGCAGCTGGCCGAATTGCCCGAACGCATCGAGTGCTACGACGTGTCGAATACGCAGGGTACGCATACCGTCGGCGCCATGACCGTGTTTGTGCAGGGTGAGCCCCACAAAGCCCATTACCGCAAATTCCGCATTCGGGGCGTCGATGGGCCCAACGACGTGGCGTCGATGCGTGAAATGATCGAGCGGCGTTTCAAACGAGCCGCTGCCGCCCGTGGCGAAGACGTGCAATTGGCGGTGACAGATGCCCAAGATGAACGCACCGACACTGCCCCTTCCGAAAAATCTACGGCCGAGCAAGAAGCCTGGTCGTTGTTGCCCGATCTTATTTTGATTGACGGTGGTGTCGGGCAGTTGGGGGCTGCCAAAGCGGCTCTAGACGAACTCGGCTTCGCACATTTGCCTGTCATTGGTGTCGTCAAAGGTCCCAAGCGCGACCGTTTTGATTTGTTGTTGCCTGGGGCACGTACCCTGCTCGAACTCGAGCGTGATAGCCCGGCGCTGGGCTTGGTACGCACCATCGACGAAGAGACCGATCGTTTCGCCAAAAACTATCATCGCACCCTGCGCTCGAAGTCCATGAACCGTTCGACACTCGAGGATATTGCAGGCATCGGCCCCAAGCGCCGCCAAGCGTTGCTCAAGGTGTTTGGTTCGCTCGATGGAATCCGCAACGCTTCTGTGGATGAGCTCGCAGCCGTGCCCGGTATGACCCGCAAATCTGCCCTTGAGCTGAAGTCGTTGTTGTGAAGCGCGGCTCGTTCCATGCTATGATAGCCATCAATTCCAAGAAAGCGAGGTGTCACCATGTTTGATGCGCGGCAATATGCCACGTTGCGTGCCGTCGTTGAGTGCATGATCCCTGCCGACGAAGCCCCAGGTGGCCTCATGGCTGGTGTCGACCACTACCTCATCCGCTTGCTTCAGGGCGATGCGGCTGGTCTGTTACCGACCTATCAATTGGCGTGTGATGCACTGCAACAAGAAGCCGAAATCCGTTTTAATCAGTCGTTTGCAGATCTCGATCAGGCCCAAGCAACCAGTGTATTGCAGGCTGTCGAACGCAACGAATTACAGGCCGTCTGGCGCGTCGACGCACCGGCCTGGGTGGCCATGTGTGCCGAACACTGCGCCGAGGGCTTTTATGCTGACCCGCGCCAGGGCGGCAACCACAATATGGTGGCATGGCACATGATTGGATTCGAGGAACGCCGATGAACTACGATGTGATTATTGTCGGCGCCGGTGCCGGTGGCGGTGTAGCCGCCGCAGTACTCTCCGAAGCCGGTGCGCGCGTGTTGTTGCTCGAACGTGGCGACCATTATACTTATGCCAATGAAGTTACTGATCACCTGCGGAATCACCGTTTGGCGCAGTATGGCCAAAATACTGGCCCCGGTGCTGGGAATCCACGTGTGTGGGTGGACATGATCGGTCAGTCACATGTGGTTCCTCCGCATCATGGTGCCTATCACAACAACGCAGTGGCAGTAGGAGGCGGCACGCCGGTCTATGGTGGGCAGGCCTGGCGCTTTTTGCCCATAGACTTCGCCATGGCCTCGACGTACGGGGTACCCGATGGGAGTGGGCTGGCTGACTGGCCGATTTCGTATGCCGAATTAGCTCCCTACTACACCCGTGTCGAACACGAAATCGGCGTCGCTGGTGACAGCGAGGCCAGTGCCACCGTGTGGCCACGCGATACAGCATATCCGATGCCAGCGCATCCACGTACGCGCCGCGGTGCCATCTTCGCCGAGGCCGCCCAACGTCTGGGCTGGCACACCTTTACGCCACCGTTGCTCATCAATAGTCAGCCCTATCAGGGGCGGGCAGCCTGCAGTGGGTGCACATTGTGTGTGGGGTTTGCCTGCCACGTCGATGCCAAAAACGGCACGCACAACACCATGATCCCACGTGCACTTGCAACTGGGCGGTGTACGCTCGAAACACAAGCCCATGTCCTGCGTATTGACATGGATGATGCCCGCCACGCGCGTGGGGTCACCTATGTGCGCGCTGATGCGACGCATGTGAGCGTGACTGCTGGTACGGTCATCGTGGCCGCTGGTGCCATCGAAACACCCCGACTGTTGTTTAATTCGGCCACCAGCGACCACCCCCATGGCCTGGGCAATCATTCTGACCAACTCGGGCGCAATTTGCAGGGGCACGTCTACCCGCGCGTGATTGGTTTGATGCCCGACCCAGTGTATGACGGCCAAGGGCCGGGTGTGAGTATCTGTACCACGCAGTTCAATCACGGCAACCCGGAGGTGATTGGTGGTGGCATGCTTGCCGATGAGTTCATCACCCTGCCGATTACGTTTTGGAAGCGCTTTTTGCCACCCGATGTACCACGCTGGGGTGCCGAGGCCAAGGCCTTCATGCGCCACGCGTACCCGCGTTTTGTGGATATCACGGGGCCTCTGCAAGAAATCCCCAATCCCGAGAGCCGGGTTACCATTGACCCACACGTGCGTGATCGCTTTGGATTGCCTGTGGCGCGCCTCTCGGGCAATTTGCACCCCGAAACGCTACGTACTGCCCAGTTCATGTTCGAACGTGCTCGTGAGTGGGTTGAAGCCGCCGGTGCTACGCGCTGGTGGGGCAAGTCACCTCGAGATGGGCTCAGTGCTGGCCAGCATCAAGCCGGTACTTGTCGGATGGGAGATGACCCGGCGACCGCTGTTACCACGCGCGATGGCAATCTGCACGGCATTGCCAACGTGTATGTGACTGATGGCTCGTTGCACGTGACCAACGGCGGCTTTAATCCGGTGCTGACCATTTTGGCCAATTCGTATCGTGTAGCCGCTGGCATTGCCCAGCACGGCTAATCGTCCACATACGACGCCCCCCTTTGGGTAAACCAAAGGGGGCGAATTCTGTACTGTGACGGTGTTTAGGCGCTTTTTTCTGCTTGTTGGGCTTTGGCAATCGACATCAACAACACGCCGCCGATAATCAGGGGCAAGGCAATCAGCATGGTGGTGCTGATGCGCTCACCAGCAATCAAAAATCCCAACAATACTGCTACCATCGGATTGACATATGCCGAACTAATCGCTAACGATGGGCGTACGCGTGGCACCAGGTATGAATACGCGGTGAATCCAATAAACGACCCAAATACGACCAAATACGCAAAGGCCCATAGTGAGGTAGCGGTTGGCATTTGGGTGATGTGCTCTTGGCTAATCAATGCCCCGATGGCGAGAGTTATACTTGCGCCAAGCATCTGTACCCCGCTGCCCATGAAACTTTCGGCCTGCTTGATGCGCGGGATGAGCACCGTGCCCATGGCCCAGCCCATGGCAGCCAGAATGAGCATGATGAATCCCCGTGGTGATGCCTGGATGTCACCATCAAAGGTCAGTACTCCGGCCCCAATAAACCCCACGATTAAGCCGACGACTTCACGGCGCGTAGGCCATGACCCCCAGAAACCAGCAAACAGGGCAGCCCAGATTGGTGAACTCGCCAGGATGAGCGCAGTCAGACCAGTTGAAATATACCCCAACCCCAGGACAACACCTCCGTTGCCGATCCCCAACAGGATGACCCCAATCCCTAGTCCCCCTAGCAATTCGCGCCAGGTGGGCCACGCCGAGCCGCGCCAGCGCATGAACAACATCATTCCAATACCGGCAATGGCAAAGCGCATACTGGCCATGGTTAGTGGTGGGATGCTGGCGCGAGCGTACTTCATGCCCAAATAGGTCGAACCCCAAATTGTATACGTGGCAAGTAGCGCCAACCCAACCTTGAGACGATCAGACACGTGTGCCCCTGACTACGGAAGTTATTCACCGCTGTGATTGCATCGTGTGTATTGTACGGCAAGTTTGGTGTGCATCATGCGCGCCGGCACTAGTACTTGGCCCCCGCAAAGATTTCATTCAAGAATTGACCCGTGTGTGATGCTTCACAGGCCGCAATCTGCTCGGGGGTGCCCATTGCCACCACACTCCCGCCGCCACTCCCACCTTCAGGGCCCATGTCGATAATCCAGTCGGCAGTCTTGATGACATCGAGATTGTGTTCGATGACCAATACGGTGTTGCCGGCTTTGACTAGGCGATGCAATACATTCAACAGGCGTTGTACGTCGGCGAAATGTAGACCTGTGGTGGGCTCGTCAAGGATGTAAATGGTGCGCCCCGTGTCGATGCGTGCCAACTCGCGTGACAATTTGATGCGCTGTGCTTCACCACCCGACAACGTCGTGGCAGGCTGCCCGAGTGTGATATAGTCGAGCCCTACGTCGTGCAAGGTTGTCAGGATGCGCTTGATACGTGGAATATGTTCAAAGAACTCCAACGCGGTCTGCACATCCATGTCGAGCACATCGGCAATCGTCTTATCTCGATAACGGACTGCCAGTGTTTCGCGATTGTAGCGTTTGCCACGACACACATCACAACGCACGGCCACGTCTGCCAAAAATTGCATGTCAATCATGCGTACACCGGCGCCTTCACAGGCTTCACAGCGCCCACCTTTGGTGTTGAAACTGAATCGCCCCACGTTGTAGCCGCGCACCTTGGCTTCGGGAGTCTGTGCAAACAAATCACGAATCAAGTCAAAGAGTTTGACATAGGTGGCAGGATTCGAGCGTGGTGTGCGCCCAATCGGCTGCTGGTCGATGTCAATCACTTTGTCCAAATGCTCGATGCCCTCAATGGCCTGCAATGGTCCTGCCACCAACTGCGTGCGGCTCAGCCGATTGGCAAGGGTCGGGTACAACGTGCCGTTGATGAGCGACGATTTGCCCGAACCCGACACACCAGTGACTGCCACGAATGCACCTAGTGGGAATTTGGCACTCACGTTGCGCAAATTGTTCATCTGCGCTCCCTGCATTTCGATCCAGTTGCCGTTGCCCGGGCGGCGTTCTTGCGGGACTTCGATGTGCAGGTTGCCCGACAAGTAGCGCCCTGTGAGCGATGTGGGATGTGCGGCTACTGCGCGCGGATTATCGGCAATGACGACTTCACCACCTTTGACTCCTGCACCAGGTCCGAAGTCAATCAGAAAGTCGGCTGCTTGCATCGTTTCGAGGTCGTGTTCCACCACAATCACACTATTGCCCAAATCACGGAGCTTCAACAGTGTGTCGAGTAGTTTGCGATTGTCGCGCTGATGGAGACCAATACTCGGCTCGTCGAGGATGTACATGACACCGACCAACCCCGATCCAATCTGCGAAGCGAGGCGGATGCGTTGCGCTTCACCGCCCGACAAACTCGGAGCTGCTCGTTCCAACGACAAGTAGTGCAAGCCCACGTTGAGCAAGAACCCCAGGCGGTCTTGGATTTCTTTGAGGATGTCGGTGGCAATGGTGCGATTATTGCCGGTCAGCGGTAGTACCCGTTGTTCCAATACCTGTGTCGTCTGATCGGCATTGAGCCCGATGGCCCAGGCATGGGCGAGTTGGATGGTCAGGGATCCGACCTCACTAATCGACCAGCCCCCCACTTTGACCGCCCGGCTTTCGGCGCGCAGACGTGCTCCCTGACAGGTCGGGCATGGTTGTTCGCTCATGTATGACGCATAAAACTCACGCGACATATCACTGCCGGTCTGATGATAGCGCCGGTTGATCTCACTGGCCAACCCTTCCCAGCGGCGCATGAATTCCCCGCGTGAGCCGCTTTCGTCGTTGGCCCAGGTGAATTTGATGCGGTCGCTGCCGCTGCCGTGGATGATGACCTGTCGCGCCGTTTCGCTCAGTGTGTTCCATGGAACGTCGAGGTCGATTTCGTAGTGAGCCGCAATGACTGCAAGTGATTTGTACCCCCACGAATCTTGCTTTTTGCGTAGCTCGCCCCAGTACGGAATCGCGCCATCGTGCAACGATAATTCTTGATTGGGCACCAGCAATGATTCATCGACTTCGAGGCGTGTCCCCAATCCCGTGCAATCTGGGCAGGCACCTTGGGGCGAATTAAACGAAAACATCTGTGGCGTGAGCTCTCCAAACGAAATCCCACACGTGGTACAGGTGTTTTCTTCGCTCATGATCCACTCGGATTCGTGGGTCCCCTCATCCTCACCTGCTGGGCGTTCGACCACACTGATGACGCAAATGCCCTCGCCCGTGCGCAGTGCCAGTTCAATGGCATCCGTCAGTCGCGTAGTATAGGCCTCCCACGGTGATTGGGCCTGGGCACTCGCTCGCCCACTGCCACTCGTCGCTTCGCTCTGTGCAACTTCGTCATGCGCGGGTACTGCGAGGCGATCGACGACCACTTCGATGGAGTGTTTGACCTTCTTGTTGAGCTTGATTTCGTCACTCAACGAACGAATTTCACCATCTACACGCACCCGGGTAAATCCGTTGGTGCGCGCCTCCGCAAAAACTTCTTTGTACTCACCTTTGCGCCGTGAAACGAGCGGTGCAAGCACCAAAAACCGACTCCCTGTCGGCAACTGCAACACTCGATCGACCATCTGCTCGGCGCTTTGTGATGATACCTGCTTGCCACACACGTGGCAGTGCTGCTCCCCCACGCGCCCATACAACAACCGTAAGTAGTCGTAGATTTCAGTTACTGTACCGACAGTCGAACGCGGGTTCTTTGACGCACTCTTCTGTTCAATGGCGATTGCCGGCGATAAGCCGCCGATATAGTCGACTTTCGGCTTTTCGAGCTGCCCTAGGAATTGCCGCGCATATGCTGATAAAGACTCAACATAACGACGTTGCCCCTCGGCATACAGGGTGTCGAATGCCAGCGAAGACTTCCCCGACCCCGATACCCCCGTCAGTACCACCAATTTGTCGCGGGGGATGGTGAGGTCAATGTTCTTCAGGTTGTGCTCGCGGGCACCGCGAATTTCGATCGTGTCACGTGCCATGATTGGGTGTTCCCTATCTGTCATCGTTTGTACATTTGTGCTACTTGTATTGTAATGAAAAAACCACACTTGTCCATGTAAAACGGGCAAGTGTGGTGTTATGCGCAATCAAACGATACGGGTGAGTTGTTGGAAGCGTCGCAGTGCCCACCAGGTGCCTGCTACGGCAAATCCCGTAAGGCAGAGCATGGCCACTGCAATCGGCATACTTGTCGGGCTCGCCAGACCCATACCGCGCACAACGTCGATATACCATGTAGCCGGATTTGCCATGGCGATCCAGCGCATCCATGTCGGCACCACATCCAGTGGGTAGAGCGCATTGGAGGCAAACAACAGCGGCAAATTAAACAAAAAAATCATGCCGTGGTAGCCCATGATACTCCGCGAACGAGCGGCCACTGCCAGCGCGATTCCCGCAAACCCCAATCCAAACAGCAAGAGGGCTATCAGGGCCATCCCGGCACCGACTACTCCGCCATACCACTGCGCACCTGCAATCATGCCGACAATGACGACGATAATCACTTGGAAGAGCGCCTTCGACAATGTCGCCAGCATGTGCCCCAGCAAAATGCTCAACCGCGGGATAGGTGCAATCTGATATTCACGGAGTATGCCACGCAAGCGCTCATCAAGGAACATCATGCCGCCACCAGTAGCACCGCCCAGCGCTGTCAACGCCAAAATGCCCGGCAACATGAAACTCAAATAATCGATTTGACCAGGCATCAAACGCCCCATGCCAATCCCAAACAACCCCACCCACAAGATGGGTTGGATGAGCAGTCCACCCAGCTCTTCACGATTGCGGAAAAACTTGCGCATGTGGCGCAACCAAATCGTGTATGTGGCATTCATCATGCATTCACCTCATCGCGATAGGTGCGCCCAGTCACCTGCAAAAAGACATCTGCTAATGTGGGGCGCGACATTCGTACTGCCTGTGGCGTGATACCGTCGTGACTCATCAGCTGGATAATCTCGCTCAAGCGTTGTGGACCCTGATCGACCCCCACGTACAACACTCCATCACTCACATCCCACGACCGTACCCAGGCTTGCGTGCGCCACGGTGGCGCATAGGTATCCAGTGCCGCCGTCGTTTCGATGGCAATGCGTTCATTGCCGGTCTGGGCAATCAAGGATTGTGGCGTATCATAGGCCACCAGATGCCCATGATCGATGATGCCAACCTGGTCTGCCAGTGATTCGGCTTCGTCCATGGCGTGTGTGGTCAGCACCACCGTCATGCCGTGTTGGCTGCGTAGTTGCTCAATGTACTGCCAAATCATGGTGCGATGCAGTGGGTCGAGGCCCTGGGTTGGTTCATCCAAAAACAGCACTTGTGGTGCCGTCATCAAACAACGCACCAGCTCGAGTCGCCGTTTCATGCCCCCCGAATACGTGCCGGTCAGACGTTTGGCCGCATCATGCAGTTCAACCATGTGCAAGAGCTCATCAATGCGCTGTCGACGTTCACTTGTGCCCAGTCCGTACAAGCGCCCGGCGAAGTCGAGTACTTCGTAGCCAGTCAAATCGCGATCAAGCACAATGTCTTGAAACGTTGCCCCAATAATGGCACGTACCTGGTCGGACTGCGTGTGTACGTCGAGTCCCGCAATCCGTATTGACCCCCGGTCTGCTTGCATCAAGGTCGTCAACATGTTGATGGTTGTGCTTTTGCCGGCGCCATTGGGTCCGAGGAGCGCAAAAATCTGGCCGGGTGCAACCGTGAACGAAATCCCGTCTACGGCTTTGACATCCCCAAACGCTTTGTATATTGCTGTGACTTCAATCATGACACTGTCCTCTGTCATCAATGCAAAACGCCCAGCAACGCTGGGCGTCTCGGGTTGGCGACTCTGACTGGGTTCGAACCAGCAACCTCAACCTCCGGAGGGTTGCGCTCTATCCAATTGAGCTACAGAGTCATCG
>VFQS010001765.1_pt1 | contig 18888 bp, 15 predicted proteins | sample 3512361 | NCBI WGS metagenome assembly VFQS01 (sample SAMN10412375, study PRJNA504923) | tailings metagenome | isolation source: Relicate 1 Philex TSF3 active mining | place: Philippines
CATCAGGCCCTGCATCACCCCGGCCAGCCACATCGCGGCGATATAGAGCACGATGCCGATGGTGGCGACCCAGAAGTGCAGCTCGATCGCGCGGGTGCTGTACATCTTGGTCTGACCGAACATGCGCGGAATCAGGTGGTACAGCGCGCCCATCGAAATCAGACCCACCCAACCCAAGGCGCCGCTATGCACGTGGCCGATCGTCCAGTCGGTGTAGTGACTCAGAGCGTTGACCGTCTTGATGGACATCATCGGACCCTCGAAGGTGCTCATGCCATAGAAAGACAGGCTCACGATGAGGAACTTCAGGATCGGGTCGTCGCGCAGCTTGTGCCAGGCACCCGACAGGGTCATGATCCCGTTGATCATCCCGCCCCAGCTGGGTGCCAGCAGGACCAAGGAGAACAGCATGCCAATGCTCTGCGCCCAGTCAGGCAAGGCCGTGTAATGCAGATGGTGAGGACCGGCCCACATGTAGGTGAAGATCAGCGCCCAGAAGTGGACGATGGACAGGCGGTAGGAGTACACCGGTCGCTCTGCCTGCTTGGGGATGTAGTAATACATCATCCCAAGGAAGCCGGCCGTCAGGAAGAAGCCCACCGCGTTGTGGCCGTACCACCACTGCACCATCGCATCCTGCACGCCAGCATAGGCGCTGTAGCTCTTGGTCAAGCTCACCGGAATGGCCGCTGAGTTGACGATGTGCAGCAGCGCCACGGTGAGGATGAACGCACCGAAGAACCAGTTGGCCACGTAGATGTGTTGCACGCGGCGCTTGGTGATGGTGCCGAAGAACACCACCGCATAGGCCACCCACACGACGGCGATCAAGAGGTCGATCGGCCACTCCAGCTCGGCGTACTCCTTGCCACTGGTGATGCCCAAGGGCAAGCTGATTGCGGCCAGCAGGATCACGGCCTGCCAACCCAGGAAAGTGAACATCGCCAGGCCGGGTGCAAACAGACGGGTCTGGCAAGTCCGCTGGACCACGTGGTACGAGGTGGCAAACAATGCGCAGCCACCGAAGGCGAAGATCACTGCATTGGTGTGCAGAGGCCGCAGACGTCCGTAGCTCAGCCACGGGACCCCGAAGTTCAACTCAGGCCAAGCCAGCTGGGCTGCGATGAAGACGCCCACGGCCATACCGACCACGCCCCACACCACGGCCGCCAGGGCGAACAGGCGCACCGTGGTGTCGGCATACACCTCCTGATTTGGCTGGCCGCCGGCCGCCAGGTTTGCTGTCATGCCCTTCTCCTTCTGCATCCACTCAACAACTTGAATGTCATCAATTGTTTCGATTCGAAAGTTTTTCCGCCTTGATCTTCATCAAGCGCGCTCCTCCAGAATGCGGCCGCCCTCGCGCTCCAGGTCTTCAAACTGGTCGCGGTGAACCGCCCAGCCAAAGACACCCAGAATCACGAGCATCAGCACCGCTGAAAGGGGAATCAGGAGATACAGAATTTCCATCGTTCAATCCGATCACATCGAGGGAATCAGGAAGCCTGCGCGGGCAGTCGGGCCGCGCGCCGGCTGTTGAGGACTACCAGCAGCGAGCTCAGGGTCATGCCCAGCCCGGCTGCCCAAGGCGGCAACCAGCCGGCCAAGGCCAGGGGAATGGCCGACAGGTTGTAGGCCAGAGCCCACCACAGGTTCTGACGGATGATCCGGTGGGCCAGTCGAGCACGGCGCATCACACGGGGTAACACGGCCAGCCGCGCGCCCTGCACCACCAGATCGGCCCGCGCCACGGATACCGAGGAACCGTGACCCATGGCGACCGACACCTGGGCCTGGGCCAGCACGGGCGCGTCATTGATGCCATCACCAACCATGGCCACCACGCGTCCTTCGCCCTGCAGCACGGTGAGCGCGGACTTCTTGTCGCTCGGCAAGGCACCCGCACCCAGCATCGGTACCTGCAGCGCGCGGGCTACGGCAGCCACACGAGGTTCTGCATCCCCGGACAGGAGCCACACCGCCGTGCCCGATGCCTGCAAGGCCTGTGTGGTCTGATGCGCGTCCGCGCGCAGGCTATCGGTCAGTTCAAACGACGCAGCGATTTGGCCGACCGGCCCGAAGGCGAGCTGCATGGGCGCCATACCCGAGGCCGTAGGGCGCGTGCCGCCATGCTCGCCGCGCACCCAACTGGGACGCCCCAGGCGCCAACGGACCCCTTGCGTGTCCAGGGCCTCGATGCCCAGCCCCGGCCGCTCCTGAACATCGCACCACCGCTCACGGGCTGTCGACGGGGAATCCGATGCCGCGGTCTCGCGAGCCCGGACGATTGCCTGTGCAGCAGGATGCTGGGACCATGCCGCCAGGGACGCAGCCCGCTCCAGCACAGCAAGACGCTCTGCCTCCCCACGAGGCCCATCGATGGCCGCCACCTGTAGCCGGTCCTCGGTCAGCGTACCAGTCTTGTCGAAGATCACGGTATCCACCCGCGCCAGGTCCTCGATGGCCGACAGGCGCTGCAACAGAACCCCTTCGCGCGCGAAGCCGCGGGCTGCAGCCGCTAGCGCAGCCGGCGCCGCCAGCGACAAGGCACAGGGGCACGTCACCACCAACACCGCCACCGCCACCCACAGCGCCCTCGCGGGATCGATCACCCACCACAGCACACCGGCCGCCACCGCCAGCGCCATCACGCCCCACAGGAAAGGTCCAGCCCAGCGGTCAGCCATCTGGACCAGGGCCGGCCGCTCCAGCGCCGCGCGTTCGGCCAAGTCCACCAGTTGCGACCAGCGGGTGTCCCCACCCACCGCGGTGACGCACACCTCCACCGGCGCACCGAGGTTCACGCTGCCGCACAGCACCTGCTGACCGGGCTCACGCACCAAGGGCGCTGACTCCCCCGTCATCAGGGCTTCACTCACTTCAGTACGACCGATCATCACCACCGCATCGGCAGCAAAGGACTCCCCCCTGCGCACGCGCAGGCGATCGCCAACCCGCAGCCCGGCAGGCATCACCTCGCTGACCGAACCGTCATCATCCAGCCGCAACACCGGCTGCGCAGGGCGGTCCAGCAGCTTCTCCACCGCCTCAGCCGCTTCATGACGAAGCCGCATGTCCACCCATCGGCCGGCCAGCAGAATGGCCGCAAACATCGACAGGGAATCGAACACCACCTCGGTGCCCAACCATCCCCCCGGCGCGAAGGCGACAACGGAACTGGCGCCGAACATCACGATCATGCCGACGGCCACGGGCACATCCATGATGATGCGGCGGTGACGAAGGGCTCGCCACGCCTGCTCCATGAAGGGCCGCACCGAAAAGGCCATGACCGGCAGACACAGAAACCACTGGGCCCAATTCATGAGCCGCTGCAGGTCGGGAGCGATCTCGCCCGGCGCGGCCACATAGGCCGGCGTGGCCAGCATCATCACCTGCATGGCACAGAACCAGGCCACGAAAAGGCGCCACAGGAGCCGCTTGCGCTCGACTGCCCGCGCCTGAGCGCCCTGCAGCCGACGGCCGGCCTCAGCCGAATACCCGGCCGCTTCGATCGCCTTGAGGATCGTCGCAAATGGGGTGCGGGTGGGATCCCAGTCGATCTGAGCCCGCTCGGTAGCGGTATTGACCTGAACTTGGCCCACGCCTGGCAAAGGCCGGACGGCCGCCTCAATCAATCCCGCGCAGGCTGCACACTCAATCCCCCCGATCCGAAGCGTGGTTTGGGCCATCGGATGCCCAGGTGGCTCCTGCCGCCACACGGTGCAGGTGGACAGCCACGCCGGCTCGAGCAGGCGCCCTGCATCGGGACCCCAAGCCGTGGGGCCACGCCCTGGATCATCGGCCTGAGCCGCTGGGGCGGCGGCCGATTCTGTGGTGGCAGGGGATACTTCGGGCGGCATGGGGCAGATGGAAACCGGCCTGAAGCCGAGGTCTCCTGCCATTGTTCAAGTCCCGTGACACTCCGCGCTCTGACGAAGATCAAATGAAGCTCACTCGCTACCAGACCGAAACCGTAAGGCGCCTGACGTTGCGGCGACATGCCACGCGGCGACAGCTTCTGGGGTGCCTGCCGCTGGCCACGCTGCTGCTGTCGCTCAACGGCACGGCACCAGCGCAGACGGGTCCGCAGCAGTTGCCAGCCATATCCTTGAATGCCGGCATGCATCTGATCAGCGCCGAGGTGGCTCGAACCCCGGAGCAGCGGGCCATCGGGCTGATGAACCGACGCAGCCTACCGCCGAATGCGGGGATGCTCTTTGTCTTCGAGCAGCCGGAACCCTTGTGCTTCTGGATGAAGAACACGCTCATCCCGCTGTCCATTGCCTTTCTCAGGGACGACGGCACCATTCTGAACATTGCGGAAATGAAGCCCCACTCCCTGGAAAGTCACTGCTCCGAGCGGCCCGCCCGCTATGCGCTGGAGATGAATGAGGGCTGGTTCAGCAAGCGCGGCCTCAAGCCCGGCGACCGGATCGGCGGCGAGCCCTTCTCCCGGCGCTGAAAAACAAACGGGGCCCTGATCGGGCCCCGGATGGAAGCAGGCTTCGGTTCCCCGACCAAGCCGGTACCTGCCGGTCTCGTCGGGGGTTGCTCAGCGCATCGTCAGGCGAAATTGGACTGCGCGAACTCCCAGTTCACCAGCTTGTCCAGGAAGGTCTCGACGAACTTGGGACGCAGGTTCCGGTAATCGATGTAGTAGGCATGCTCCCACACATCGACCGTCAACAGGGCCTTGTCAGCACCGGTCAGAGGCGTGCCAGCTGCACCGGTGTTCACGATGTCCACCGACCCGTCGGCTTTCTTGACCAGCCAGGTCCAGCCCGAACCGAAGTTACCCACGGCCGACTTGACGAAGGCTTCGCGGAAAGCGGCGTAACTGCCCCACTTGGCGTTGATGGCTGCAGCCAGGGCGCCGGTCGGCTCGCCACCACCATTGGGCTTCATGCAGTGCCAGAAGAAGGTGTGATTCCAGATCTGCGCCGCGTTGTTGTACACAGGGCCCGGGTTTGGCGCCTTCTTGATGATGGACTCCAGGTCCATGCTCTCGTACTCGGTGCCCTTCTGCAGGTTGTTCAGGTTCACCACGTAAGCGTTGTGGTGCTTGCCGTGGTGAAACTCCAGAGTCTCGCGGCTGTAGTGCGGGGCCAGGGCGTCAAGGCTGTAGGGCAAGGCAGGCAGGGTATGTTCCATGGGATCCTTCAGTGGGTTGGCTACTAACCATCGGAATTGTAGGCATCGTGGGCACCCTCAAGGGTCTCGGGGGATAGGTGCGGCAGGAGGGGCTTGGACATGCTCAACCCGGACCTCGGCCTGACCGTCATGCCAGACCGCCGTCAGCGTGTCGCCTGCCCGAGCCTGCGTGGCGGACGTCAACGGCCGCCCCGCCGAGTTGCTCACCCAGGCATACCCCCTTTGCAGTACGAGCCGAGGATCCTGGGCCTCGATTCGGGCACCGAGATGACGACAGTGGCTATGCTCTTGGGCCATTCGTGCCGCTTGGACGGCCATCAGGCGTGCAGCCCGCCGCTGCAAAGCCACGGTCTGCTGGCCGACGGGGACCCGCACCGCGGCGGCCAGACGGCCCTGCAGGGCCTGTAGGGTCCGCTGCTGAAGCGCGAGCCCCTGAGCCGGCCGTCGCACCGACAGGGACAGCTGGTCCAGTCGCTGGGCATGAGCATCCAGTTGGTGCTGCACGGCCAGCATCAGGCGTCGGGCCGTGACCGACAGCCCCCTGAGCTCCTCACTCTGCAACGGGGTGAGCAGCTCAGCGGCGGCCGTGGGAGTGGCCGCACGCACGTCGGCTGCGAAATCGGCCAGGGTGAAGTCCGTCTCATGGCCGACACCACAGACCAGCGGCAACACGCACGCATGGACGGCCCGCACCACCCGCTCGTCATTAAAGGCCCACAAGTCCTCCAGCGATCCACCGCCCCGGGTCAGGATCACCGCATCCACATCGGGTAGCTTGGCGGCCGATTGCAGTGCGGACACGATCGTCTCCGGCGCATCGGCGCCCTGCACGAGGCACGGCACCACGATAACCGACACCTGGGGAGCCCGTCGCGACACCGCGGTCAGCGCGTCCCGCAAGGCTGCGGCCTGCAACGACGACACCACAGCGAGCACCCGAGGATGCTCGGGTAGGGCTTGCTTGTGGGCTGGGTCGAACAGCCCCTCGGCCGCCAGTCGGGTCTTGAGCCGCAGGAACTCCTCGTAAAGCGAGCCGGTTCCCACGAGTTCCAGGGATTCAACGATGAATTGCAGGTCACCCCTGGGCTCGTACAGGGCCAATCGGCCCACAGCCTCGACACGCAGTCCCTCGCGGGGTGCAAAACCCAAGCCGGCCGCCGCGCGCCGAAACATGGCGCAGCGCAGCAGCGCAGCCTGGGCCTGAGTGTCCTTCAGGCTGAAGTAAAGATGGCCGCTGGCGGCCTCGGTACAGGCACTGAGTTCACCGCTGACCCGCACCACGCCAAAGCGCGCCTGCAAAGCGTCGCCAATGGCCCGCACCAAGCCAGCGACGCCCCAAACCCGGGCCACCGGCGCACGCTCGGAGGTAGGATTCACGGGCGCCCCCTTTGGAGGGCAACCGCCGGTACTCCACAAGCGCGGACATTACAGTGTTTCACGCCGCAAAGGCCTCAGAAATCAAGGGTTTACGTTGCAACACGTTGATTTTTATAGATTTTTTGGTGCGAAACCAAATTCGCAAATTTCACAACGGCGCGCGACGTCGATGCTGACTGACGCTTTTGGCAGTTTGTTCACAAAGTTATCCACAACCCCGATCCGTCAGCGCGGCCTTGCTTAAACCCCACGAGCATGATATCCGTCACTCCCGAGGTTGCTGACCGACGTGCCGCACTGGAGCGAGGGCTCCTGCGCATCTGGTGGTCCCCGCCAGCGCGCCCCTGGCCGTGGTGGGCATGGGGATTGGCCCCCTTGTCCTGGGCCTTCCGCGCCCTCGCTGCGGCACATCGCCTGTGGTCGCGTCCGACAGGCACACAAACGACTCACCCGGCGATCCCGGTGATCGTGGTGGGCAACTGGGTCGTCGGTGGTGCCGGTAAGACCCCGACTACCCTGGCCGTGCTGAATCACCTGCGTCACCAGGGCTGGACACCTGGCGTGGTGTCGCGAGGACACGGCCGGAAGAGTACCGCCGTGCGCACCGTCGACCCGATGGTGGACACGGCCGAAGCAGTCGGTGATGAACCGCTGCTGATCGCCCGGAGCGCCGGCGTACCCGTGGTCGTCGGTCGGCACCGCGACCAGGCCTTGGCCTTGCTGCGCGAACAGCATCCAGCCGTGAACGTGGTGGTCAGCGATGATGGACTGCAGCATCACCGCCTGGCCCGACAGCTTGAAATTGTCGTGGTGGACGAACGGGGGGCCGGCAATGGCTGGTGCCTGCCGGCCGGGCCCCTTCGCGAACCCATTCCCCAGGCGCTTCGACCGCATACCCTGGTCCTGTACAGCGCGGGCCGGGAGACCCTGCCCCTGCCGGGCTACCGCGCAGAGCGGCATTTGGGGGCCGTTCAGAGCCTGGAGGACTGGCAGGCCGGTCATGCGTGGCCGGCGGACGGTGGCTGGCAGGCGCTCGAGGGCCGCCCGGTCGAGGCCGCGGCAGGCATTGCGGTTCCTGAGCGTTTCTTTGACCTGCTGCGGGCACAGGGGCTGCTCTTGACCCACACCCATGCCCTCCCCGACCATGACGCCTGGCAGCACCCTCCCTGGTCGCCGGCCACCGACGATGGCCTCGTCACCGAGAAGGATGCCGTGAAGTTGGCTCGTCGGCCGGACCTGGACGATCTGGAGCGCACGGTACCCGCCCCCGGGTCGCCCCGAGTGTGGGTCGCCCGGCTAGACTTCCAACTGCCTGCGACGTTCCTGGCGCGCGTCGATGAACTGCTGGCCCCGTGGCGCCCCCAACGCGACTCTGAAAGCCCATGGACAACCGACTGATCGAACTCCTGGTGTGCCCCTTGTGCAAGGGCCCGCTGACCCTTCGGCGCGACGCCGAGCAGCGGCCCGTGGCCTTGGCCTGCGCCGCCGATCGACTGCTATTCCCCATCCGCGACGGCATCCCGGTGATGCTGGAATCCGAGGCCCTGCCCTGGGAGGAAGAAGGCGCCGCGCCGTGAGCTTTCACGTCTTGATTCCCGCCCGTTTGGCGTCCTCACGGCTGCCGAACAAGCCCCTGGCCGATATCGCCGGTTTGCCCATGGTGGTCCGCGTAGCAAGGCAGGCAGCCCTCAGCACAGCCGCCAGCGTGACGGTTGCAGCCGACAGCCCGGCCATCCTGGAGGCCTGCGCAGTACACGGCGTGGCCGCGTTAGCCACCCGAGAGGACCACCCAAGCGGCAGCGATCGCTTGGCCGAGGCCTGCGAACGGCTGGCACTGCCCGATGATGCGATCGTGGTGAACGTGCAAGGCGATGAGCCCCTGATTGACCCGGCGCTCATCAACGACTGTGCAGCAGCGCTGACACGCGACCCGCAATGCGTCATGAGCACGGTGGCCCACTCGATCGACGCGGTTGAAGACTGGCTGAACCCCAACGTGGTCAAGGTGGTGCTGGACCGGCACGGCCGGGCCCTCTACTTCAGCCGCAGTCCCCTGCCCGCCTGGCGCGACCGGGCACCGGGTGCCGAGCTGGGCTGCGCGCCGAGCCCGGTGTGGCGCCATGTGGGCCTGTACGCCTACCGTGCAGGCTTCCTGAAGACCTTCCCGCGCCTGGAAGCCAGCCCTCTGGAGCGCGCGGAAATGCTGGAGCAGCTTCGGGTGCTGTGGCACGGACATTCAATTGCCGTGCATACGTGTGCTCAGGCCCCTGGTGCCGGCGTGGACACGCCCGAGGACCTGGAGCGGGTACGTCGCCTGCTGGCGGTCCCGGCCTGAGACGCTGTCAGGCCTGCACGGGAGTCCGCGTGTTATTCTCAATCGAGGAGAACACACGACCATGAGACTGATCCTGTTGGGCGCACCCGGCGCCGGAAAAGGCACCCAGGCCGCCTTCATCTGTCAGAAGTACGGCATCCCGCAGGTCTCCACCGGTGACATGCTCCGCGCTGCGGTGAAAGCCGGGACCCCTCTGGGCCTCGAGGCCAAAAAGGTGATGGACTCAGGCGGTCTGGTCAGCGACGACATCATCATCGGCCTGGTCAAGGAACGCATCTCGCAACCCGATTGCGCCAAGGGCTTCCTCTTCGACGGCTTCCCCCGCACGATTCCCCAGGCCGAGGCCATGAAGCAGGCCGGAGTGCCGTTGGACCTCGTGCTGGAGATCGATGTGCCAGACGCCGCGATCATCGAGCGCATGAGTGGCCGCCGCGTGCATGTGGCCTCCGGCCGAACCTACCACGTCAAGTTCAACCCGCCCAAAGTGGCCGGCAAGGACGACGTGACCGGCGAAGACCTGATCCAGCGCGACGACGACAAGGAAGAGACAGTGCGCAAGCGTCTGGACGTCTACCAGAGCCAAACCCGTCCCCTGGTGGATTACTACTCCCAATGGGCTGCCACGGGTGATGCCAAGGCACCCCGTTACGCGAAGATCAGCGGCATGGGCAGCGTCGACGAGATCACCGCTCGCGCGCTGGCTGCGCTGGCCTGATCATCCAACCCCGCCCTGAACGGCGACCCGGTGTCGCCGTTTGTCTTTCCGAACCCCATCCCTCCACTCAACCGGAACCATCACATGGATATCAAAGGCAAGGTTTTCATCGTCACGGGCGGCGCTTCGGGCCTGGGCGAAGGCACAGCGCGCATGCTGGCAGCCGAAGGCGGCAAGGTCGTCGTGGCCGACCTGCAGGAGGACAAGGGCCGTGCGCTGGCGGCTGAAATTGGTGGTGCCTTCGTGAAGTGCGATGTCTCCAGCGAGGCGGATGGCAAGGCCGTCGTGGCGCAAGCCGTGTCCATGGGCAAGCTGGTGGGGCTGGTCAACTGCGCGGGCATCGCCACCGCCTCCAAGACCGTGGGCAAGGAAGGCGCACACACGCTGGCGCTGTACACCAAGACCATCATGGTCAACCTGGTGGGCAGCTTCAACATGATCCGTCTGGCCGCCGAAGCGATGTGCAAGAACGAACCCGAAGCCACTGGCGAGCGCGGCGTGATGATCAGCACCGCCAGCGTGGCCGCCTACGACGGCCAGATCGGTCAAGCGGCTTATGCCGCCTCCAAAGGTGGCGTGGTGGGCATGACCCTGCCAATCGCGCGCGACCTCGCCCGAAACGGCATCCGTAACATGACGATCGCCCCCGGCATCTTCGGCACGCCCATGCTGTTTGGCATGCCCAAGGAAGTGCAGGATGCGCTGGCTGCTGGTGTGCCGTTCCCCAGCCGCCTGGGGACGCCTCAGGACTATGCCAAGCTGGCCAAGCACATCATCGAAAACGACATGCTCAATGGCGAGGTGATCCGCCTGGACGGCGCGATCCGCCTGCCGCCGAAGTAAGCCGGCCACGCGGACAGCAAAAAGGGTCGCTCTGGCGACCCTTTGCTTTTGCTCGACTCAATGCTATTTGGTCGGGGCGATAGGATTCGAACCTACGACCCTCTGCTCCCAAAGCAGATGCGCTACCAGACTGCGCTACACCCCGATAGATGGATTGTAGGCGCCCCCGGGCTCAACCGGCAGCGCGAAGCGCAGCAGCAGACCGAATCGCCTGGAGGGTGGTCCGCGAGGTGCTGATGTTGGCATCAAGCTTGACGTGGATCAGCGTCGGCTGTCCAGCTTGCAGCGCGCGCACGAACGCCGGCTCGAACTCGGCCGTCGTGAGGACGGTTTCGGCGGTCCAGCCATAGGCACGCGCCAGGGCGGCAAAGTCCGGATTGAACAGATCGCTGCCACTGACGCGACCGGGGTACTCGCGCTCCTGGTGCATGCGGATGGTGCCGTAGGTGCCGTTGTCCACCACGATGCTGATCAGCGGAGCCCCGGACCGCCCGGCACCATAGCCAGTGGCCGTGGCCATTTCCTGTCCGTTCATCAGGAAGTCGCCGTCGCCGGCCAGGTTGATCACGGCGCGCGCTGGCTGAGTCAAGGACGCCGCCACCGCCGCCGGCAACCCATAGCCCATGGCACCCGAGGTGGGAGCCAGCTGGGTCTTGCCACGCTCGGCCAGACTGCGGTAGCGCAGAAAACGATGCAGCCATCCTGAGAAGTTGCCGGCCCCATTGGTGTAGACCGCATCCGGAGGCGCGAGCCGCTCGATGGTCTTCACCACCACGGCCATGTCCAGCGGCTCCACAGGCGAATGCTCACGGTTGCGTGCGTAGTCATGACCGGCCGCAGCGGTCCAGTCGCTCCAGGATGGCGTCTGCGCGGGTTTACCCACGCGTTCAAATACTTCAGCCAGGCTGGCCGGGGCAGCCTGCAGCATCAAGTCGGCCGCATAGACGCGCCCCAATTCCTCCGCCCCAGGATGAAGATGCACCAGGCGCTGCTGCGGCCGGGGAGCCTGCAAAAGGGTGTAGCCGCTGGTGGTCATCTCGCCCAGGCGAACCCCCAAGGCCATCACCAGGTCAGCCTGCCGGATGCGCTGGGCCAGCGCCGGGTTGATGCCGATACCCGCATCACCGGCGTACAGGGGATGCCGATTGTCAAAGGTGTCCTGAAAGCGCAGTCCACAGGCGACCGGCAGTTGCCACGACTCGGCGAATCTCTCCAGCGCTCGGGCGGACTCAGGTGTCCACCCACTGCCGCCGGCGATCACCAGGGGCTGACGGGCTGACTCCAGCAAGCCGCGCCAGCGCGCGATATCGCTGGCCGGCGGCACCGTGCGGGCTGGCTCCACCCGAGGCAAGACCGGCGCATCGGTCAGGCCCGACATCACATCCTCGGGAACGGCCAGCACCACGGGGCCAGGGCGACCCTGCATCGCGGTGTGGAACGCGCGGGCCAGGTATTCCGGTAAACGCGCAGGGTCCGACACCTCGGCAGCCCACTTGGCCATGCCCAGAGTGCCGGGGCCGAAAAACTGGCGGTAGTCAACTTCCTGAAAAGCTTCCCGATCACGGAACTCGGCGCCCACCTGGCCGATGATCACCACCATGGGCGTGCTGTCCTGAAACGCGGTGTGGATGCCGATGGAGGCGTTCGTAGCCCCAGGGCCGCGGGTGACCATACAGACCCCGGGCCGCCCCGTGAGTTTGCCCACGGCCTCGGCCATGAAGGCCGCCCCGCCCTCCTGTCGACAGGCGATGAACCGGATGTGCGCCCGATGCTCATGGAAGCCGTCCAGAGCGGCCAAGAAGCTCTCGCCAGGCACGCCAAAGACCGTATCCACCCCCTGGGCCACCAAGGCCTCCACGATTACGTGCCCGCCCAAGCGGCGACGAGCTTCGTCAGACTGACGGACCACGTCCTTGTTGTTCATGGCGTTCATGGCCGCCCTCCAATCGAGGCCGGCCGTGCGCGGCCCGGCAAACGCTGGCCCACCCAGGCGGCCGAGGCCACACCCAGCACCAGAGCCAGCGCTGCTCCCGCAAACACACTCGATGATTGCCCATGGTCCAGCAACCAACCGAACACCGGGGCCGATAGGGCAAAGCCGACGTCCAGGCCCGAGTAGACCGTGCCGTACACCCGACCGGTGGCACCGGGCGGTGCGGCCTGCCGGATGAGCATGTCCCGCGATGGGCCGGCCAGTCCACTGCCCAGACCGGCCAGGGCCACCAGAGCACCGCTGGCCAAGGCAGGCAACCAACCCGTACCCGCCAACAGCAGCAGCACCGCCGCCGCAGACAAGGCCCATCCGATATTGCGCTCCAGCCGCGGCGAGGACTTCACGACAAAACCCCCAATGACCATCCCCACGGCACTGGCCAACATATAGCCCGTGACCATCATGGCCAGCCAGGTCAACGGTTGTTCATACAGGCGGCTCATCGCGGGGCCCAGAAAGCTCTGCACCGCGGTCAGCGAACAGGTGCTCCAGAAGAAGAAGAGGAAACACACCCAAACCGAGGGCAGGCGGAGGAAGGCCAAGGCCGAAGCATCCAGAGCCCCGGTGACCGCTCCCGGGCGGGCGACTGTCACGCCATGGCCCGACGATGAAGTGGTGCCCGAGGTCGATGGATCTTCACGGCCGGCTACAGCCGCCACCTTAGGCGCCGCATCCCGCGCCGCATCCCGCGCCGAGTCCTGCGCCGAATCCGGGCGAAGGGCCTCGGCACGCCACCACAGCACCGCCGCCACCATCAATGCCCACAGCGAGCAGGCCACCATGGCCCAGCGCCAGGAACCACTCCAGGCGGCCACGCCGGCGATCACGAGGGGCGCAGCCGCCCAGCCCAGGTTGCCGCTGATCCCATGCACCGAAAAGGCATGCCCCAACCGCGCGGGCGAGATGCGCTGGTTCAGGATCGAAAAGTCAGCCGGATGAAACGGCGCATTGCCCACCCCCGCCAAAGCCGCGGCGAGCATGAATCCGGCGTACCCCTGAGCGCCGGCGGCGGCCAGGGCGGCCAGGGCAAAACACACCATGGCAGTCAGCAGCACCGGCCAGGCACCCACCCGATCCACCAAGAAGCCCGCCAGGGCCTGCCCGACACCCGAGATCACGAAGAAGACCGTGACCAGCAGCCCCAATTCGGCGTAGCTGAAGCCGTAATCGGCCGCCAACATGGGGAACAGGGGCGGCAGCAGCAGATGGAAGAAGTGCGAGGTGCCATGGGCCAGGCCCACCAGCGAGATGGTCTCCACCTCCCGGTTGGGGCCCGGCGCCGCCACCATGGGTTCGGTCTGCTGCGGAGCGGGCGCGACATTCATCAGGCCTATCCTAAGCCACGCCAGCCCAAATGCCGGGGCCCGCGTACAGTATCGGGTGGCACTCCCTTCGATCATGTCCGATACCGTTCTTCTTGACTACCGCCGCGCCGACGCCGAGGGCGCCAGCTGCACCGCCCAGGCCTGGGCCAAGGTGCCGGCCCCCTTGAGCCCCGGCCGCCGAGCGGCAACCCGAGCCCGCATCAAGGAACTCCTGCGGGAGCGCGAGGCGGTGCTGGTGGCGCACTACTATGTGGACGGTGACATCCAGGACTTGGCCCTGGAGACCGGGGGCTGCGTGGCCGACTCCCTGGAAATGGCCCGCTTCGGGCGGGACCATACCGCCCGCACTTTGGTGGTGGCCGGCGTTCGCTTCATGGGCGAGACCTCGAAGATTCTGAGCCCCGATAAGCGGGTGCTGATGCCCGACCTGGATGCGACCTGCTCCCTCGACCTGGGATGCCCGGCAGACGAGTTCACCGCCTTCTGTGACGCCCACCCGGATCGCGAGGTAGTGGTGTACGCCAACACCAGTGCCGCTGTGAAAGCACGGGCCGACTGGATGGTGACCAGTGCCTGTGCCATCGACATCGTGCGCCACCTGCACGCCCAGGGCCGCAAGATCCTGTGGGCGCCGGACCAGCATCTGGGACGCTACATCCAGCGAGAAACCGGCGCTGACATGCTGATGTGGCAAGGCGCCTGCATCGTCCACGATGAATTCAAAGGCTTGGAGTTGGAACTGCTGCGCCGCGACCACCCGCAGGCGCTGGTGTTGGTGCACCCCGAAAGCCCCGAATCGGTGGTCGCCCAGGCCGATGTGGTGGGTTCCACCAGCCGGCTGCTCAAGGCCGTCATGGAAGGCTCGGCCAGCACCTATATCGTGGCCACCGACAACGGCATCCTGCACCGGATGCGGCAACTGGCCCCCGGCAAGCGTCTGATCGAGGCGCCCACGGCCGGTACCAGCGCCACCTGCAAGAGCTGCGCACACTGCCCGTGGATGGCCATGAACGGCCTCGAGGGCATTCTTTCATGCCTCGACCACGGAAGCGGTGAAATCACCGTGCCTGAAGGCATCCGCGAAAAGGCGCACACCTGCATCGAGCGCATGCTGAGCTTTACAGCGACCGCCGCGTCAAAACCGTCGCCGACCGCCGGCCCGAGCGGCCTGGTGCCGCAGATCGGCGCGGCCTGAGCCATGTTCGAGTTCAATGAAGACCTCGACCAGGCGCGAAATCGCAATGTGCGCGATGCGCTGGTGGAAGACATCGGCCGTTGCGACTGGACAGCCCAGCTGATCCCCGCCGGGCGGCAGGTGCAGGCCCAGGTTCGGGTGCGCGAAGATGCGGTGCTGTGTGGTCGCGCGTGGTTTGAGGCGGTCCTGCAGGCCCTGGATGCTCAGGCCCAGGTGCACTGGCACTATGACGAAGGCCAGGACATGGCCCGCGATACCGTCGTGTGCGACATCCAGGCCGAGGCGCGTGCGCTGCTGGGTGCCGAGCGCCCAGGCCTGAACTTCCTGCAGTTGCTGTCAGCCACGGCCACGGTGACCCGGGCTCATGTGCGCGCCATTGAGGGCGCTTCGCCCAACCCCCGGGGATGCGCCGTGCTGGACACGCGCAAGACCATCCCGGGCCTGCGCCAGGCGCAGAAATACGCGGTTCGCGTGGGCGGTGGCGCCAATCAACGCCTGGCCTTGTGGCACGGCATCCTGATCAAGGAAAACCACATTGCTGCGGCCGGCGGCATCGCTGCGGTGATGGCCCAGGCTCTGGCTTTGAACAGTGGGGTGGACATCCAGATCGAGGTGGAAAACCTCGACGAGTTGCAGCAAGCGTTGGCAGCGGGCGCCAGCAGCATCCTGATCGATAACTTCACGCTGGATGACATGCGCGAGGCGGTGCGCATCACCGCAGGACGCGCCCTGCTGGAAGTCTCGGGCGGTGTGACCATCAACCAGTTGCGCGAGATTGCGGCTACGGGCGTGGACCGCATCTCGATCGGCAAGCTCACCAAGGATGTGCGAGCCGTCGACTTCTCAATGCGGGTGCTCTCAGCGATTTAACGAGCCGTTGGCCCCTGGCGGGGCCTGCCGCTCGCGGTCTTGACGAACCAGGATGGTCGGAAAGCTGACCGGTAACGTGTAGGGATAGTCCCGGCTGTAGTGCAGACCCCGGCTTTCCTGGCGCGACAGTGCCGAGCGAACGATCAGATCGGCACAGTCCACCAGGTTTCGCAGCTCCAGCAAGTCGCGGTTGACGCGGAAGTGGGCGTAGTACTCGTGGATCTCGCTGCGCAACAGCGCAATGCGGTGGCGCGCCCGCTCCAGGCGCTTGGTCGTTCGCACGATGCCCACATAGTTCCACATCATCAGTCGCAGCTCGTCCCAGTTGTGGGCGATCACCACCTGCTCGTCGGCGTCGGCCACCTGGCTTTCATCCCAGGGCGGCAGCACGGCCATCAGAGGCGCCTCCGCCTGCGCGATGGTCTGCGCACAGGTGCGGCCAACCACCACGCATTCCAACAGGGAATTGCTGGCCAGGCGATTGGCGCCGTGAAGGCCGGTGTAAGTAGCCTCGCCCACCGCATACAGGCCCGGTAAATCGGTCCGGCCATGCAGGTCGGTGACCACGCCACCGCAGGTGTAGTGCGCCGCCGGCACCACCGGAATCGGCTGTCGGGCGATATCGATGCCCAGGCTCAGACAACGGGCGTGGATCGTCGGGAAATGGGACTTGAGGAAATCCTCCCCCAAGTGGGTTGCATCCAGCCAGACATGGTCCACCCCATGCTTCTTCATCTCGAAGTCGATGGCACGGGCCACGATGTCGCGCGGCGCCAGCTCGGCGCGCTCGTCATGCCGTGCCATGAAGCGCGCTGCTTCGCCCGACAAACCAGGCACGCGAAGGTGCGCACCTTCGCCGCGCAGGGCTTCGGTGATCAGGAAACTGCGCTCCTGCGGGTGATAGAGGCAGGTGGGGTGAAACTGGACGAACTCCATATTGCCCACCCGACAGCCCGCGCGCCAGGCCATGGCGATGCCGTCGCCCGTCGCAGTGTCCGGGTTGCTGGTGTAGCGGTAGACCTTGCCCACGCCGCCGGTGGCCAGAACAACCGCGCGGGCCGGCAGGGTCTGCACTTCATCGCGATCGATATCCAGGGCATAGACACCGTAGCACCGAGCCGGCTCCTGCCGCTTGAGCAGGCGCGACGTGATCAGGTCCACCGCCATCCAGCGCTCGCGCAGGGTGATGCGGGGATGACGGCGTGCCGCTTCCAGCAGGGTCTGGTGGATGGCCAGGCCCGTGGCGTCAGCCGCATGGGCGATGCGGCGAACGGCGTGCCCGCCCTCCTTGGTCAGGTGCAGGCCCAGGGGGCCCTGCGGGTCTTCGGAGAAGGCCACGCCCTGCTCCACCAGCCAGCGAATGGCCTGCGCGCTGTTCTCTGCAATGAAGCGCGCCGTGTGTTCGTCGACCAAGCCGGCGCCTGCATCCTGCGTGTCGCGCACATGCGAGTCCACGCTGTCGTCGGGCCCGAGCACACCCACGATGCCGCCCTGGGCCCAGGCCGTGGCGGCCTCGCTCAGGCTGCGCTTGGCCAGCACCACCACCGGCATATGGTCGGCCAGATGCAGGGCCGTGGTCAGCCCTGCCAGTCCGGCGCCGATCACCACCACGGGCGCGTCGGCGCCGGTCAATCCATCAACGGTCATCGGCCGATTCTAGGAGCGGGGGCCGCAAAGGCCTCAATGCACCACGCGCTCAAATACGAACTGACCGTCGCTGACCTCGACCGGGATCACATCCTTGGGACCGAACTTGCCCTGCAGGATCAATTTGGCCACCGGGTTCTCGATGCGTTGCTGAATGGCACGCTTGAGCGGCCGCGCACCGAACACCGGATCGAAGCCCACCTTGGCGATCTCGGCCAGCGCCTGCGGTGCCACCTCCAGCTTGATCTCCATCTTCTCCAGGCGCGACTCCAGCAACTTGAGCTGGATCCGCGCAATGGATTCAATGTGCTTCTGCTCCAGCGCATGGAACACCACCGTCTCGTCGATCCGATTGAGGAACTCCGGCCGGAAATGTGCCTTGACCTCGGCCCACACGGCTTCGCGGATCAACTCGGTGTCCTGCCCCGCCATCTCCATGATGCGGTGGGAACCCAGGTTGCTGGTCATGATGATGACGGTGTTCTTGAAGTCCACGGTGCGGCCCTGGCCGTCAGTCAGGCGCCCATCGTCGAGCACTTGCAGCAGGACATTGAAGACATCAGGGTGGGCTTTTTCCACCTCGTCGAGCAGCAGCACGCTGTAGGGCTTGCGGCGCACCGCCTCGGTCAGCTGGCCGCCCTCCTCGTAGCCCACGTAGCCCGGGGGCGCCCCGATGAGTCGGCTCACCGAGTGCTTCTCCATGAACTCGCTCATGTCGATGCGCACCATGTGGTCCTCGCTGTCGAACAAGAAGCCCGCCAGCGCCTTGCACAGCTCGGTCTTGCCCACGCCGGTGGGCCCCAGGAACAGGAAGGAGCCCAGGGGACGGTTCGGGTCGGATAAGCCGGCGCGGGAGCGGCGGATGGCATCGGCGACCGACACGATGGCCTCGTCCTGACCCACCACGCGTTCGTGTAGCTTGTCTTCCATGTGCAGGAGCTTGTCGCGCTCACCCTGCATGAGTTTGCTCACCGGAATGCCCGTGGCGCGCGCAACCACCTCGGCAATCTCCTCGGCACCCACCATGGTGCGCAGCAGTCGGGGCCCCTTCGTGCCCTTACCGCCGTCCTTGCCGGCTTCCTTGGCCTGGGCGGCCTGAAGTCGCTTCTCCAGATCCGGCAGCTTGCCGTACTGCAGCTCGGCCACTTTATTGAAGTCACCCTTGCGCTTGAGCTCCTCGATTTGGTGGCGGATGCGGTCAATCTCTTCCTTGACCTGGGCCGAGCCTTGCGCGGCCGCCTTCTCCACCTTCCAGATCTCTTCGAGATCAGCATACTCACGGCCGAGCTTCTCGATTTCTTCCTCGATCAGGGCCAGACGCTTCTTCGACGCCTCGTCTTTTTCCTTCTTCACCGCCTCTCGCTCGATCTTGAGCTGGATCAGGCGGCGGTCGAGCTTGTCCATCACCTCGGGTTTGGAGTCGATCTCGATCTT
>VFQS010001768.1_pt1 | contig 18864 bp, 15 predicted proteins | sample 3512361 | NCBI WGS metagenome assembly VFQS01 (sample SAMN10412375, study PRJNA504923) | tailings metagenome | isolation source: Relicate 1 Philex TSF3 active mining | place: Philippines
AATATACAAAATATTTCGACTTTGTATCGCTTAAGACCGTTTGAGCAACCTGCAATACATTCCCACATCGGCTTTAATACTGATCAAGTTTCAGTACAACATGACGTAACATTAGGAGCACTAAGAGATGGTTTTAAGTTTGTTAGAGTGGGGGATCATTATTTGATTCAATCTGTTCTAGGCAGAAAACCTTTTTTATGCACCATTGATCAGGAGCAAGTTATCTATGCCGATTATAAAGAAAATGAAGCAGATCCTTTTTTATGGAGTATTAAAAAAAATGCAAACAATACGTTCTCTTTAAAAGCAAAAAAGTCTAATAACAGTCTTGGAATGGTTAAAAAAGAAAATAGTTATATTCTTGCAGTAGCGACAACTGAAGAAGATAATAGAGCTTTTGAATGGCGACTTCACCCATTATACCCATCCTCTGGATACAGTAACTTTTACGATATTATAGAAGATTTTGGACGCTTAATTGCCTCTAAATATAGAGTTACGCTTGAAGAAATTCAAATTCAGTCCACCTTAGCTCGTGGTTTAACTGGTTTCTCTTTCAAAATAAACCGACCTCCTCGCCCGATCGTTCTTTATCCGGGAGTGGATAGTATGGCAAATATTTCGACGCGGGAGATTTTCCGAACAGAAGAGCATTTTAGATCGGACGATTTATCGGCGAGAAGTTTATATAAATTTAGTCGTATTATAGAAGTAGAAGAAACCTTTCAAGCCTCTATTGAAAATAGTTTAGGAATAGTCGAGGCTTCTAGCGCTGGAACAGAAAGAAAAAAGGCAGCACAAAGCAGTAGTACGCACAGCAGAACCGATGAGATTATGGATCAGCGAGGGTTAAATGAAAAACTTTTTACTCGTGCAAATATTAGTTTAGCTGCTTCTGAGAATATCCACATGGATAGCTCAAGATCTGGTACGCACTCGCAACGAAAAGGTAGCTCCAACGAAAAAAGTAAAAGTTCTCACATTTCTGTAGGTGGAGAAGCTAGTTATCAGTTGACCATGAAAGCAGGAATGGAAAATCCCTTAGTAAGTGCTAGTACTTCTCACAGCATAACAGGCACAATAAGAGCAGATAGAAATGATAGTGTAAGGGATAACAGCACAATTCAAGAAGACTCAACTCTAACTTCCCAGCTCAATAGATCTGCAGGAGCTTGTAATGAAACACAGAAACAAAGAGAGAAGCACAAAGGAAAAGAACACGATTGGCAAGAGATGAGAGCACATAAAACAACCAGAGATTTCCAGGAAATGACTACTGTAAATGATGAATATACATCTATGCATTCGTTTAATATTTCTCGAACATTAAACCTTGGAGAAGTCAAAACAACTGTAAAAAAACGAATGCAACAGTGGGCCGTAGAGCGAGAAATCTATCAATCTCCTAACACCACTTTAACCATTAGAGTTTTTGAAAAAGTATTAGAGGCAGAAGACATAAAAATTGAAGCTGACGTTAATGTTTCAGGATTAATTGGATTTAAATTTAGTCAAGCTATTACCAATTTCGACTGTAATCCATATACAGATCATTTTGATGGAATATTTTGGTATTTATCTCCATCAACTATAATTGATTACTTACCGGCTCCCGGTTATACACCTAATCCAGATGGTTCTATCGATTATAAAGTTATAGGAAACCTTACTATAAGGCATCCGGTAGACATTATAACCCTGATAGAAGAATCTACGAATCAACACCTTAAGTTAGCAGAAGAGCTATGACGAAATTCTTTTATAAAATTACCCTTTCATCTATTTTTTCAACTTTTATTTTTGCTACAGCTATACAAGAAGATCTTAGTCCCAATCGTATTAGGTCTTATTTTAGAGCCCACTATAATTCACAAACTGAAAGCATGGTTAATTCCTCTTTAGGGAAAAGTATTGTAGTTTTTTGCGGTAAAACTGGGGCGGGAAAAAGTACTTTAATAAATTATTTATTAGAGAAAAAATTAGTTAAAGCACGGGGCGATCGCCTTGTGCTATCCCCTGAAACTAGTGGTCTTGATATAAAATACGGTAATGCCTCATGCACTTCAAAACCTTTTGGCCTGCAAGTAGGGGAAAACAAATGGTATTGGGATTTCCCAGGGTTCAGTGACACAAGAGGTTCTCTTACGGATTGCTTCAATGCATTATTAATGAAAAGAATTATCAAAAATGCAAAAGAAACTAAATTTGTGCTTGTCACTAGTTCAAGTGAAATAGATACGGAACGAGGAAAACCCTTTAGAGAATATGTCGAAGAAATATCAAGACTAGTCCGTGATATTTCGATTGAAAATGTGAGCTGTTTAGTAGTAACGAAAGTTAACAAAAACACCTACTCAAGTCTACAGGAGTTACAAGATGACTTACAGGAAATAGCTCCTGAAGCAACAGCTCATTGGAGGGAAAGCAAAATTCAAGCGATGTATGCTCCGTCAGCTGAAAGTGATTACGACGAGCCAGACCAAAGAAGAGAAATTATAACATTAATTGATAATACAAATTCTGCAAGAATTCATCATCTTGAAATCGAACATATATTTTCAGAACGCATTAGAAACCAATTAATGGTAATATTTACGCAAGAAGCACTAGATATTGCGGAAAATATTACGTGCAGAAAATTGCCTTTGAGTCACTTCAAAAAGGAGCAATTAGAAGAGTTGCTTTCTTTTTACCAGCGGGATTTTGTAAATACGGTAAAGGCGAAGTTTGACCAATCCTGCTTTGTCGAATTACTTAGAGAAGTTTCTAGCAGCGATTATGAAACAATACGTCAAGATATCCAAAATATAGTAAGAAACATGCAAGAGGCCAAGATTATAGAAATAGATAAAAAAATAGAAGATAAACGTAAAGATAAATGTATTAAAGAACTTCAAAAAGCTAGAAAAAGATTAGAAGATAGAGAATCAGATTTAGAAGATAAGCGAGACGAGTTAAAACAAGAAAGAAAGGAATTAAGGAAAAAGGTAGAAGAATTGGAAAAACAACTAGCAGAGTTGCAAAAGGTAAAAAAATAGTTTTTAGGATTTTGGGTGATTAACTCTTATTTTATAATTTTAGGCATTGCATCAATTTTTGTAACCCATGATTGTGTTGCAAGCGATGATGAAAAAGAAGTACAGAGTGTTGCAAGTGATGCAAGAAGCATAGCAGACAGTGAACATTATGAGAGTAATGATGAAAGCATTAATGATAGCGATAATGAGGAAGCTGTTGAGAAGCAAAAGAAAAGGCTAGGAAGTAAGACCCCTCAACTATGTTTAACTAGCGGCGGATGTAGTCTGCTTAAGAAATTCAATAAGGAAAAGAAAAAGTCTTCCTATTCTATTCAAAATAGTAGCTATTTTGATACGATAAGCAGAATCAGGCCTCACTTTAAGAATTATAGTGATTATATTTCAAGGCCAAAAGCTCAGGGATGGGACCCAAGAGGAAAAGACGAAATAGAAATTACTGTATATTGCCGAAGCTTTGAAGAAGCAAAAAACGCAGCGTTAAAAGAGGTATCATTAGGCCGTAAAGACGAGGATTGGTCCATTTTAATAGGAAAAAGCGGGGGTAGTAATAGGTTGAGGAATTTACCTGCTAGCCAAGTTATTGGTATTAAAAGTAATCTTCAACAACTCCTTAGAACAGATTTTGATCCTGAAAAAGGCCCTCATTTTAATGTTATTAATGCAGATGGCCATAAAGTAGCTTTTTTATACAATGGTAGTGAATATTCTCATTTATCAATTGTTGGTCGTTTAACTTATGGAATAGATGTATCAAAACAACGACATGCTGATACAAGATCTATAGCTGAATTGACCACAAGCGATATTCTAGAAAGGTTAGAAACAATGGTGTTATTTTAGTCATTCCTCAACCTCTCACCCCTCATTCAGGAAATTCATACTCAGATTCAAAATGAGCAATCAGAGCAACTACAAAAGAATCTTACATCTCAAAAAGATCTGTCATTGTAATTGTTAAATATTATAATTCTCATAAGAATATGCTATACGAGGATTCACAAGTAAAAGCACACTCAATTTATGTACTTAGAAAATTTAGTATCCATTTTTTCTGGAAACTCAATAGCCATAATCTCTAGTATAGCCGCTGTTATCAGCTCTATTACTGCGATAGTAGCTGTGCAGTTTTCAAAGAAGCAACACAGACATGCTTTTTTAGAAAAACAATTACGGGAGTTCTATAATCCATTATGGGCTTTAAGATTAAAGATACAAACAATGAGTGAGCTCAAAGCAAGAATTTTATCAACAACAAATAGTGTGTGGGTAAAAGAAGCAGAAAGAATGGCACCAGGAAAAGGACCAGATTTTGAGCCATTTCAAAAGACGATTGATTTCTATAAAAATCATGAGGAAGAGCTACGAAATTTATATAAGAAAATGGAAAAGACATTTCTTGATAATATATGGCTTGCTGAAACTGAAACACAGCAATTCATTGAAAAGCTTATACATTACAATCATGCTCAAGATTTAGCACTTAGTAAGTCAATCCCCAGAGGAGTATACCCATTAATTGAAGTAAAGGAAGAAGATTTAGAACCCTTCTACAACCATTTACTTGTTACTGTGAAAAAATTACAAAATAAGATAAGAAAATAAGTATTTTTCTATTGCAAACTTCATCAAGACTTAGTGTCAATTAGCAGTTTTTGCTTGAATATGTCATAAAAATATATTATATTTATGACAAATGGAGGTATCATATGTCTAATACCATTGTTGATCAAATTCATGCCCATACGCCTGGATGGATCTTTAGTGCTTCCAATTTCTCTGGACTTGCACCGCGCAATACCATTGACCAAACCTTATTGAGACTTACTAAAATCGGACATATTCGTAAAATCTCAACAGGGCTCTTTTGTGTGCCAAAGACACACCCTCTTCTAGGACCTCTTAGTCCTAGCATTGATGATATCGTCCAGGCTTATGGAAAAAAATTTGGCTATCAAATCCAAGTACATCCTCTTAAAGCAGCAAATTTATTAGGTTTAAGCCAACAAGTTCCTGCCAAAAATATCTATCTTACTGATGGGCCAAATCGCTCCCTTATTCTTAATGGGCAAACAGTGATTTTAAAGCATGTTTGTCCGCGTAAATTGCTTGGCATCGACACTAAAGCTGGGCTAATCATACAAGCGTTGTACTCTTTTGGTGTAAAGAATATAGACAAACTCCTTATCACCAAGTTAAAAGCGTTGATAGATCAAGATGATAAGCAAAGGCTTCAGGAGTATTTAGCTTTTATGCCGGGGTGGATGCAAAAAATTATGGATACGCTCTTAAAATGACAGAAGATATGCTCATTAATTATTTTACGCTTGAAAAAACAGCCCAGGCAGAAATCATCCAGGCGAGTGCACTTGCGATGAAAGTGGACCCCATTATCATTGAAAAAGATTTATGGGTCGTCTTAGCATTGCGCGCATTGTTTGACGAAGAGCAAACTTATAATGCGCATAAAGCGCTAACCTTTAAAGGAGGAACTTCCTTATCAAAAGCGTATCACGCTATTGAGCGTTTCAGTGAAGATATTGATATTACCATCGATCGTAAGTACTTAGGATTACAAGTTACGGATGAAGAATTAAATACGTTCTCACGCAAACAGCGCGATAAAACGTTACAAGAGTTAGCTACTCAAGGGCATGCATTTATTAAGAGTTTGCTGCCTCACCTTGAATCAAAGCTCTTGAGCTTAATTTCTCATGGAAACTTCACCATAAATTTCAGTCAGTCTGACCCTTTATCGCTTGAGATTTTTTACCCGAGCTGTATTGAGACCTCTTACAACTCCTATATTAAGCATCGGATTTATATAGAGTTTGGCGTACGGGGGGATTCCTACCCTACTGAAACACGAAACGTGCGTTCTTATTTGCACGAAACCATTAAGCAGCTGAAGGATGTAAGTGTTGCTGTCAATGTCTTGCTTCCTATCCGAACTTTTTTTGAAAAAGTTACCCTCCTTCATGCACAAGCGCATATTGAGGATACGTATGAGCGACTATCAAGGCATTACTATGATTTGCATCAATTGGTTCAAAAAGGGTATCTAAAAGAGGCTACAACCCAAATAGATCTCTTACAAAGCGTTATTTCACATAAATCGCTGTTTTTTGCTTCAAAAAAAGCCTATTATGAAACAATCTCGACTAATGGGTTAAAACTTCTTCCATCAGAACATAAACTGCACGAACTTCGCAAAGATTACCAAGCAATGGAGCTGATGATTTTTGGTGATCATCCTTCCTTTGAAGCCATCATGAATTCTATCCAAGAAATAGAAACTATTCTAAACAAATGCATCCAAGGTTAGACCTTCCTATTAGAGGTTCCAGCCAGAACCTCTAATATATGCAATTAAATCACATAGATCACCAAAGCCATCCTTTACGCTGGAGCCTTTTGATGTCATCAGCAGCACCAGGAAAGCCTTGAATGTCTGCCTGCGTATACCAGTCCAATGCTTTTACTTTATCTTTGCTAACACCTATACCTAACTCATGCATACGTCCTAGTTGGTATTGGGCCCAACTATTATTTTGAGTAGCAGATTGATTATAATATGCAATAGATTTTTCATAATCTAGAGTAGTGCCCAGTCCCTTTTCATGCATTTCTCCTACGAGAGCTTGGGCATATGGATTTCCTTGCTCTGCTGATTTTTTTAACCAAAAATAAGCATCCGAATAATTTAGTTTTAATCCTTTTCCGTATCTATATCTTTCTCCAAGATAGTATTGAGCTCCTAGATGGCCATTATTAGCGGCTTTTAGAAACCAATCAGCAGATTGCTTATCATCATTGCCTAAATATAAATCATATGTGAGACGTAACGGCATTTCTATTAAAGTAAGTGCTTGCCCTAAAAGAGAGAACGATATACTATCTGGAACACGATACAGAATACCAACATCTTGATATCTTATGCCAAGCTGATATTGATCCTCGGGATGCTCACCTATTGCTGCTCTCCTGAACCACTCAAGCGCTTTCTCATTTCTTTCAGAATAGGACCTAGATTTTCCATCTGAAAAATCTCTATAGCTAATACCAATCCTATATGCTGCCTCGAAATCGCCTCCGTCTGCTGCTTCTTTATAAAGGGCTAGAGCTTTAGCGTCCCCTAACCCTTTTTCTTGCTCAATCTTCTTTGCAACCCTATAACTAGAGATTTATAATGTTTTGGTTTATCTAAATCAGCAATAAGTCTAAAGCAATCTAAAGCTTTTTCAAATTGACTTTCACCTAAGAAATAGTCCCCTAATTGATATATTTTTTCAGCAAAAACAGTTGAGGTAGGTTTTCTTTTATATAATTTTGAAAGATGGGCTAACTCCTCATATTTATTTGCGTAGCCTACATAATTTGCTAACCAATTTTCATAGGCATCACTTCCAAGCAAGAAAGCTTTAGAATAGCAATCTCTCGCTTTTTCTTTTTCTCCTTTTGCATCATAATACCCTCCTAATTCTTCAACACTTTTTACCTGTTTTAGCTCTACACCTTTTTCTAACCAAAACAACATCTCATTTTCATCAATATTGGGCTGAGATGCCATATGGAGAATAGCTTCTTCATGACCACAAATAGCTGACTTCAAATAGAGATTCTGAGGAGTTAGAGACCTTACGTTTTGTCCTTGTTGGGCTTGCGCAAAGGTAGATGAAGATAATGAAGTTAGTTTATTAACAAATGCACTTATAGAGGAAGAAAGAATTCCTGTATCTATAAGTTGACGAAGAGTTGATCCGCTTACATTAAAATGTAAAGGAAAAGATAATCCATTCAAGGCTCTTGCATGGGGAGACATTTCTTCTGAAATATCTCTAAAAATAGGAGAAAGAAAGTCCGGAGAGTAAGGAGATAAGTGATCAGCATTATAACTTACCTTTAAGGATATTCTTGCAGGAGAAGAGCTTTGATATTCAAAATTAAATGGCTTAAGAACCGAGTATCCATTTTTTAATTTTTGTAGCTCTGCCGAAACAAGTTCCCTCTTTTTACTTTCACTGAAATCTGGAAAAATTACTGTTTTCGATAATCTTGTCAACAAGGCTTCTGGTTTTTCATCTTGTATGGCTGGCTGACTACACAAGGGGTTATTAACCGTTAAGATGACAATTAGATGCGATATATCTATCTCTGTTTCAAAGAAAGGGTTGTAATACGTTTTTTTCCCGGGATCTAAATAGGCTAATAAGAAACTATAAATACCTGGATTTGTCTTCATATCAATTCGGTCTAAGTCATTAATAATTAAAATGGAATTTTTTGCGGGTTCTTCTCCATCAGAAGATGCCATTAAAGCAGAAGCGAACCAGCCAGGAGATGCATTTGGCCAAAGAGCATTGAGACCTTCAAGATTTTCTTTTGTAACTTCCGAAGGATCTTGAATCGTAATTTCATAATAAGGAAGTCGGAGAATTTCGGGAATTTCTCTTGCTGCTCTTGTTTTGCCACAAGAGGGATTTCCTTGAAAAATATAGCTTCTTCGGTGAGAGATAGTAGAATCAGGATGAGCGGCAATATCAGAGATATTTGTAATGATATCTCTTAATTCTCCTCTTAGGTTTTCATCATAATTTCGAATCAAAGGATTATGTTCGATCTCTTCTAGAAGTTTTTGTCTTGCAGTAGGAGAAGCTACCGTATCAAAATGTACCTTTCTTTTTATGGGTAGCTTTAGGGCGTAAGAAATAGTCTTTTGAATGGTGCGCCCTAAATAGTAATCAGTTTTTCGAAGTCCTAAAAAGCCATTTTCTATTTCTCTTTTAAGAGTAGTATCTGTCATTTTTCTCTTACGCTTAATATAAGCTTTTTCTAATTCTAAAACCGGTTCAGTTTGCAACCCATTTTTAAGTCTTTGCATTTTTAACGTTAAATCGCTAATTCTTGATCCAATAAGCTCCTTTATTGGTCCGGAAAAATTTTCTTCGAGAGTTTTTTGACCTAAATAACGAGTGAGAAAGACGATGTTTTGACTCGTTTGTGTTCCCATTAATGCGCTAGGCATAGAATTAACCACCATTTTTTCTGTTATATAAAGAAGAAGCTTATCCCAAAGCATTTTCTCTAAAATGGGAGTATATTGAGTCGAAAGAAATTGAATTTCTTTCCTTATGCCCTTGGAGAAACTTTCCTCTAATGCCTCTTCTTTTTTCTTCAAGAAACTTTTTACAAGTTCTTCGTCTATTTTATCTTCTGGCATATGAAGTGACGTAAGATGATTAACTGTATCGTCTTGCTCATAGATTGAGCATGTAAATACATCTGCATAATCCTGTGAATTTATTTCTAGGTTCAACAAATGGAAGGCAAAGATTAACAACGAGACTTTTTCTGAAACCTTCAAGTAAAAAATTTTATTGTAATTTTTAAGCATCATGTTTTCCTTGAATAGATTTTTCTCAATGACTTATGTGAAATTAAAAATTAAAAGGAGAAGATTTCTATCCGCTAAATTAGCCTAAGATGAACGTTTAGGTTAAAATGGCCTAATTCTTTACTAAAAATAAAAATAAGATTAGATTCCTTTTGAAAGGGAGTCAGTAGGATGAAAGTTTTGATTCCTCAAAACAGGATTTAAAAGTATATGCAAGAGACAAAGGTATTTTTTCCTTTAGATATGTACCCAGATCACCTACGAAGTTTTAATGGGTTAGAATTTACCCCGAGAGAAATTGACATCATGTCTTGCCTTATTAATGCCAGGGGGACAAGTAAAATTGCTTCTTTTCTATCCATTGCTCCGAAAACAGTTGTTAATCACATTCGCAATATCATGCTCAAGCTGGAATGTAATTCACGTGAAGGCATTATTGATTTTTTAGAAAAATCTCATAAAGCATCTCTTTTCAGGAAATATTATGCGCATTTATCGCTTCGAGCAGGATTTGAAAAAGGATTAAAAGACATCACAAAACTTAAACGAGCAGATCTCCCGTGTGTCAAAATTATCTATCACTCGAAAGATGAACATCATAAGTACTTGGGCTCTCTTCTTGAAACGCATCTGAAATTAGTAGGTCTAAAGGTTTCAAAAGAAGGGGATAATTTTCTTTTTCATGGTTTCATACAGCCTAGCGAAGAATACAAGATCTACATTTCTTCCAAACAGGAAGTTGAAACATTTCAGCAAAGTTCTTTAGAAAAAAACCCTCTTCTTTCTCATGAACAAAACTTAAAGAATATTCTTTTTCTTATTTTGGAAAAAGATGAACCAGAAAAAAATTCCCAAGAATACCAACATATTAATCATGTAAATCTTACAAATAAGGAAAATTATTACATTTCCTTTTTTGAGATCTTTCAAAAACTTTTTCCCTCTATAAACATTGAAAAGATCATCACTAACTTTAAAATTCAGTATGAAAATATGAACGAGCTTGCTGAAGATGAAATTGCTTCTGCAAATTTTTCAGTAAAAAAGGCAGACCCAAAAAAATCTCTTATCTCATTTCCTTGGTGGAGTTGGATATTTTCTCGAAAATCTTATTTTTTAACCGCAGTTTTTATTAGTTTAAACATCATAGGGTATCCATTGTATAAGCTTAATCTTGGATCTGACGAGCCTCCGATCTGGTCTTCTCTTACTCTGCCGAATGAATTCACTCTTTTGCAGCGTCCTGAACTGATAGAACAAATAGATAAAGAGTTTAAAAACCAGAAAGATATCCATACGATTGCTCTTGTAGCAATGGGAGGGGCCGGAAAAACAACGCTTGCTCGTCAATATGCCAGAAAGCAAAAAAACAGTGTTGTTTGGGAGATTAATGCAGAAACTCCAGAATCTCTTAAAAAATCATTTGAAGATCTAGCTGCAGATCTTGCTAAATCCGTAGAAGATAAACAAGATTTAAGGATAATTCTAGATATTAAAAAATCTCAAGAAAGAGAAGAACAGGTTATCATCTTTGTAAGAGATAAATTAAAAGAGCAAGCAGAATGGTTCTTAATTTATGACAATGTTGAGAACTTTATAGATATCCAAAAGTACTTTCCCAATGAAAGTCATCTCTGGGGGAGAGGAAAAATCCTCATAACGACATGCAACAACACCATACAACACAACACTCCTATTAATTTTGTCATGCAAGTTGAAGAGCTCACTCCAGGTCAAAAACTCGAACTTTTTTCTCATATTATGCAACAAGGAAGTTCTGCATATCTTGATTCTCTTGTTAATAAAGAAAAAACTTCTAAATTCTTAAAAGAAATACTCCCATTTCCCTTAGATATAGCAACGGCAGCCAGTTATTTAAAAGCGACAGGCATTTCTTACGACAAGTATTTAGAAAAATTAAAGACTGATAACCAAGCTATATCAGAGATGCAAGAGAAAATTCTTAAAAAAACTGGGGGTTATCAAAAGACACGGTATAAGATTACTACAATGTCTCTCCAGGAGCTTATTAAAAATAAAGATTTTTGTGAGCTTCTACTTCTTATCAGTTTACTTGATTCTCAAAACATTCCTCGAAGTATATTAGAAGGCTATAAATCTTCGAGTATCGTAGATGATTGTATTTATCAACTAAATAAATATTCCCTTATTAAATTGGAAACAATCCCTAATTTTCCAGAACAAACTATTTCAATTCATCGAAGTACACAGGCCATTATCTTAGCTTATCTTGCAGAGATGCTAAAATTGGAAAAAAATAATGCATTAGCCCAACAAATTACTCATTCTTTTAGGAAATATATTTTTGAAGCAGCAAAAAATGAAGAGATGTCAAAAATGAAGCTCCTTGTGAGCCATTGTGAAAAATTTTTAACTCGTGCTGATTTATTGCACGAAGAAAACTGGATCTTAATTGCTGATGAATTGGGGTGGATCTATTTCTACTTAGGTAATTATTCAAAAGCAATCCAAATGCTAGAAGATTGTCAGAAGAGATTACCTAATCATTATAAAAATCCACTTCAAGAAGCTGAGATAAAACATCAGCTAGGTATTGTATATAATGAATGTGATAACTTTGAAAAAGCTAGAATACTCCTCAACGAAAGCTTAGTCCTTTTTCAAAAATATAAAGGAAAAGATAACAACAATGTTGCTTATAATTTGCATCATTTAGGAATGCTTCACTTTTATAAAGGTGAATATGAAACAGCCAAGCAAATGCTCAAGCAATCATTTCAAATATTGATATCGCACTACCCTAAAAATCATCTAGACTTCGCTCGGGTTATGATTCGGCTTGGTGAAGTAGAAAGAGCGCTAGGAAATTATAAAGAAGCTATTGAAATATTAAACCAAACTCATTCCATCTATAAAGATCATTTAGAAAAGGATCATTATAGAGTTGGCCAAGTACTAGTGCGCATAGGGCTAGTTTATAAAGACCTTGGTCATAACAAAACAGCAAAAGAATTTATTGAGCAAGGCCTTAAAATTTACAAAAAACACTTTCCCAGTAATTGTGATAAGGTTGCTTGGATTTCAGGTAAATTAGGGCAAGTTGAGAATGAATTAGGCAACTCAAAAGAAGCCTGCATATTATTAGAACAAAGCCTTACTACTTATAAAAAACATTATCCGCGCGATTTTGAAATTTCTTGGGTAATGGGTTCCCTGGGAAAAATTCATATGGATTTAGGTCATTATGAGAAAGCTAGAGAACTATTAGAAGAGAGTCTTTTAGGACATGAAAAATTCTATGGCAAAAATCATACAGAGACAGCTCAGATAATTAGAGAATTAGGAAAATTATATAGCCTACAAGGCGACTTTATAAAGGGGGAAGATTTAGTTTTAAAAAGCTTACAAATATACAACAATACAAACCACCCGCAGGCTTATGTTAATTTTGAAATCCTCGCAGAAATGTATTTGAAAAAATCTAATCAAAAAGAAAACTCGAGAGATACCGAAAATTTAAGAAATACATCTTTATCTTATTTAACAAAAGCACTAGAGGTTGTAAAAAAGCATTTTTCTGAAGATTCTCCTCATATTTCAAGAATTCAACATAAAATGGAAAAAATTAAAACGTTATAGAGAACTTATTTTTGTCATACCATTCGAATCCCCAGCATTATTCAGTGTAATAATGTGATCAGCATGATCTACCATAAAAGGACGATGAGTAATTACCAACTTTGTTGCATGAGGTAAAAAGGTTTGTATGTTTTTTTGAATAATTTTCTCGGTGTTTCTATCCAAGAAAGAGGTTGCTTCGTCGAAGATGCAAATTTTAGGTTTTTTAAGAAAAATACGAGCTAGAGAAAGTCGCTGTTTTTCTCCTCCAGATAGTTTAAGACCTCTATTACCTACTCTTGTTTCAATACCTTCAGGCATTTTATTAATAAAATCAAAGAGATGAGCACATTTTAAAGCGTCTGCGATCTCTCTGGAACTTGCCTCTGGATATACGAACAGAAGGTTATTTTTAATGGTATCATTTAATAAGTACGTTTCCTGAGGAATCCATCCGATATTATCAGACAAGGATTTTAAAGACAGTTGTTTCAAGTCAGTATCCTCAATAAAGATATTTCCATCTATAGGATCAAAGAGCCTGAGCAAAAGCTTTGCAATGGTGGATTTTCCTGTTCCTGTTGGACTTACGATTAAAGCCGTTTGTCCAGCCTCAATTTTGAACGAAACGTTCTTCAAGATAAGCCTATCTTTATATTTAAAAGAGACATTTTTAAACTGAAGAGAAGGAGCGGCTTTTGGTAAATGGAGAGGATGAGGAGATTCTATAACCTCTGCCGATGTTAAGAGAACATCCATGACGCCTTTCATATCAAGGATAGTTTTTTTGATATCTTGAAGAACCTGACCTAATATCGAAATAGGCATGACAAACTGAAAGATATATCCGTTAAAGAGCAGGAAATCTCCAATTGTAAGAGATCGTTGCAAAACCCCCTGCCCTACAAGATATATGAACACCGAAAGCCCTACCCCCAAAATTACAGTTTGTCCTATGTAAAAAAGGGTGATGTTGCGCATAGATCTAACTTCCGCGTTTTCTCTCTTCTTTAATTCCGTTTCACAAGAAAAGAGTGCCAAGTCAGATTTTCCAAATACTTTAACTGCTTCGTAATTTGACAACCAATCTGCAACAACACCATCAGCCACTTTATCGGTCTCATTGGCTTGTTCTCGTGCTTTTAAGGTTATTTTTAAAGCTATAAAGGTATAGGCAAAAAAAAGGCCAAAAATGGTTATCATTAAAAAACTATAGATAAGGGGGTAAAGATGAGAAATAAGAACAATCACAAACAAAAATTCGAGGAAAGTAGGAAGAACATGAAAAAAGACTCCTAAAACAATGTGGGGGACATTCTGCTGAGCTCTTCTAATGATATTTGTGAGGGCACCTGGCTGTTGGTTAACAAAATAATTTAAAGAAAGACTAAAAACATGAGATAGGACCTTCGAACCCAGAACAAATGTGAGACGTTGCTCAATCTTATAAATCAACAGTGTACGCACGTGAACAGCAACTTGACTTACCATCCACATAAATCCATAGCTGATAAGGATCAATGTAATCACAACGGGAGTTTCAAAAGAGAATGAATCTATGATTTTTTTAAGAAAAAGAGGTAGAGCTAAGTTTGATAAAATGCTCACAGCTAATACAATCAAGGAAAGCAAAAAACTTAAACGTATTCTTTTATCAACAAATGCTGAAGAGAGGATGTCTTTAATGCATTGTTCATATTGTTTATAATAATTAACATTTCTCACGAAGATTTATCCTCCCAACATTTGAGGAAAATCTCTGCTGAAGCAAGATGCAAAAAAGGCCACATATGATTGATGTCACCATTGCTGAGCATGGTAATTGTTTTGTGTAATCCTCTTTCGTCAATAAGTCCCTGTTCTGCAAATTTGCCTTTTAAGCAGATATCTAAAATATAATCTAAGTTCTTTTTAATACCCCGTTGAAACAAACCTGTAGTTTCACTTTTATCTCTCCTCCACACTGTCTCTGTTTGAAACGAATCACTCACAGCTTTACGAAGAGGGTAGCGGTCATATCCTTTATCAAAAAGTTCATACGTAGGAAAGGAAAGAGAAAATTCAACAACAGGACCATAAAGAAACGGATAATGGGTCGCAAGAAAAGGGTTTATTTCCATATGAATAGAAGCTAGGCCTTCATAAAAAGCATCAATTTGGTCGTATTTTCCTGGAGGCATGTCGGAAGATAAGTGCTCATATATCGGGTGAGCAAAACTCTGCAAAGCATTTTTATATGTTGTTTGCATCCACTTAGGAATTTTATCTTGTACGTTTTTAGGGTGTCTTTTAGAAAAACCTTGCGAGAAAAAATGGGATGCTAAGCTTTTTATATTTTCCTTACAAATAGCCCAAAAAGAATCCCTATAAAAATGCGTCATATTGTTAATTTCTCTTTGAACTCCTTTTAATCCTCTTTCGAGAATATAATCGGAAACTGACCGCTTAGAAGGAGGACGCATGAAGATGTGATCGCTACCATGCCCACTTAAAAAAGTACAAGATCCATCCACAGGAAGATTCTCAAAGATGCTGGTTAGCCACTTTAAACTTAGCAATCCAGGACATGGCTTGTTAGGACATAAAGGACTCGTTATATCAAAAGGATCAAAGGGAAGAGAATGGGAGGAGTCAACCCCTATCAGCTCTATTCCTGTCTCTTCACATACTTTCTGAGCATGATGTAACTCGTTAGAAGACTTGATCTGAGAATGATAGTAATTAAGAGCTACTAGCTTTTGATCCTCTCTTATAAGGTCTTTTAAACAGTAAACAAGAGAAGAAGAATCAAGCCCTCCTGAAAGGCTAACACATATATTCTTATAAGGTGAAATCCATGGCTTTAGAGAATTCCTTAAAATATCAACAGCATCTTCTTTTTGGTAATACGGAGTCTTATAAAAAGAAAGAGGATCCCACGCTGGTATTATTTGAGTGGAACCCCGTGTTATTTTCATTTCGCATGCAGGAGGAATCTCATAAACACCCTTAAAAGGAGTCAGGGTTGCACTACTGCACCCATAAATAAGGTATGAACACAAATATCCCCAATCGTATACAGGCTTTTCCCCAAGAACTTTAAAAATAAGATCAACATCCGATGCAAATAAGATGTCTCCATTAGAAAAGGGATAGAAAAAAAGGGGGAGTTGACCTGTTGAATCCATAACAATCTCAAACTCAAAGCTTTTCTCGTTATGAGTGATATAAATATATTTTCCCCATTTTTCTTTTAAAACCTCTTCCTTGGTTGAATGGGATAACTGTTTGAAAGATTTTTCATTAAATGAAGGGGTACCCACCTTATTAAAAACACGACCTAATAAAATAGAAGACTCATTTTTCCACACCTCATCCATGTCATTCATACTTGAGAGCTTACCGCAGCAAAGAGTAAGTTGATTTTTCCTTATAAGACTGTGAGATTGATCTGCATATGGCTCAAGCACAGCACTAAGTTTAAAAGATAATTCAGAGGCACCATTAAAGTGAATCAAACCTGCATAAATCATGATTTTAATCTCCTAAAAGGCTCATTTAAAATAATAGAGAGTCCTTTCCTCAGATCTTGTGAATCCATGACAACCTTGCCATTACATTCAACCCATGCATGAGCAAGGAAAGGATAATTTTGAACACCAATTTCAAGATTACATTTCCATTTCTGCTCCAAGGCCAATAATACAAAGGTCATAGCCCACTCTAAACATTTTGTTCGAGTTGGATAAATTAAGCAGGCTTTATTTATAATTTTTGCAAGCTCGCTTAAGTCTTCGTCATTAGGTATATGGTAGGTTTCATGCTTTCTTCGGGCTTTTTTAAGGAGCTGAACCGCCGCGTAAAATCCTTTTAGTTTGATACAGAAATTGACCCTTAATAAAGTCATAAAAGCCTTAAGAACTTTCCCATTGAAGGACACCGTTGCGTCCTCTAAAGGCAATGCCCAGTCTACGTTAGCCACACCATCAGAATGAGGTTTACAATCAATACCAAAGGGAAAAGGAATCGAAGCCTCTTTAATAATATTTGAATCTATCAAATTCTTAACAGAAATGTTAGGTGAGCTATTAAGGGAACCCCTTGACTTTCCTTCAAGAAGATTCATGAGACTTCTTGAAAATGACTCTAAGCAAATCGAATATCTATCTTGTTTTGTGTCTAAAAGAATGAGTTCATCTCTAAATTGAGTGATATATACATGATCAGCTAAATGATAATACATAATTTTTTTCCTTTATTTGTCTTTCGTTTAGCATTATCTTCTACAGCATTTTCCCCTACAGACGAGGCTATACAGAGTGTTTTAGCAAGAGGGAGTAACCCCGCTTTAACCGAATACCTTAAAATACCCTCCTCTTGCGCTTTTACTTATGAAACTTTTCTCCAAGAGTAGCCATTCCATCCTTCATTTCCATAATGGAAGTTTCCTGCTGTGATCATGCTTGCTTGCTGTACTTCGAAAACAGCTCCAGGAAGGGCTCTTCTTGTTCTTACTGTAATCATCTGGTTTTGTCTTAAATACAAAAATAGTTTCTTATTCATGGTATATTCTCTTTCTTTATTGGTAATGCCGTATTCCGGTGAATTCTATTTTTGGTCCAGGTGCTCCTCGTTTTAAGATAGAAGCCCTTTCTTTCAAGATAACCTTATTGTAAGTTGCACCCATTAGAGTTGTTTTCTTATTTGTTTTAATAAAGCTCATGGTTGTTTCCTTTAATGTATGTTTGGTCTTCTTCCAGGCTTATAAGTTTCTATGACTGGTCCTTCTCCACCTTTTGTAATTTTTAAAGCGGATTCTTTAAAAGTAATCATGATGTTATCCTTATATGTTGATGTTTAATTAAGATATTCTTTCGGCCTGTATCTTGGGATGTTGTTCTCGATAACGGTGCCACCCCATCCTCGAGTTAAGCAAGAAGCTTTTTCTTTGAGGACAAGCATCTGTTTAGAAGTATCTCTGTGTTCTTTTTTCATTTTTTCTCCTTTTTCATACCATAGCGCCTTGTTGTTCAAGCACACGCCGTCCATAGCCTTTCGTAAGGTCTGATGCACTTTCTTCTAAGACGTATCCATATTGTGGTGTACCGTTATTAAGATTTGTTTCTTCTTCGATATTCATTTTTGTCTCCTAAAATTAAAGGTTGTTATCACTCATAAGACAAGCTTTTGCCCCATGTAGACGAAGAACGAAGATGTCCTCCTCATAGCTAAGACTTAGCATGTTGTTTTGAAATTTTGGTATCAGCTAAATAAACCTAGGCATATCGTCTAGGCTTATTTAGCCTAAGAATTTACTTTTTGAGAGATGATGCTAAAAACTTTGATAAAAAATTTTCCAAACAGTGATAAAGATCTGAAATTATTCATAAAAGCGCTTATCAACAGATTACCTCAAAAAGCAAACGCTGTTTGAAGAAACTATTTCCACTACGCATATTGTCATTGTTTCAACTTTTTTAATCGAATCTACCTCAACGGAAATCAAGAAAATCCAAAAGCAATCCTTGCAACTAAGCTAGTTTGCATATCTAGATCTAGGGAGTTTTGGTATACTGTGTAAACATGGATCATTGAGCATTTATCTAAAGAATTTGAAAGATGATAGTAAAGTCGTTTTATAATTGTTATCTGGGTATCCCTATCCTGTCAGTCAAATTTGATAATATTTTTATTACTACTACGAAGAATAAGGTCAATATAGAAAAAACATACACAGGAAAATTACAGATTATATTACCAAGCCATGATCCTATAGCCCCTCCAAACATTAATAACGTTGTTCGTAATGAGGAAGAAATAGATGCCTCTGTAAGAGATTTAAGCGCTAAAGAAGAT
>VFQS010001769.1_pt1 | contig 18859 bp, 17 predicted proteins | sample 3512361 | NCBI WGS metagenome assembly VFQS01 (sample SAMN10412375, study PRJNA504923) | tailings metagenome | isolation source: Relicate 1 Philex TSF3 active mining | place: Philippines
CAAGAGTTTGGGATCAAGTGCACAGGCAAGAGGAGCGATCAGGAACTCGCCCTACACATTCACTTGAGCAAGTCATGAGAGAAGACTCCTCTCAAGAATATGTGCCAAGGGTTATTCAAACCGTTGCAGAGCACATAGTGAAGCCGCTGAGGGGGCAGAACGGCGTCCTCGTTGCGTTTGAGGGACAACCCTTGGTGATGGAACTGTTTTCCAACTCAGTAGCACTAAATAAGACAATAAAGCAGACACTCCGCTCAATAAGTTTTGATGTTGAACATCTCGAATACTTACCGACGGATAGAGAAACTGTGGAGAGGTTCATAAATGAAGCTTCCCTTAATAAACTGACGCACTTGTCGGACACCGATTGGGCACTTCTCCTTGCTGGTGGAACAAGCGGTGTAGAGACCCGCGCTTCGATGGACTTGGATGAGCGGTTCCTTCAGGTAACGACCTTAAATCGTCGACATAGGCTTCTAAGTTCTGTGTGAACCCCGTGTGGGTAAAAAATGCAGGAAGATGAGCAGTCGGTTATCAGTAATTTCATTATAGAAAAACCTACAAGTCATTATTTCTTTGCAACTATATGAGCAGTAAATGAGCAGTTCTATGATGAAATCGGTTTTTCTGGGTCTTGCCCAGGAGGGAAATTGATCCTAAACTGAGCATAAACAGCGGTTTGTCTCTTTGAACTAGAAGAGGGATTTCCAACGAGGAGATTGGCATCGGTGACTCTTAATCACCGGGTCGGGGGTTCGAATCCCTCACAACCCACTTGAAGAAGATCTTGGGCCTGACACGCTATGCGGTGGTCGTTCCTGCCATCGCCTCCATCATCGGTGCCCTTCTCCTTATGGGTCAAGGCTCAATCGAGATGGTCTTCGTGGTCATAGACGCCCTATCTGAGAACGCCTCACTCAAAGAAACAATCGTTGAAGTCCTTACGGCCGTCGATGCCATCTTGCTGGGAACTGTCCTTCTCGTTATCGGTTATGGCCTCTATGAGCTTTTCATCGATGCAGACATTGACGTTCCGATGTGGCTTCGAGTCAACGACTTAGATGATCTCAAGTCAAAGCTGATCGGAGTTGTCGTTGCCATCGTGGCCGTCGTATTCGTCGGTGTCTTCGTCGATTCAAATCGCTCCGAAGAAGTCATCGCCTATGGCGTCGGCGCGGGTGCGTTAGTCGTCGGCCTCGCAATATTTGCCTGGGCTTCGTAACGCAGCGAGAAGTAATCTCGCTCCCTAACACCTACTTTCCTGATTTGCATCTCTCCGAACAATACTTAACTTGTTCCCAATCCCTTGCCCATTTCTTGCGCCACTCAAACTCTAGCCCACAACGAACGCAGACCTTGGGCGGGAAACCATTCTTTATCTTGGCTCGACGCATGATGCTAGGAGAGCACATCCTTAGTTGTGAATTTGCTATAGGCAAAAGACCCAAAGATCACGACGTAAGCAAGTTGCAGCAAGAGATTGCTAGTGAAGGACGTGAAATCTAAGGGGCTGCGCAGGAAGTCGGCAAAGCCCAGCCAGTGATAGGTCGGTAGGTAGGGGTGAATTACTTCGATTTGTGGAAGCGATCCAAGGATTTGTGAAACCGTGGAGAGGATCACTGTTGCTGCCATTGCGCCAACCGGCACGACAGTAAGTGTTGAGATGAAAAGGCCGATCGCGGCTAGACCCATCAAGGAGATGGCGACATAGATTGCAACGAGCGCTATTCGAATCAGCGCTTGCGGAATGGAGATGACATCACCGGATAGAAGAGTGACAGGTCCCACTGGAAAGAGGATCACACCAATGATGATTCCAGAGAACATCAATGTGAATGTTGCTGCGAGCGCAAATGCAGAAGCACCGATGAATTTCACCAAGAGCAACTTGGTCCGACTCAAGGGAGCAATGAGGAGGTATCGAAGTGTCCCGGTATTTGCCTCTCCTGCCACTGTATCTCCGGCAACTACGGAGATCGTCAATGGAAGGAAGAATGGGATTGCCAAGACCATCGCAGTGAATCCGACGAAGAGTCCGTTCTGACTAACGCGATCAAGGAAAGGTGGTCCCTCACCAGGAGGGACTGTCGACCCAGAAAGCGATACCGCGATAGCCAGGAATATCGGAATGAGAGAGATCGTGAAAAGCATCGCCCACGTTCGCCTTCGAGAGAAGAGAAGCGCTAACTCAGACTTCAAGAATTCAAAAGTGCCAGGAGCGCTATCAACGAGCGACATCGAATCCCTCCCCTGTGAGTGAGACAAAACGCTCTTCAAGGGTTGGGGCGAGAAGTGTGAAGCCCTTGATACCTACCTTCGCTTTGGTGAGCCTCTTGACGATCTCTTCTGGGGAGATTGAATCGCTAGGGACGGTAGCAACAAGTTGTTTATTCTCCCGCTTGGCCCTGATGCCCAGCTCTCTGAGCACCGCAGTCGCATCTTTGATCTGATCCGTCTTCAAAGTCAGAACTAAAGTCTCACTCCTCGAGAGCTCCTCAACGCTCCCTTGGGCTACGACTCTTCCTTGGCTCATGACGGCAAGGTGGGTACAAATTTGCTCAATTTCTACGAGTAGATGGCTTGAGATGAAGAAGGTGATTCCCTCGGAGGCAAGATTTCGAACGAGGTTTCGAATCTCGCGTGTGCCTTGGGGATCGAGACCATTGGTCGGTTCGTCAAGAATCAGTAATTCTCGCGGTTGTAGGAGGGCATTCGCGATGGCGAGACGTTGCTTCATCCCAAGTGAATAGGCGTGGACCTTCTTGTCTGCAGCCGCGGTAAGCCCGACGCGAGCGAGAGCCTGTTCGACTCGCTCTTTTCGAGACTTTGGATCTGCAAGTTTGTTGGCGGAGTCGAAACGGATGAGGTTTCTCTTTCCAGATAGGTAGGGATAGAAGGCAGGACCCTCAACCAACGCACCTACTTTGGGAAGGGCGAGATCGAATTGATCCGGCATTGAATTACCCAACAGAAAGACCTCACCTGAAGATATATTCGAAAGTCCCAAAAGCATCCGAATGGTGGTCGTCTTTCCAGAGCCATTGGGGCCGAGGAAGCCGAAGACTGATCCCTTTGGAACCTTGAGATCTATGGAGTCGACCGCGAAGTGGGAACCGAAGTTCTTACTGAGCCCCCGAGTCTCGATCGCATACTCAGGGGCTGAGGACAAAGTCACTACTTCTTGGATGATTCGATCAGCTTCTCTGCAGTGACGGCGCCTGCATAGATCGCGCCACCATCTGTGAAGAGAACGTTGAAGAGAGCCGTTGAGAAGATCCGACCACCTTCAACTTTCCTCGTAAGTTCTTCGTAAAGGCGATTTGATCGCAACTCAGTGATCAGCTCAGAGGGAACCTGATCTTCTGGAATTGCAACGATGGCAGACCAACCTCCACTCTTGAGTCGTTCGACTTCAGCCTTTGCGAGCTTCTCTTCCTCTGAGTTGAGGCCAGCTGCAAGAGTGTCCAGGTCAATCTCCTTCTGAGAGACCTTCATAGCGAACTTCCTTTCGAGGGCAGTTGCATCAATCTCTTCGACGATAGAGCCCTCAGGTGGAGTGAATTCGAAGATGCTCGCTGCAGGAACTTTATAAGAGATCGTCTCGAAGGCGATTTCAAAGGCAGGGTCTGCCTGATTAACCGCTTGCACCGTCACCGCGAGTGGAAGACCCGTTTGGGCATCAATCCCAAACTTCACACTCTCGACCAATGAACCTTCCGACTTGGGCGTCATCACCAATTGATAGGCATCTCGCCCTGCAATGTTTGCATCTTCATCTACGGCGAAGTTCGTGGTCGCATCCGCCTCGGCAAGGAAATAGTCAGCTACGGCGGCAGGTGAGGTTACGTCAAAAGGAAACTCTGAAGGATTGGCAAGAATCCATGCCTTTACATCTTCTTTTGCCTTTGCTTCGCGAGCAAGATTGATCTCGGTATGGGTCACTTGTGATTTAGCGGCGTCATAGAACCAGAGATCTTTTCCATTACGAATGAAGTTTCTCTCGGAGAGAAGATCGAGGACTTGAAGGCGAGCGCGAGTTGGACCATCAACATAGACGTTTGCACGATGAGTTCCGGCAAGGAATTCCAGAGCTAGCGCCAGCTCCCCTTCAATGCTCGCTTGCGGGATGAACTCAGCCATCTCCTCTGGGAGTCGCTCCGCCATGGAATCGACCATCGACTGTGAGATGTCAGGAACTAGGTTCATCGGCGGCAGACCCAAGTCAGCCCTCTTGATCACTCGACCCGAGAACGCGATGTTCTCATCGGTGTTGATCATGGCAAGCATTTGAGCGGCGGTCTTATCTGGAAGGTCCGTCACTGCGGTGGCTTGACCCGAGGCAAGGAATACGGAGGAGGCCACCATCACGGGGGCAAGGATCGCTGGAAGCCAACGAGGTGAGATCTTCTTCATTCTCTATACCTTCTATATCTTTCGAACTGACTACATCTTTTCAAATGGTGCCGTGGAGAGAGGATAAGACAGCCGCCTGAGACCTTCTCGTTGAAAAGGCGCACCAACCTGTGAGTTTGACCGCAGGACTCGGCGTTGAGGAAATCGCGTCATTGCTGAGAGAGGTGGCTTTACAAGGGATTTAACATCTGGGGGTGCGGCGTGTTCTTCAAATTGGCGACAACAAGTACTCACGGGGCGTGGTCGCTATTGCGGCGGGAAGCGATCGGTATCCAGGAGCTGCCGTACTGACCGTAGGTGGCGCAAGGCGTGGAAATGCAGGTTTCGTGAAGTTCTTGTCGCAAAGCCAGCGGCTGCAAGACTTGGTTATTGCGAAGTATCCCGACGTCGTACCGGTGGAGAGTCTTGAAGGGACGAGAGTCGATGCACTCGTCGTAGGTCCTGGGCTCGGTTCAGTCAAGAAGATTCCGGAAGACATTCCGCTCGTTCTTGACGGTGAGAGCATTCAGTTCATTCGCGAAGAAGGGTTCTCTGCATCTCATCCCATGACAGTGATCACGCCTCATGAAGGTGAATTGAGATTCTGTGGAGTCGAAGCCGCGACGCCCTTATCTAAAGATGAACGAAAAAACTTCGCTCTTCAGATAGCACGGGATTTCGATCTGATCGTCGTCTTGAAGGGTCATCACACCATCGTTGCCTCACCTGACGGCGAAACGTTCATTGACGAGATTGGTGGCCCGGAGCTCGCGACGGCTGGAAGTGGGGACGTACTCGCTGGGTTGATCGGCTCCATGTTGGTCAGCCACAAAGAGGGAGGATCCGCACTTGATCTCGTCTCTCGCGCAGTGACACTCCATTCACGCGCCGGAGCCAACGCGAGAGAACGGTTGACCACTGTGACTGCGCTTGATGTCCTGGACTCTCTTGCTCTTGTGTAACCCTTCACGATTCCCTTGATACATCGCAAGGTAGACTCCCGAAGTGCGCCCATTTCAGGCTCTTAAAGAAAGCCTTGGACTTCTCACCTCTCGTGAAAAGGGCTACCTCGGCGTCGTCATCGTCATCCAAATCTTCATAGGACTCGTTGATCTCGCTGCTCTCGCGCTGATCGCCGCCTTCGGTTCCTTGGGTGCAACCTATGTCTCTGGCTTCGCCCTTCCAGCCCAGATTCAGACGTTGATCAATCGCATTGGGCTCGGCTCTTATTCCACGAAAGAACTCTTGATCGTCTTCGCTCTGGCAACGGCTTTCCTCTTCGTCTTTCGCTCCGTATCGAGTTTGATCCTGACAAGGCGGATCTACCTCTATCTCGCCAATCGTCAGACTCGGATCTCGGTTGATCTCGCCAAGCGTCTTTCCGGCACCTCTTATACCTGGATCAAACGCAAGGACACCAATGAGTTGATCTATGCACTTACCGATGGGGTTGGTGCCCTGATGCTTGGAGTGATCTCCAACTTCATGGTCGTCGTCGGTGAAGTCTTCTTCCTGATGCTGATTCTCGCGGGTCTCATTGCTGTCGATCCGATGACGGCGTTCTTTACCTTAGCCTTCTTCTCGCTCTTTGCGATCGTCACCTATAAGTCCATCAGCGCATACTCAGCGAGGCTAGGGCGAGAGAATGCCAAGTATTCGATCTACGGACGTAACCAGATTTCGTCCATGATCTTGGCTTACAAGGAGATCTATGCCTTTCAACGGCAACGCTTCTTCCTTGATGGATTCGTAAGCACCAGACAGAAGGCAACTCAAGCAACGGCAAAGTACAACTGGCTCGGCCAGATCCCGAAGGCGAATGCTGAGATCGGTCTTGTCCTAGGTGGCGGCGGATTGATCGGATTACAGGCATGGCAGAGCGATGCAGCAACTGGATTAAGTACCTTGTTGGTCTTCCTAGCAGCTGCAAGTCGTCTAACGCCATCGATCCTTCGAATTCAGGCCTCTTTCCTCGGGTTTAGAAATTCGGCTGGTGTCGCTGAAGTGACACTCAAAGTTATTCGAGCTCTCGATGAGATGGATGTGCCGATGCTCGAGAGCGTCTTGGATAGAAAGCGCAGTGAGTTTGTGCCTGTCGAGGTAAAGGTCACCGACCTCGATTTCAAATATCCCGATGGCGAGAAGAACGTTTTGAGCGATGTCTCGCTCACGATCAAGCCCGGCTCCTTTGTCGCTCTTGCAGGCTCGTCTGGATCAGGAAAGACCACACTTGCTGACATCATCATCGGTATCTACTCCGGTGATAGTGGAAGTGTCGAATTCAATGGGGTATCTAACCGTGAGTGGGTCAAAGCCAATCCAGGTGGAGTTGGATACGTCCCTCAAGCTCCGTACATCCTCGGCGGAGATTTCATCACCAATATCGCGCTCGGTGTTCCAGAAGATGAAGTAGATATAAAGCGAGTCGAAGAGGTCGTGCAGAAAGCACAGCTAGCAAATCTGGTCCGAGCACTCCCCGATGGTCTTCACACCGACTTGAGTAATTTCGGCTCCCGACTCTCTGGCGGCGAGAAACAGAGGCTTGCTCTCGCTCGCGCCCTCTATAACAACCCAAGTCTTCTCATCATCGATGAAGGTACGAGTGCGCTCGATGGCCGCACAGAATTCGAAGTCACACAAGCGATCTTGGGTCTTCGCAAGAGTTTGACCATCATCGTGATCGCCCACCGACTTGCCTCGATCAAGGAAGCTGACCAGATCTTCTTGATGGATAAGGGCCGTGTCGTGGCACAAGGTAGTTTCGCCGAATTAAGGGCTACTTCGAAGGAGTTCCAGGAACAGGTCTCCTATATGAACCTTGAGGATTAACCAATTCCCAATTGATGGATTCTCGCTGCAGCATGGGAGCGGTTCTTCACCCTCAAGCGCTCGTATAACTTGATCGTCTCGTAGCGAATCGTCGCCTCACTGAAACCGAGCTCGCGCGCAATGGTGCGATTGGTCATCCCTTGTGCAATCATCTTTGCAATCACCATCTGGCGATCACTAAGGCCAAGCGTTACCTCCGAGTCAGCGCTGGTTGACCCATGATCTTTGGAATGAGGAGTCTTCATATTGATCAAGTGCGCAAGGCGCGCCAGGACTTTGATTGCTTCTTGAAGTTCTACCGAGTTCTCCCAATCCATGTGTTGACCATCATGAAAGATCATGACGAAGACGCCATCGACGAGCGGGCCGACTCGAAGTGGAATAAAGATGGATGGGCCGTGACCCCAGGCAACTGTCGGATATCGATTGAGGAACTCTTGGCTATTCGAAATCGCCAACACTTCCTCGGTGCGAGCGCAATCAGTCACCGGATGGAGCTCGTCTCGTGACAGGCGAAGACCATGGGGCTCATGAGGACTGCCGAAGTGCGTCACTTGAGCGAGATGGCCCTCTGAGTCATAGAAGAAGATCCGGCAAGACTCAATCGGATGAAGTCGACTGATCTCCTCATTGATGCGACGCAGGAATTGTTCGAGCGAGATGCCGCTGGCTATGAGCTCTAGATAGTCATTGACCCAGTTCAGGTTGAGTAGGGGGGCCGAGCGGTGGTCGGTTTGGGTACTGAGCTTGGCCATATCCCCTACACCGTGATTGCTTAGCGGATTTATGCACCTTGGTGAGAGTTTTTTTGAGCTCTTTTTCCTGACTTATTGCGCTCTCCGCTAACCATGACGCCAAGGTACGTAAGGGCGATTCCCGTCACCAGGGCCCAGCCCACCTGGCCGGAGGTCTCGGGATTCACGAGGTCAAGGACGAGCGAACCAGCGAGTTGGCCACCGACGCTAAGCACTGTGAAGGTGAGAACCCCTAGGTGCTGGACGATCAACGCGGTGAAAGCGATGTAAATGACTCCGATGACTCCCCCAAGGTAGATCCACCATGGACCTGAAGGGAGCGGTTCCAGTTTGGTATCCGAGAAGAGTAAGAGGATGAGAAGGAAAACCAGGAGGAATGCCGTTCCCATGATGAAGTTCAAGAGTGAGGTGGCAAAACTCTCGTGGGCGAATTCATTGATCTGACCATTGAGAGCGCGTTGAACTCCCACGAAAGCACCGGCAAGGAGAGCTAGGAAGAGCGCGAAGAGCGAGAACTCACCATCATCAAGGCGATCGATGACCGAGACTGCAACAGCAAGGACAGTGATCGTCGCCGCGCCGACGCGGCGAAGGCTTACAGCCTTCGGTCCGCCGGCAGTGATCCCCAATCGATCAACGAGGAGGGATGTGAGCGCTTGTCCTGCGATAGAGGCAACGGAGTAGAGAGCGACGCCGATGACTGGAACGATGTTGGTCTGAATCGCTACGAAGGATCCACCGAGCATCCCGGCGAAGAGTCGCCATCTTGGTAGTCGCTTCTCGCGAACAGCGCTTAGCAATCTCGACATACCCTCTTTAATGCGGCGACTGAAGATCGATATCACTGCGATGATGATCAGTCCTGAAGAGAATGAGATGAGTGCTGCTTCCAAGCTATTTCCAAGGCGTGCGGAGAGTTCGCCATTCGCTCTCGCTTGGACAGCGATCATGACTCCAGAGAGAATCGCCAAGGCATCGAGTCGCGCATGAGATGGCGCACGCTTCGTACCTGGCACTTTCTCATAGTAGATGTGATTCGTTAGACTTAAGCACATGTCTAAAGCCGCCAGCTCGGGAGAGTTGAATCCTGGAGAATTAAACAAGGTCCTCCTCTATTACGGCTTCACTCCCATCACCGATCCGCAGGCCGTGAGGCTCTGGCAACGAGACCTCTGTGAACTCCTTGGATTGACTGGCCGCATCATCATCTCCTCACATGGGATCAATGGAACTCTCGGCGGGAAGATGAGTGCGCTCAAGAAGTATGTGCGAAAGACGAAGGAATTCGAGGGTTTTGGGAAGATCGACTTCAAATGGTCAGATGGAACGGGATCAGATTTCCCGCGGCTCAGCGTCAAAGTGCGGCCAGAGCTGGTCACCTTCGGACGTCCCACCGAGGTTCGAGTCGCTGAAACTGGCGTCGTTGGTGGTGGTCGTCATCTCAAGCCAGAAGAGGTCAACAAACTTGTTGAAGAGCGCGGTGATGATGTCGTCTTCTTCGATGGTCGCAATGCCTTCGAGGCGAAGATTGGAAAATTTAAGAATGCGGTCGTACCTGATACTTCGACGACTAGGGATTTCATCTCTGAATTGGAGAGTGGGAAGTACGATCATTTGAAGGATAAGCCGATCGTTACTTACTGCACCGGCGGAATCCGTTGTGAGGTGCTCTCATCGCTGATGAAAGAGCGTGGCTTCGCTGAGGTCTATCAGATCGAAGGTGGCATCGTTCGATACGGCGAGAAGTTTGGCAGCAAGGGGCTCTGGGAAGGTTCCCTCTATACCTTCGATGGCCGGATGCGCATCGACTTCGATGAAGAAACAGAAGTGATCGGGCGATGTGATACTTGCGGCGCTGCAACCCGCGATTTCGTCAACTGCATCGATCCCTCATGTCATGAGCAACTCTTGCTCTGCGAAAGTTGCGTCGAAGATCCCATCAAGAGGAGTTGCCCAACTCTGCACCGACCGCGCGAAGTCGAACTTGTAAGCCATCAGAAGTAATCAGGAATCAATCAGAAGAGATCGGATATAGATATGAGCGTCCATATTGCTGCCCAAAAAGGTGAGATTGCCGATCGAATCTTGCTTCCCGGTGATCCACTGCGGGCCAAGTGGGTCGCTGAGAACTTCCTCGAGGGAGCTGTTCAATATAACTCGGTGCGGAATATGTTCGGCTTCACCGGAAGCTACAAGGGGCAGCGAGTATCAGTTCAAGGAACTGGAATGGGCGTCCCCTCGATCTCCATCTACGTCCATGAACTCTTCACCGAGTATGACGTCAAGCGTGCGATTCGTATCGGCACCTGCGGAGCGATCCAAGATGAGACCAAAGTTGGAGATCTCATCCTTGCGATGAGCGCATCTACCGATTCAGCGGTCAATCGCCGTGCAACGAATGGCCTCGACTATGCGCCTCATGCAGACTTTCATCTCCTCTCCGCAGCCTTCGAAGCAGCAAAGAGATTGAGCACCAGCGTTGGACTCCATGTAGGAGGGGTCTCGTCGATGGACCAGTTCTATGACACGACAGACGCGCTCGAGAAGTTGCGTGCCTATAACGTCTTGGCCCTTGAGATGGAGGCGAGTGCGCTCTACACCTTGGCTGCAAGGTTCAAGCGAGAAGCGTTAGCAGTGCTTACCGTCTCTGATCATGTCATCACACATGAAGCGATGGACTCAACCGCTCGCGAGCGAACCCTCAAAGAGATGGTCGAAGTTGGTCTCGAAGCTCTGATCTCCTAGAGCTCGCCGTTCCAAGCGCTCAACTCTCTCTCGAATGGATCAAGTCCCATAGGTCCAAGGAGGAGTGCGAACTTATGGAAGGCCTTGAGTGAGAAACGATCTCCCAATCTCTTCTTGGCATCTTCTCTCGCTCGCATCCAGACTCGCTCGCCAACTTTGTATGAGATCGCTTGGCCCGGAAGACCAAGGTATCGATCGACTTCACTTCGTGCCGACTCTTCATCAAGGAGTGCGCGATCTCGTAAGACGATGAAGGCGGACTCTGCATCCCATGGCTTTCCATCCGGGCCGGGAAGCTCAAGGTGCATTCCGATATCAACGACGACGCGGGCTGCGCGCAGAGCCTGAGCTGAGAGATAGCCCATCTCATAGCCGGGATCCTCGAAGGCACCCAATTCATCCATCAAGCGTTCTGCATAGAGCGCCCAACCTTCACCATGTCCTGAAGTCCATGCATCACTTCTTTGATAACGATTGAGACGATCGGTTTCGATCATCGTGGTCGCTACCTGAAGGTGATGGCCGGGAATCGCTTCGTGATACCAGGTCGATGCGATGTGCCAGAAGCTGAACTGGTCCTTGCCCATGGTTGGAAACCAGGTAGTGCCAGGGCGTGAGAAATCCTCAGAAGGTGGCATGTAATAGGCAGCGGATGCACTTCCCTCAGGCGCAAGTTTGCAATCACAGAAGCGAATCCTCGGATCGATATCGAACTCTTTCCCATCGAGTCGCTCTACTGCTTGATCGACGAATGCACGCAATCTCTTGAGCAGCTCTTCGGATCCATTGATCACATACCGTGGATCGACCTCCAATCGATCCGCTACCTCCCGAAGCGTCTTCGCATCAGGGTAGAGCTTCGCGGCTGCGCTCCACATCCGTTCATTGATCCGATCAAGTTCCTCTTGACCCCACTTGTATGTAGCTTCGATATCGAGTTCTGCCCCGGTGAAATGGCGCGCCCAAGTTTGATAGCGCTCCTTTCCAACTGGATCCTTCGGATTGGCGAGCGGCGCATAGCTCTCACGGAGCCAGAGTGCGAGATCGGCACATGCCTTCTCGGCGTTACGAGCCGCATCGTGAAGTTCTGAGTTCTTCCTCTCGCCATCGAATCGATCTGCGATCTCAGTGAAGGCGCCTTGTGAGAAGGTCTCAAGTTGTTCCGCCACACCAAGCACTTGTCTGAGCGCTGTTACCTTCCCTTCCTTTGCCACATCAAGGAGCGATCCGCTCCAGGTATCAAAGGAGTGTGAGATTGCGTTCATACGTGAGGTGAGGTTCGAGATGAAATTGGCACCGCTCGGATCCATCATCTCGAATACTTGGCGCACGCTCGAGACCGGTGACCAGAGGACTCCCCAGAGTACGAAGCCTTCGCGGGTTTCGTGCAGATCGAGGGTCGACTTCATTCGTTCCAGAGCCACATCGCGGGCGATACGGTCATAGTCGTTGAGAGGCGTTGCGCTCTCGATCTTTGCGATGGTCTGGCGCAAGAGCTCTGCACTTTTTTCAGCATGCTCGAGTGAGAAATCATCGAGTTGATCATCGAGGTCGGTGATGCCCAGATTCGTTGATGCGATCGGACTGAGTTTTGCTGACTCCGCTACGTACTCCTCGGATGCCTTTGCGATGACCGAGTCTTCTTGCCAGTTCTTGCTCATCCTTCTCCTTCTTATAGCGCCCTTTATCTGACACCTTCGAGAAATCGCTTCATTGAAACCTTGAGCCGTCGCTTCACCTCGGAGATGAGCACATGGCGAGGCACATGCCTGATGATCGAATAGTCGTAGGAAGCGAGGAATTGAGCTGCCAACTCCATCGTGATCTTCTCGGGCGCCAGATATTCACCCGTCAAGACGGGAGCATCGACGAACCCATCGGGATTGCCACGAATCTCAACCTTCATCTCCTTCAAACGTGCAAAATGGTGATGGTTGATCTCTCGCGCCTTATCGACCGCCCACTTCGGTGTTCGCAATCGCTCTGCCTTTGGATCAGCCTGTGTGTGATCTGCAAGGAACCTGACATAGCCGTCTCGCACCAGTGCTCGATACTGTTCCCAACCACCTGATCGGTCATAGATATTGTTGATGAGATAGAGAAGCTCGGTCTCCTCAAGGGTCATCGATCGGTTGCCGCCGATCTCTGGAATCGGAAGGACTTCCGATGGAACACCAAGGATCTTCGCAAACTCTTCGAAGATGAACTCAGGTTTGGATTCATCCGCTAGGACAACGATGACATTCTCGCTTCCAAAGTGCTTTGCCCAGCGTCCTACGACTTCGTCGACTTGAACACGATCCCAAAAGGTCGGCGTTACCTTCGATTCACTCTTCTCGGTGAAGACCTTCTCGAGCCATGGCTCGAATCGCATCTTGATTCCGTACTTGAGGAATTGTTGGTAGGAAGAAGCGAGGATCTTTGCAAACGGGCGAACTGTGAAGACAAGGATGACTGGAAGCTTTCCAAGATCCTTTCGGGCTTTAGCGATGTGATGCTCTTTTGCCTCAGTAAAGAATTCACTACTGATCAAGACCGTTCCCGGAGCTTGCTTGATCTGTCGAATCAGAGCGTCCCATGCCCTCATTCGCACCTGCTTGCCACCGTTATTTCGCCAACCCCAGACCCGCTCCGTCAATCCCCAAGCTGCACGATGATGGGCTCGACCGGCATTGAGTGGATAGATGACTCGATGTTCTTTGAGGGTTTTCTTATTGAGATCGAATGCATGTTGAAGCGCGGTGGTCCCAGACTTGTGGAAGCCCGCATGGATGATGACTCGATCCGCCATGCCTACACCCTAGATGATGCCCAGCAGGCGCAGTCCATTGAGGATGATGATGGTGATTGCAACGATCGTTCCAAGAACCCTTCGTGGTAACCAGCCCACCAAACGAGCTGCAACGGGCGCCATGATGATGCCACCGATCGAGAGGCCGATCACAGCTTCCCAATTCATATCGAGGCGCCAGAGTGATGCGAGGAAACCAAGGCTCGCGCAGACCGCGACGATGAACTCTGCCGCCGAAACGGTCCCGATGACTTTCCTTGGCTCATGTTCTGTCGTAGCCAAGAGCGTCGGCGTGACAACCGGTCCCCAACCACCTCCGCCAGAGGCGTCAACGAATCCACCGGTCAAACCGATGAACTTCAGATACTTCGGATCACTCATCGTTGTGAGATTGACTTGGACTTCCGTCTTGAAGATATTGCGATAGAGAAGTACGAGTCCGAGCAATAACAGGATCGTCGAAACGAAATATGTTCCACCCGTTAAGTCGATAGATGACAAGAATGTCGCACCGGCAAATGCACCAATTCCGCCAGGGATGGCGATCTTGAAGAGGATCTCGGTATCGACATTATCTCGTCGCCAATGGGCGATTCCCGATGCTAAGCCGGTTCCGATCTTCGCGACATGCACTGCAGCCGACGTTGCAGCAGCCGAAGTGCCGAGCGCTAAGAGGATCGTTGCGCTGGTGACACCGAAACCCATTCCAAGCGAGCCATCGATCAGCTGAGCGGCAGAACCTGCAAGGATGAAATAGAAAAGGTTCACAAAATGACCTTGATCAGAGCTTCCACACTCTCTTCAACCGGCGATGTGCCATCAAGGATCAACTCTGCAGCATCGGGGGACTCATACTCCTGACCGACGCCAGTGAGATTCGGGATCTCACCTGCAGCGGCTTTCTTATAGAGGCCCTTGGGATCTCGCTCTGCACAGACTTCGGCGGGAGTCTTCACCCAGACTTCGATGAACTCATCTTCGTTGAAGAGAGCGCGGGCCTGATTTCGATCCGAAGCGAAAGGACTGACGAGGGCCACGATCACAACGAGTCCGGCATCGACCATCGTATGCGCGACTTCAGAGACGCGACGAACATTCTCAGCTCGATCCTCCTTGGTGAAACCGAGATCCTTGTTCAAACCGAGACGAAGGTTGTCACCATCGAGGATGTAGGAGTGGATGCCGAGCGAGAAGAGTTTCTTCTCCACTGCATTGGCGATCGTCGACTTTCCAGAGCCGGAGAGACCAGTGAGCCAGATGACCTTCGCTCGCTGACCCTTCTGTTGAGCACGCATCTCGCGAGTGATCTCGTAGTGATGCTCGGTGACATTCTGTGAGCGACGGAGCGGGTGGAGGATCATTCCTGCACCCACGGTATTCATCGTCAAGCGATCGACGATGATGAAGTTTCCGGTCTCACGACTCAAGTCGTAATTGGAGAGCGGTAGCGGGGTATCAAGAGCGATTTCAACTACGCCGATCTCATTCATCGCAAGGGTGCGGGTGGATACATGTTCGCCGGTGTTGATGTTGAGTTTATGGCGAATGGAAGTGACCATCCCAGTCACCTGCGACGAACCAGAGATTAGAAGATAGGAACGGCTATGGATCAACTCATTCTCGCCAAGCCAGACCAAGTTAGCCGTGAACTTGCTCTCTGGAGAGGTCTCACTTCCCTTCAATTCGATGACATCGCCGCGCGTAGCATCGACATCAGGCTCGAGCACCATAGTCACGGCACGAGAGTTGTTGGCGACATCGATATCACCATCGAAAGTGACGAGCCTGGAGATCTTGGCGCTACGACGAGCTGGAAGAACGACGACCTCATCGCCGACCTTGAAGTCACCGTTGACCACGGTTCCAGAGAGACCACGGAAGTTCTCTGCTCGAGAGATCATCTGAATACCAAGGTGTGGCGATACCTTCCGATCGAGAGCGGCGCCATCCCACTCTTGGATGTATTCAAGAAGGGTCGGTCCTTGATACCACGGTGCAGCATCGGTCTTATAGACGACATTGTCGCCATGAAGGGCGCTCACTGGAATGAAAGTGAAGTCCTTGATGCCGAGACGATCGATCGTTGGCATCAACTCATCTTTGAGAGCGTTGAAGACATTCTGGTCGTAGCCAACAGCATCTAGCTTGTTGATGACGATGATGATCCGTTCAACACCCATCAAGGAACAGATGGTCAGATGGCGAAGAGTCTGCGGGCGAATGCCTCGAGAAGAGTCGACAAGGACGAGTGCAATATGTGCGCGTGAAGCGGCAACTGCCATGTTTCTGGTGTACTGCTCATGTCCTGGTGCATCAGCGATGATCAAACGCTTTCCATTGAGCAGTGACATTGAACGATAAGCGACATCGATCGTGATCCCTTGTTCACGTTCTGCTTCAAGACCATCGGTCAAGAGCGAGAAGTCGATCTCCCCTGCTGGAATCGTGGAACCTGTACGCCTGACGCTCTTGGCCGACTTGATGGTGTCGTGCGGGACGCTATCGGTCTCTACAAGGAGGCGTCCGATGAGCGTGCTCTTTCCATCATCAACACTGCCGCAGGTGAGGAGTCGAATGATCGATCGGCTCATTAGAAGTAGCCCTCGACCTTCTTCTTCTCCATTGAATCCTCTTTATCACCATCGATCAGTCGCGTAGCGCGCTCCGACAGCTTCACTTCAGTGATCTCATCAAGGATGTCCTTGATCGTGGTGGCATCGGACTCCACTCCTGCGGTCAATGGATAGCAACCGAGGGTGCGGAATCGGATCTTTCGCATCTCTGGCTTCTCGCCATCGCGTAGCTGATAGCGATCATCATCGACCATGATCAATTGCTCGCCACGCCAGACGATTGGACGCTCCTTTGCGAAGTAGAGCGGATTGACCGGGACATCGTTCTCATAGATGTATTGCCAGATATCGAGCTCAGTCCAATCGGAGAGCGGGAAGACGCGCATCGTCTGACCCTCTGCGAGGCGAGGGTTATAGGTGCGCCAGAGCTCGGGACGTTGTTGGCGTGGATCCCAACGATGACCTGGTTCGCGGACCGAGAAGATCCGTTCCTTGGCTCGCGAGCGTTCCTCATCTCGCCTTGAACCACCGATCGCAGCATCAAAGCCATGCATGTCGAGCGCTTGGCGGAGCGCGACCGTCTTCATCACGCGGGTGTACTCAGAGGCTCCGGTGTTGAAGGGATTGATGTTCTCGCGAACGCCATCTTGATTGGTATGCACCAAGAGATTGAGGCCGTAGCGCTGGGCGATCTCATCGCGAAATGTGATCATCTCCCGGAACTTCCAGGTGGTATCGATGTGAAGAAGTGGGAATGGAACGGGCGCCGGATAGAAGGCCTTACGTGCTAGATGGAGAAGGACTGCTGAATCTTTTCCAATCGAATAGAGGAGTACCGGTTTACGAAACGCAACGGCAGTCTCTCGAAAGATCTCGATCGACTCGTCTTCCAATTCCTTGAGGATCGCGGTTGAACTACGCACGGGTGCATCTTAGAGAGTCAAGGTCCCAAACCCTGACTCAGACTCTCAAGCCTTGGCTGAGCCTTTATCGTCCGGGCCTTCGATGAGATTGAGATTACTTTTTTCGATCTGACCTTGGCGCAGATAGACCTCTAATTTCGCTCGGGTATCGGCGATATCGAGGTTGCGCATGGTCAACTGACCGATTCGATCCGAAGGACCGAACGCCGCTCCTTCAGTTCTCTCCATCGAGAGTTTCTCTGGGTGATAGCTGAGATTCGCTCCCTTCGTATCGAGAATCGAATAATCATCACCACGACGGAGGCGCAAAAGGACTTCACCAGTGACTTGAGATGCAACCCAGCGTTGCAGGGATTCGCGAAGCATCAACGCTTGCGGATCGAACCATCGACCTTCATAGAGAAGGCGTCCTAGACGTCTTCCTTCCGCGTGATAGTTCGCGATGGTGTCTTCATTGTGAATACCGGTCAAAAGGCGCTCAAATGCGATGAAAAGCAGCGCCATGCCGGGGGCTTCGTAGATACCTCGAGACTTCGCTTCGATGATGCGATTCTCGATCTGATCGGACATTCCGAGCCCGTGACGTCCACCGATCTCATTTGCGATTCGCATCAGTTCCACTGAGTCAGAGAATTCCTTGCCATTGATCGCAATCGGTCGTCCTTGATGGAAAGCGATCCGTACATCTTCACTCTTGATGGCGACGCTCTCATTCCAATGTGCAACGCCCATGATCGGAGTGACGATCTCCATCGAGCTATCAAGATTTTCCAAGTGCTTCGCTTCATGTGTTGCGCCGAGGATGTTGGCATCCGTGGAATATGCCTTCTCGGCACTATCTCGATAGGGCAGCCCTCGTTCCTTGAGGAATGCGCTCATCTCAGATCGACCGCCCAATTCGGTGACGAAATCTTCATCGAGCCACGGCTTGTAGATGCGAAGTGCAGGGTTGGCTAAGAGGCCATACCTGTAGAAGCGTTCGATGTCATTGCCCTTGTAGGTAGAGCCATCTCCCCAAATAGCGACGCCGTCAGATTTCATCGCGCGAACCAACAACGTTCCGGTGACAGCGCGCCCAAGTGGCGTCGTATTGAAGTAGGTCTTTCCAGCGGTTCTAATATGAAATGCACCAGAGGCGATCGCAGCGAATCCCTCTTCGACGAGGGCAAGTTTGCAGTCGACGAGCCTTGAGATCTCTGCACCATAGGTCTTCGCACGCTCTGGGATCGAGGCGATATCGCCCTCGTCATATTGACCGAGATCCGCGGTGTAGGTGCAAGGAATCGCACCTTTTGCTCTCATCCATGCCACAGCAACTGAGGTATCGAGTCCTCCCGAGAAGGCGATGCCAACTTTCTCGCCAATCGGAAGTTTTGCTAGAACTTTTGATTCAACTGCAGACATTCGGCAAGCCTACTCGCTCATGGAAGAATGCCGATATGAGATTGCGCCCCGCCATGGTCTGGGTCATGGTCGCAGCCCTCGTCCTTGGATCATTGGGAATCGGCTGGAGTCTGTTGAGATTCCAAGATCAAGGGAACTCGGCTGCGAAGAGTGAAGTTCTCACCTGCGACGATCTGCGTGAATTCATCCTCAGTGAGGAGGATCTCTCCTTCGCGATATGGAAGAAGTATCACAAACAGGTGATCACATATTCGAAGGGTGTGAAGAAATCCGAGCGCCCGGAGATGGTCCGAAAGATCGCTGCTAATGTCTCACTCGTCCTTCAATCCGATCTACGTATCTACCGCGCGATGAAGAAACAACCAGAATGTTTGACCCCTGATTTCCGCAATGAGATCAACGAGTGGACCAGCACCACGAGAGAGATGATCGATTATCTTGCAGGGA
>VFQS010001770.1_pt1 | contig 18848 bp, 13 predicted proteins | sample 3512361 | NCBI WGS metagenome assembly VFQS01 (sample SAMN10412375, study PRJNA504923) | tailings metagenome | isolation source: Relicate 1 Philex TSF3 active mining | place: Philippines
CTGAGCTACGAAAGCATCCCCAAGCACCTGAGAAGCGAGATGTTGGAGAAAGTTCGACAAAACTATGTGAAAGAGATCGATGCCGCCATGCGCAGCGACAGGCAGGCAGCGCTGAACCTGCTGGACGAGGACGACCACTTCCAAACACTGCGAGAAATCCAAAGGGAGATGCTGAACCAGCAGAGGATGGCGTATTCAGAGCTTCAGATGCGAGGCAACTCGTTCGCGTCGCTGATCAGCACCTTGAATGCGTCGTCAATCGGAGGGAATCAGCGCAGCGGGGGTCGGCTCTTCTCCTCCAATGGACAAAGAAGCAACAGCAGCGGCAGCAGCAGCAGGCTGTACCAGCGCCTGATGTTGGCCATTCCCATCAACCGACCCTTGACACCAACTGTGCACGGTACGGCCTTGATGCCCATCGATTCTGACATCATCAGGATAGAGCTTCCCTGGGGCGTCTTGTCGCCGCGGCCTGATCAGAGTGTCTTGTCGCCGCGGCCTGATCAGAGTGTCTTGTCGCCGCGGCCTGATCAGAGTGTCTTGTCGCCGCGGCCTGATCAGAGTGTCTTGTCGCCGCGGCCTGATCAGAGTGTCTTGTCGCCGCGGCCTGATCAGAGTGTCTTGTCGCCGCGGCCTGATCAGAGTGTCTTGTCGCCGCGGCCTGATCAGAGTGTCTTGTCGCCGCGGCCTGATCAGAGTGTCTTGTCGCCGCGGCCTGATCAGAGTGTCTTGTCGCCGCGGCCTGATCAGAGTGTCTTGTCGCCGCGGCCTGATCAGAGTGTCTTGTCGCCGCGGCCTGATCAGAGGGGAAGGGACGAAGAAACACCCTTGCCTCGAAGCATCCGTCCGACGCCTCTACCTCGTCCGCAGACGCCGCCGTCTCTGGTTCAAGACAGCAGCAGTAGTAGTAGTGGGCTTGACGACCTGGTGCTGGGCGCCATTCGAAGGATGCAGAGGACTCTGGATCAAGCAGTAGTAGCGGCACCCCCACACACTGACCACCACCGCCCCCAGTCGCCCAGCACTGATTCCAGAAGGATTACAACAACAATGCATGAGGCTGTACAGTCGATAGCCAGCAGCGAAGAGCTTTGCGAGTGGCAGTATGATGTTTCTTCAGAGGAGAGCAGCGACCATGTGAACGCTGCTTCCTCTTCCGAGATCTTGCACGTCTCATCGGCTGCTCCTACTATGCAGCACCTGTCCGCACCGCCGGAGACAGTCACTCTCATTGTTTACGTCTACTCAAGGTCCACTACTACTGCTACTCATCCTGCAGCAGCTGTGGACAGAGAAAGCGTAGAGGACAATGACAATGATGGCGAAGAGATCATCACGCCCACGTCAACTTGGAACATCAAGGGACTGGAGTACGCGCTCACATCCGTTGGCGAAAATCAGTATGAGATGAGCGATTGCCAGGTGAGTTGCTATACTATTTGTGATGATGTGTGTGTTCCCAACTTCTCATATGCTGAGCAGCATGGCTTGTTTTATTATACTGAACTTGAACACAAGCAAGTAAGCCATCCCAGATGACGTCAATGAAAAACAACCAGGTCCACCACCTATCCGAGTGCATGCGGGGGCTCCACGTTGAAAGCCTTCGGTTCACCGTGTACAAGAGAGGTTTGGACGGGGGCATCATCGAGCTCCTCAACACGGGCATGGTGCGCATCAATAGGTTCTACCCTGGATCTGGGATGGGTGGTGGAGATTCGTCAGATGCTGAGATCATCCTGGACTTTGAGCAAGATGTGAGGACAATGCTTGTGTCCTTGAAGACCCAGACATCACTCCATTTCAGATGGCATCGAGTCTTGTTTCATGCCTTGCTGGTTGTGTCTTCGCTGTGTGTATTGCTGTTGATCCTCTTCTGCTCTGCTACCCCCTTGTGTGATGCGAGACCGTCACATGGTTCCAACGATTCTGTTTTTCACCTTCCAGGGCAGGCTGGCCCTGACGTTTTCCAGAGACCAGGCTCAGCAGGAGCAGGGCACTCACGCCGCTGTAACCCCTCCACAACATGTGGTGGGTGGCTCAGAGCTCTTCAGACAGCTGCGCGCGCTTCACCTCTCCCTGCCTGGCTTGTGTGTAGATCATTGATCCCTCACCTCTCCCTGCCTGGGCTATGTGTAGATCATTGATCCTTCACCTCTCCCTGCCTGGGCTATATGTAGATCATTGATTGCCTGGTAGTGTTAAAAAAAAAAGAGTGTTTAAAAACGCCTGTTTGAAAAGGCATTGTAAAAAAAATTTGAATATGACCGGTCCTAAAAAAAACAGGGCCACTAAAAAAACTATTTTTAAGTGTGCAAATAAAAGCCCCTTGGCCATCCTCAAGAGTCTCACCAAACCAGCTGCCACGAAAAGCACACGAAAATTATTCAAACAATGCAAGGGAGCACAGGAGACACTGAAAAGGTGGGGATGTTCGGCCAGATTCTGGGCAAGTTCCTGTGCGACGAGACATTTTGCAAGACTCTGGGCAAGCACCTGGGGCATTCGTACCGCCACTTTCTCGGATCGACCAACGAGCGCGAGAAGGGGCCTGTCATCCTGGGCTTCTGCGACACCGACATTCCGCTGACGGCTGCTCGCTTCGAGCGGGCCCAGTTCACTGCGAGCGTGCATGTGCTGTGGCCTGAGAAGGAAGGCTACACTGCTGTGCCGCTTGCGCCCAACAAGGCTGGCAAATACACCAAGGGCGATGACGCCAAGGACCTTTCGGAGATGCACCCCTGGACGCCCAATCATCATCACAACGGGGCAGCAGCCACTGATGATGATGATTCCAAAGACGGAGGAGGGGGGTTTGTCTCCGCTTCTGCAGCGGCAGCCAAGGGCATCAAGCTGAACAAGATGCATTGCTACCCGTACGGGATCCGCGTGGGCAAGCCAAAGGAGAAGGGCGCGAGGGGAGAGCATCTCAAGTGGGAAGTGGTGCCGGGCATGCCGCTGAGGTTTTCGCTGTGGTCAGACTCTGCGCGAGGCGGCAAGTCGAGCAGCAAGGGGAGGGAGGTGGAGTGCGACTATGCTGGGGACTTCATCCCTGCCTTTTCGCTGGTTCGGTTCGAGCTTGGGATCAAGGTGTGTGATTGGCATTGAATGTGTTTTAGAATTTTCGGCACTACACAACACTGACTCTTTCTTTGGAATCAAAGTGTGTGCTTGGCATTCAACGTGTTTTAGAATTTTCGGCACTACACAACACTGACTCTTTGGTTCTGCACACAGGGCTACAACCCTGTATCCGACGGGCCCGATGCAGCCGCTGCGACTGGTGGCGAAGGCGCTGACGAGGCGGAGAGCCCTGTGAAGAAGGGCTACGGCATGGGGTTGACCAAGATGACTGTCCTGGAGGGCGCGACGCTCTACTCTGCGCTCAATGAGATCCCGCACATCTTCCCCAGCACCGGCGAGAGGGCGCAGGAGATGTACAGGGACATGCAGAAAAAGTACCCCTCCATCGCCAACGTCATCCAGCCCGAGCGAGCTGCCTTCTTTGTCAGGTTTGTTAACAAGGGCAGGCTTTCTGTGTTTTTTATTTCATAACTGTTGTACGCCTCTTTAAGTTTGAGCGTCTTCTTTGCCAGGTCAGTCAGCAAGAGCGCCAACGTCGACATGGACGAGCGGCCCGAGATTGCCGAACTCGACCCACAGATTCGCATCTCGGGGTGGTGCACGGAAAGGGACACTGTGGATGCCGCGCTGCCCATCGACATCCTCGAGGAGCACGCCCTGGCTGCGACCAACTGCTCGGACATCCGGTCCGCTGTCGCCATGCTGCAGCTGGCAGCCAACGCGGGAGCTCTTTCCCTCCTGGTGTTCCGGGACAAGTACAGGGGCGGCAAGGAGCGCACGAGGAGCGCTCTGTTTGCGTACCCGTTTGTGGACGGCAGGGAGCTGCTCGGGGGCATCCGGCTGCCGATCGAACCCTCGAGGCTCTTGTTCAGCGAGGACTGTCAGTCGTACGTGTTCCCCGCGCACTTTCAGGTCATGATGCCCAAGGCGATTGCTGCTGCTGCGGCTTCCCCGAAGAAGAAGCAGAGCAAGAAGAAGGCAAAGAAGGACGACGACGAGGACGAGGAAAGCGGGGATGATGAGAGCAGCAAGGGCGGCGACAATGACGGCGACGACGGCGAAGAGGAAGAAGAGCATCAGGGAAAGAACAATCATGTCATGGACGAGGACAATGAGGAGCTGCAGACTCCCTTGATTCTCATATCCAGGTGAGTTTTACTGTACCTGGACATGTTAGTTGATTTCAGTGCTGACACCTACATTGTTTGCAGTGAGAAGCACACCAACATTCTCGGCGACACGCCCATCAAGTCCCCCGACTTTATGCTCGCCGGCACCAACGTCAGCATCCGCGAGGGGTTCAAGCTCAGCATCGTACACCCCGTGATGCAGAACTTTCCCCTGTTTGTGGGCGTGCTCAACACGGACCTGACCCAGGTCTCGTCTACAGGTACTTTTTGAATGGCCTTGTGTTTCTGAATGTGTGTGCGTGTTGATTTTTTGCGTAAATGCAGCCCTTGGCTACAACAACATACTCGCAGGCGCTGCCGCTGCCGCTGCTGCCGCCGGCGGCAAGAGGAACAAGTGGGCCGACATGCAGGAGCACGTCTTCGAGACCCAGAAGAAGCTCAAGGGCACCGCTGCTGTCACGTCTTCGTCCGACCACCAGGGCGCAACAGCCACCACGACGACAAGCGGTGGCAAGAAGAAGGGCGGGGACTCTTCAAACGCCAAGGGGGCGGCTGCAGCAAACAACAACGGCGCCGCTGGAAAGAAGAAGGGCTCCTTGTCTTCTGGAAGGGGCTAATTTCAGAGATACAGTGGCTTGTGTTGTTTTGAGAATAAAGGATATATGACACACGTACACACTTGTGGTTGTGCAGCCGGTATTTATTCACTTGCCAACCACTGCGTGCACATAGATAGAGTGAACATACATCCTCGCAGCGGCACATCTTGCACAGTGTGGATGCACTGCTCAATAGGATAGTTACTCTGCCTCGCCCATGAAAACGAAAGCTATGAGGGGAATCCATGTGTTTCTTGTAGGCTTGCTTTGCATTGGCTCTGCCCCAACGCTGGTCGCGTCGCAAGCTACTGTATACAACTTTCCCATCGGGTACACGCAGTGCTACTCGTGCCAGGCCGGCTCGTACGTGGAGAGTGAGGGGTCGGGGCAGTGCAAGGCCTGCGGCCCTGGATTTTATCAGGATGTGAATGGGTCGACGTTTTGCAAGGCTTGTCCTGAGGGTGAGAGCTTTTTTATACACGTTTAATCTGTTGAAATGAATCTGACTGTTTCAAAAAACAGGCACCTACAACCCGAGTTTTATTGACTATGTTTGTTTGTTTAACTTCGATTTGACACTCGTGTCGAAAACAAAACAGGAACCTACAACCCCAGCGTCGGCGCCACGTCCAGTGACAAGTGCATCCAGTGCGTACCAGGCACATACTCCACCCTCACCAACCAGTCGAGTGCCAATACCTGCCAGAAATGCCCAGCCGGCACCTACAGCTTCACCGCCGGCGCAAACAGCCCGCAGCTGTGCGCGGACTGCCCTGCCGGCACGTATAGTTCAGACGGTGCCCAAACGTGCACGCCATGCGCGGCTGGATTCTACAGCAGCAACCCTCGATCCATGGCGTGCACGCCCGCGGATGCAGGCAACATCACTGTGCCCAACACGCGCAAGTGGAGCCCGGACTGCAACCCTTCGGACCTCAATTGCATCGAGGCCTCAGCGTGGAAGATCACGCTCGGGTCTACGGTGCAGGCGCAGTGCCAGGCCGGCACGTACAGCCTCGGGGCCACGACGCAGTGCACCAGCTGTCCGACTGGCACGGCCTCGCTGGTGGTTGGCGCAGGGAGCGCTGCAACGTGCGACCAGTGCCCGCCAGGTTCGTACGCGGATGCGGAGGGGTCGACTGTGTGCACGGGGTGCGGGGCTGGGCACTATGGCGAGGTGCTTGGCGCGAGATCGTTTGCTGATGGCTGCGCTGCCTGTCCCAAGGGTACGTGGTCGGCCAATGATGTGGCCAGCATGTGCACGCCATGCGGACAAGGTAAATGGAGCGACCAGACGGGTCTTACATCCGATGAGCAGTGCTCCAACTGCCCAGCCGGCACGTTTTCGACCGCGCAAGTCATTGTTCACCCGGACAACTGCACAAGGTGCGATGCGGGGTACTATTCGTCGACACAGGGCGCTAGAGATAGCTCTACATGCTCGCCATGCCCCGCTGGAACATACTCGACGCAGAAGGGGCTCACGACTGCAGATCAGTGCACCAAGTGCCAGGCGGGCACGTACTCTGAGAAGGATGCCCAGAACTCGCCGCAGGCGTGCATCGCGTGTCCCCAGGGCACGTTCTCGCAGGCGGTGGGCGCCAACACGAATACAACGTGCGACCGCTGCGGAACAGGCAAGTGGTCCGACTTGGAGGGCGCAACCGAGTGCAATCTGTGCCCGGCTGGGTCGTACTCAACGAGGGAGGGGCAGGCAAGCCAAGGGACGTGCGAGCTGTGCCCGCCAGGTTGGTTTTTGTGTATATTGAAGTGTGAACTGAACATGCCTACTAACTTTGCGTGTGTACAGGCACTTGGTCTGACGTCGTGGGTGCCAACTCTTCCAGCACATGCATAAAGTGCGGCCTGGGCAAGTTTTCAGTGACAGACGGAGCCTCGCTCGAGTCGACGTGCGTGAACTGCGGCAAGGGCCTCTACGGCAACGAGACTGGGCTGGGCTCGGAGCTGCAGTGCCGCAGGTGTCCCATGGTGAGTTGGTTCAATTTATTGCAAGAGTTTTTATGCGTGCAGTACTCTGACACGTCCATGCATCGCAGGGGACATTCTTGGACACGGAGGGCAACGACGACATGTCGGACTGCATCAAGTGCCCCGCCGGCACCTTCTCCAACACCATGGGCGCCAAGGAGTGGCAGACGTGCCTCGCGTGCCCGCCCGGTTCCTACTCCGACCTCGACGGCTCGCACACGTGCCAGGAGTGCCCGGCCGGCTTCGCGACCACAGGCGTGTCTACGAATACCAACACGCAGCAGGGAGTGCGGCGCAGGATGAGGAGGATGATGTAGTTTAAGCGTAGTGTGTGTGTGTGAATAACCAGAATAAAGAGACTTGGGGGAGCTTGATTATATCATCATAAGTATATGAGTTGCATGGCTGTCCAGTCACAAAATGCAAGTACTCAATTTTGTGTTGTTCTTGGGCATAGCTCCCTCGCTAGTCCAAGCTTCAAGCTTTCAGAACATCAAGTTCACATTTACGGAAGTGACTGGATCCTATAGTCTGCCCTCTGCAGGACTGTCTGAAATGTATGACTACTATATTGCACCCAGTGGAGCAAAAGGTTTCTCCAGCTTTTCCTTGACTGTGAATGTGGAGAGTGACTGGGACTTTGCTTCTGTTGAGACCTGTGGATCAGTTCAAACCTGCTCTTCTGTATCATGGAACCTGTGGAATCGTGTCACTGGAACTCAGACAGGGTCTTGGGGTTCTACCACACTGGGATCCTCGCCAGTGGTGCATGTCAGGATCATATTGGATGGCATGAACACACTTCAAAATCCCATTTCACAGATGTCCTGGACAGCCATCGTTCCCCCCCCACCCACCATGTCACCTACCATGGCACCAACGCCTTCACCAACACCTCCACCAACCATGGCACCAACACCTGCACCTTCTCTGTGTGAAGGAGCCAAGACAGTGGATATGGCACAGGGTCCTGGTCTTCACACATGTGCATTGCTCAGCACAAGTGAACTAAAATGCTGGGGCAACAATGGAAATGGGCAGCTGGGGCTGGGTGACACTACCTCAAGAGGGCTTCTCGCAAGTGATATGGGTACCAATTTGCCTGCTGTCAGACTTGGCGTTGGCAGAACTGTGCTGCAGGCCTCCAGTGGCTATGAGCACACTTGCGCAGTGCTGGACAACAACAAGGCAAAGTGCTGGGGCAGGAACAATGGTGGAAAGCTTGGCACAAATGATCAGACAGACAGGGGAGGCACTCCGGAAAGCATGGATGATGCTCTTCCTTATGTGATTTTGCCAGAAGGGACTCTGGTCAAGCAGATTTCTGCAGGACGTGACATCACCTGTGCATTACTGCTCCCTGGAAACAATGTGAAATGTTGGGGAAATGGTGGTTGGGGGGATCTTGGTTATAGTGATGGATTCACCAGAGGTAACACAGAGGGTTCCATGGAGAGCCTCCCTGATGTTGATTTGGGTTCTGTGAGCACTGTCAGGAAATTAAGGGCTGGAAACTTCCATTCTCATTGCGCACTGTTTGAAAATGGAAAGGCAAAGTGCTGGGGTTTAAATCAAGATGGGCAGCTAGGGTTGGGGGACAGAGTATCCAGGGGGTTATCACCAGGGGATATGGGTGACAACCTTCCATTTCTGGATACAGGTGTTGGTAGCTATGTTGAAGACATTGCAATATTGTATTCGGAGGGGTGTGCATTGCTGTCTGGAGGATGTGTAAAGTGCTGGCCCTACTATGGTGCAAATTTTGTTCAGGTATATGCGCCAGGTCCATGTACTGACTTTGGGACAGGAAGAACTGCTAAGCAGATAGCTTTTGGGTATTCACATGTGTGTGCCTTGCTGGACAATAATCAAGTGAAATGTAAGGGAAACAATTTGAATGCAGAGTTGGGCTGGGGATTTGAAGAACGGTCCTACTATGGAACCATGACAGAAGAACAAGGAGACAAATGGCCATACACTGATATTGGTGAACCAGGCAGGACTGTTCAAAAATTGATTGCAAACGAAATGGGAAATTGTGTGATTCTTGACAACCAATCTGTGAAATGCTGGGGTTCCAACGATCAGGGTTTGTTGGGGATTGGCAGCAACGTTGTAGCATCAAATGCTGCAACATCTTCCATAGTTAACCTTGGGATCGTGACATCCATCCCATGTACCCGTTCTCCTACCACTGCACCAACGCCTGCGCCAACCATGGCTCCAACACCTTCGCCAACACCATCGCCCACACCCGCCGGCTGCCTGCCAGGCACATTCCTGTCGGAAGACGGCGCTGAGTGCCTGCCCTGCCCTCCAGGAACGTACTCGAATCAGGTGACAGGGATAGGGAGCCAGTGCTTTCCGTGCGAAACAGGGAGCTTTTCGCCTGAGTATGGGGCAACCACGTGCACGCTGTGCCCGGCGGGGTCGATTACAAGTGTTTTTTAGTGCGTTTGTTATTATTCATTAAAGATTTTCAACCAAGTGCCAAATCATATATCAGAACAAAGACAGAACAGACTTGGTGCCGTGCATATATCAACTGGGGGATTGAATACCACATACGTAGCAGCAAAACGGAGCACATTGGTATATTGGCGTGTTCATGTCCACATGAACAGGTTACGTCAGCTATTCCTCCTGTTGCTTTCGTTGGCGACATTTTTCATCCCAGCTGAATCAAGCGCTTCTCAACGCGTGGTTGTGACGCTAGAGGAGTACAAGGCATGCGAGGCGGGAAGCGCTGTGTTTGAAAGCAACACAACATGCGCGTCCGTAGCCAAGTGCTACGGGCGGAGGCTGGTTCTTGCACTGGAGGAGTGCGAGGAGGCCCATCACTTTTCTGGGCAGGATGTTGACAGCATCCGAAGCTGGGTGCAGGGGCAGCTGGGCAGTGCATGGCACGTGGCAGACGTGGAGTGGGACATTGTGTTTTCGATTGCACTGAATGCCAACCATTCTGTGGTAGAAGATGCTGTGGTGGTTGTGGATATGAACACTTCCTCTGTGATGGACAATCTTGACAACGCCAATTCATCATTGTCCATAGACCAGTGGAATCTCCGAGCCATCAACATCTACGAGCTCTGGGAGAAGCATAAGACCAGGGGCAAAAACCACACCATTGCCGTGCTGGATTCAGGCGTGGCAGTGTCGGCCCTCGACGCCTTTGAGAACCGCATCGTGCCTGGGTACGACTTTGTCTCGGACGAATCCCTGTCCAAGGACGGTGACGGCAGGGACTCGGACTACTACGATCCGGGCGATGCAGACGCGGAGCTGTGCGCAGCCAACAGCTGGCACGGCACCAAGGTGGCAAGCGTGCTTGCCGCTGACTATCATGGCTTCCTGGGCGTGGCGCCAGAAGCAACAGTGATGCCTGTGAGAGTGCTGGGCAGGTGCGGGACAGGGTACGCGTCCGATGTGGCGGATGGCATCGTCTGGGCTGCGGGTGGGCACATCAACGGTTTGGAGGATAGCATTGACAGTGTTCAGATCGTTTTGATGGCGCTGTCAGGCAAGGGGAGGTGTCCAAGCTTCATGCAGACGGCGGTGGATCTGGCCGTTGCAAAAGGAGTCGGACTGTTTGCTGCGGCTGGAAATGATCCCAGCTTGACGGCAGCAGATCACTTTCCAGCGAATTGCAGGGGGGTTATCAGTGTTGGGGCCTTGAATGCCAGGGGTGAGATTGCAAGCTACTCTTTGCGTGGCGCAGACGTGTACATGCCTGGAGGCGACTTGGACAAGGGTGTGCCTTGTCTGGGCGGGGATTTGGGGGAGGTGGAGAGCTGCGTAGGCACGAGCATTGCGGTGCCACATGCGGGGGGCATGGGGGTTGTAACAAGGGAAGTCGCAGGAAATGCATTAGAACCTTCTGGGATTGATGCTGGTGGTAAAAACATGTACTTTCCATTTGTACATAGCACAGCAGTGACAGACATGTATTTGACTTGTGGTTTTACTCACTCATGTGTCTTGTTAGAGGATAAAACCATAAAATGTTGGGGTTGTGGCGCTGGAGGACAGCTGGGATACACTGCAACCAGTCCTGTACAGCAAAATACTCCAGTTTCAGTTCTTGAAATCAGCACTGCTGTACAGGTTGATGCTTGGTTTGATCACACTTGTGCATTGCTGCAAGATAAAACAGTGAAATGCTGGGGTTCTGGCTCTGTAGGACAGCTGGGATACACTGCAACCAGTCCAGTGGTTCAAAAAACACCAGTTGCGGTAGTTGGAATCACCAATGCAGTGCAAATATCAACAGGGGTGTTTCACACTTGTGCAGTATTGCAAGATAACACAATAAAATGTTGGGGTTCTGGCAATTCTGGACAGCTGGGATACACTGCAACCAGTCCTGTACAGCAAAATACTCCAGTTTCAGTTCTTGAAATCAGAACTGCTGTACAAGTTGAATGTGGTTACCAACACACATGCGCAATCTTGCAAGACAAAACTATAAAATGCTGGGGATTTGGTACTTTTGGACAGTTGGGCTACATTGCAACCAACCCTGTGACGCAAAACACCCCTGTTTCTGTTCTGGGAATCAACAATGCAGTACAGTTAGCTCTAGGTGAATACTACACGTGTGCACTTCTGCAAGATAATACAGTCAAATGCTGGGGGGATGGCAGGAATGGACAGCTGGGGTACTCAGCAAGTGGTACCTCATCCCAATACACGCCTATTGCAGTATTTGGGATCACCAATGCAGTGCAGATAGCTTCTGGGGGCAATCACATGTGTGCATTATTGCAAGACAGTACCATCAAATGCTGGGGTCAAGGCAATTCTGGACAGCTGGGATACACTGAAACCAGCCCTACAAGACAGCTCACACCTGTTGCAGTAGTTGGGATCACAGATGCAGTGAAGGTAGCTGGAGGTTACTACCATACGTGTGCAATCCTGAAGGACAAATCTGTGAAATGCTGGGGAGATGGATCTTGTGGGCAGCTGGGGAACAATGCAACTGCACAGCAGAACACCCCAGTCAAAGCTATGTTAGTCTCCGTTATTCCATGTGATGCTGGATCGTATGGCCCTGGACAACCCAGTTGCACATTATGCCCTGCTGGCTCCTACTCGTCGGTTGCAGGTTCAACCAATTGCACAGCATGCCCTGCTGGAACTGCATCATCCACAGCTGGTGCAGACAGTAGTGCAAAATGTATTCAATGCCCAGCCGGATACTTTTCACTTGCCAACAGTTCGTCGTGCACCATCTGCCCCACTGGATACTATTCATCCTCAGCCAGCTCTTCGTCGTGCACGCCCTGCCCGGCCGGCACCTACTACCAGCTTGCGGCTGCTGGCGCAGCAGGGCCCACTGTTTGTACCCAGCAGGAAGGGGAAGTGCTGACGGATCCTGTGGTCCGGATGTATCCGCCCGGCCCGCTCGTGGCGAGCTCGGATCGAACAAGCACCTTGACGTCAGCAACCCTTTCGGGATATGCATATGGCAATGGGGACTACACAGTTGCCTATTCCACATCACAGACCAACGACAAGCCTATTCATTTATTTGACGGCGACGTGGGTAATGATGGCAATACGATTGGATGCGGTGTCTTTGGAAGTGGCTACTCAAGCGGCAGCTACACAGGAGCCAACCTTCTAGTGAGTGACTACAAAGGCGACTGGGTCACCATCTCGCTGCCGAGTACAGTGTACTTGTCACACATGCGCCTACACGACAATGCCAGGCTATTCAGCGGATCGTGGTCCATCAGCAACAACCCCGAGGATCTTCGCATCTACGGGTCGAATGATGGGGGGACGACCTGGACGTATCTTGCCAGACGAGGACCATACTTTGGTGGCGGAATCCTGCGGCGAGTCCCAATGACCACCTCTCCGTCGTACGTTCCTCAGTACACAGACATTTACTGCTCCAGCGCAGCATGCAGCAACGCATACAGTATGTTTGGCATGACAATTAACCAAATGTCAAGCTCCAATTCTTACATCATCATTGGCGAGCTGCAGATCTTTGCATCTGCAGCCCCACCTGCAAGCAGATATCCACCTGGCAACCTCACGTTCTGCTTAGGGGCAAGTTGTGATGCAACTAGTAGCAAGACATTGAACAGCATTCCATACCGCTGGAACGCACATCGTGTGGGTGGTAGTGCAACATATCAATCTTCCAACGCATTGGATGGCACGTCCGCTTCCTTCTTTCAGTCAGACACGCTATTCACCTACGGGACAGGAGACATTTCTCCATCATACTTGGCCCAGACCACGTCTTTTGAAGTTGACAGCAGCTACAAGGGCACCTATTTTGGTGTTGATATGGGACAACGCATCCTGCTCAAGCGATACAAGTTCCTCATGTCTGTGAACAACAACGCAGCCAATGACGCGCCATTCATGCCCAGGTGCGTGTTTGGAAAATCTTTCATTTATCTGTTATGATTGTCTGATGCATGTTTATTTTTCAGAGAATGGAAGGTTTATGCCACCAATGATGACGCGTGCTGGAACCCTACTGGCGACTCAAGGGGTCAAAACCCTGGCTTCAACACAGGGGCAGCATATGGCTGGGTGATCCTGGACGTGGAGGTTGGGCAGACATCCTACGACGGGCTGTACACGTTCTTTTCTATTCCAGACACAGTCACTACTGCGTACAGATACTATGCGTTCCACGTCAGCGCTGTGAGGAGCCACATGGCTCTCAACATCTACGAGCTTCTTCTCTTTGGGGCCCGTGCCAATTGTGTGGCAGGGACGCCTGCTCCAACACTGCCATCGTCGCAGGCCAATGCGTGTGTATCATGCGCAGCTGGGACATACTCGAATGTGACGGCTGCTGAGAGCAACGCAACATGTATTCCTTGCGCCACTGGCACGTACTCTGGAGTTGCAGGGGCGCTCAACTGCTCAGCGTGTCCAGCTGGCACATACAATGCAATCAGCAGTCAGACTTTGATCTCTTCATGCCTCAGCTGCGCAGCCGGCAGCTTCTCCTTGTCTGGATCCTCCTCTTGCACGCAGTGCCCCGCGGGGAGCTATTCAGTGTCCAGTGGCAGCCCCTCGTGCACCAAGTGCCCCGCAGGGTGGTTTTCCAGTGTGCCCGGGTCCACCACAGACGCCGACTGCCAGCAGTGCCCCGCGGGGACGTATGCCTCGAGCGGCAGCGCAAGTTGCACGCCGTGCCCCGCTGGCACGTTTTCGACGGTTGTTGGCGCGGTCAACAGCTCACTTTGCAGCGTGTGTGCTGCCGGGACCTACTCGAACGCAAGTAGCACCGCGTGTACGAGCTGCCCTTTGGGGCAGTACGCATTTGCGGGGAGTGGGGCTTGTGCGGCAAGCATACCTTCTTTGTCTTACTCCATTTATGCAGGAAAGCATTCAACAGTGTGTACAATACTTGATGCAGCAGGCTTCACTCTCAAATGCTGGGGGAAAAACACCAATGGGCAGCTTGGGCTTGGGGACACAGCAGATAGGGGCGACAATCCGGGGGAAATGGGGGCATTACTTCCTGCTGTCAACCTGCAATCATCTCTCCCTGTGACAAGTATGTGCACAGGAACATCACACACATGTGTGATTCTTGGTGGATCATCAGTCAAATGTTGGGGTATCAACACGGCAGGCCAGCTTGGCTATGGTGATCAGGTGCAGCGTAATTCGCCACCTGCTGCGACAGTGAATCTTGGAGGCAAAAATGCATCAAGTATTGCATGTGGCAGTCAATTTACGTGTGCTTCACTGCAGGCAGATGGTACCGTCATGTGCTGGGGCGAAAATACGTATGGACAGATTGGTGATGGAAGCTACACCATGAGAACATCACCTGTTGCTGTGAATCTTGGGACTGGGAGAACTGCCAAGGCTGTCTATGCTGGTGCAGTCCATACATGTGCACTCCTGGAAAACAGTCAGATCAAGTGTTGGGGTGCAAATAATTTTGGTGGTACTTCGTATGGCATGCTTGGCACAGGTGAAACTGTCAACAGGAATTCCCCTCCTGCAACAGAGGTGAACCTGGGCACAGGCAGAAGCGTCAAGGCTCTTGCCACTGGCTGGTATCACAATTGTGCCATACTTGACAACAATTCAGTAAAGTGTTGGGGATACTATGCTGGACTTGGTTATGGTGACACAAGTGGGCACAGGGGTGATGCTGCCAATGAAATGGGGGACTATCTTCCGCCTGTGAACCTTCAGACCAGCATTCTTCCATCCCAGGTGGCTGTTGGTGGTTATGAATCCTGCATCATGTTTGTGGATGGATCCATGAAATGCTGGGGATTCAATGGTAATGGTGAGACAGGTTATGGGGACCAGACCATGAAGCTTTCTGTACCAGCTCAGTTCATCAACCTTGGAACAGGCATATCTGCCACCAGAATAGCCATGTCACTACAAAATGTCTGCATCCTCACAAACAATTTCAGGGTCAGATGCTGGGGAGTTGCTAAAAATGGTTTTCTAGGTGATGGACAGAGTTCAACAATCCAAATATCTGCTTCCTTAGCACCAGACATTAACATAGGTGAATTCATCTGCACGCAGTGCCTGCCAGGCACATACGTAGTCACCAACTGCCTGCAGTGCGCAAACTGTTCAGCAGGTACATTTTCGTCTTCAAACAACAGCCTGCAGTGCACGAGCTGTCCAGCTGGCTCCTACTCATCAACAGTGGGCGCGTCAAGCAGCAGCTCATGTGTATCCTGCCCTGCCGGGTCGTATTCAACGCAGGCTGGGTCAACCAACTGCACGCTCTGTCCCGGAGGCACCTTCTCTACAACAGCTGGGGCAACCAACTCGTCTGTGTGCAGCGGGGTGTGCCCAGCCGGAAGCTATTCCTTGCCAGGCAACTCCAGCTGCACTCTCTGCCCCGCTGGGACCTACTCAGCCTCTCCAGGCACTGCCGCGTGCACGCCATGCCCCAACAATACCTTTTCCCCGCTGCCTGGGTCTACTCAAGTCAGCCAGTGCATGCCCGTGGTCAGCAACAGGATGAGGGTAACCATGCCGCCTGCGTCGCTGGGGTGTGACACTTCTGGTAATATCAAGACAACCACCTTGAGTGGATTGTCGTTTGGAAATGGGACATATAGCATGGATTGGAGCTCATGGGCTAGTGGCGGCTTCTCATCCCCAAGGTGTTTCTTTGACAAGTCATCCACCTCTGGCATTTTCGCACTGCAAATGTATACAGCCTCCACTGGAACATACAAAGGGGCAGCTGACTTGGCAGCCGACGGTTACAAGGGAGAGTGGATATGGGTCAAGGCCCCTTTCAGTGCATACTTGGCAGGAATTTCAATTGATCACAGTGGCTTTGCCTCATGGATTATGATTTCAAATTACAGGATCTATGCAAGAACAGATACCAACTCCTGGGCTAATCTGGTCACTGTCACTGATGCACTGTTCCCGGGGGGTATGCATGTGCTGGACTTTAACAGTGGTAGCAACACAATGTACAACACATTTGCCATTGAGATTTCAAAGATGGTTGGAGGAGCACCTTCTGATCAAACGACAAACCCGAAGGAGATCACCTTCCTTCTGGACATACCCATCCCCTGTCCTGCTGGCACCTACCTGTACGGGACCACCAGCCTGTGCATGAGCTGCCCAGTTGGCACCTACTCAAGTGCAGTCAACGCGCTCAGCAACGCTACCTGCACCAAGTGCCCCAATGGAACCTATGGCGATACAACAGGCATGTCTGTCTGCACGCAATGCCCAGTTGGAACTTCATCAACAGTGACGGGGGCAACCTCCAACGCGTCGTGCGCCTCATGCCCGGCTGGAACCTATTCTGCAAATGTGGCCTCTGCGTGCATAACCTGCCCTGCTGGGTCGTACTCAATTTCTCCTGGCTCCTCTGCGTGCACGCTGTGCCCTGCCGGGTCATATTCGTCCACGCCAGGCGCAACCAGCACAGACACTTGCAGCAACACCTGCCCCGCTGGAAGCTATTCACTTGCTGGGGCTTCCTCATGTACCCAGTGCCCTGCAGGGAGTTTTTCAAGCATAGCAGGGGCAGTGAACAGCTCATCTTGCAAGCAGTGCCCTGAGGGGTTCTATTCACCTGCAGGCAGCGTCAACTGCACAGCGTGTCCAGCAGGTACATACTCGTACGCTGGAAGCGGGGTGTGCGACGCTGGAGTCCAGGCTCTGGCAACGCGATCGTCTATTGAAAGGGTGTGGCCTGCAGGGAGCATTGGTTATGGTGGTCCTGAGAAGACCATCACAGTCAGTGGCTTGTCGTTTGGCAACGGGGTGTACAGGATAGACTGGAGCACAGAGTATGGCACAGCTGAGAGGCCACCCAGGGTGTTCTCTGTCGGAGGGGGCTATTGGTCAGGTTCTGGCTATGCAGGTGGTGGAATACCCTTGGTGGCAGCCAACTATTGGCTTGTTAGCGATTACAAAGGTGATTGGATTTGGATGCAGTTCCCTTCTCCAGGCAGCTATGTACTCAAGAATATCCGGTTTCAAAGGTTTGCTGGGGATACTTTGGGAATCCCAATCAAGTACAGAGTCTATGGAAGGAATGGTGCTGCAGATTCCTGGAACCAACTCATTGATGTGACGAACGGAAACTCCTACACCTCTGATGTGCACACCTCGCCTACGTTGTCTGTGACGCAGACGTATGATACATTTGGACTTGTTGTTGGCCAGACTGGAAGCGGATCCCTGCGATTACAAAAAATCACCTTCGTCATCGGCGAGGCAGGGCCCTGCAACCCAGGATACTATGCCTTCAACACTTCCTATTGCACACAATGCCCAAGCGGTACCTACAGCAACGCCACAGGGGCTACCCAGGTTTCTGATTGCACGCAGTGCAGGGCAGGGAAATACTCTCCTTGGGCAGGGAAGCAGTTCAACACGACCTGCACATCTTGTGGAGTAGGGACGTACTCTGCTGCTGGATCATCCTCATGTACATCATGCCTTCCTGGAACGTTTGCTTCTTCTCAGGACACTGCATTGTGTCCGGTATGCCCTGCTGGCACGTATTCTTTGATTGTAGGAGCCACCAACTGCACGCAGTGCCCTCCTGGCACGTCCTCCAATGCAACGAATGCTACCAGCATTGCTACATGCGTGAAATGTGCAGCTGGTTCCATAGCAAATACATTAGGCAGCGCTACTTGCACACTGTGTCCAGCTGGATACTATGCCAACGCAGAGGGTACACAGTGCCTGGCATGCACATCAGGCAGCTTTTCGCCTGTGGCAGGGGCTGCCCAGTGCCAGCTCTGCCCAGCTGGTTCATTTTCCAAGTATGAGCCCAAAACATACAGGTACCCTTCAGCTGCGCTCAGCAGCAGCAGTACACAAACCTCCACCACCAAGGTAGTGGATGTATCTGGGCAGGCGTATGGCAACGGGAAGTATTTTATGGACTGGAGCAGCACACAGACTGATGGCAACTACATTCCATCACAGGTATATGTTTGATCTTTGTTCCTGCATGCATGTTGTTTGTGATTTTCAAACTTTATTCATTGTCCAGGTCTTCAATGGCAACACAGATGTAGCCAACAGTGTGGGGGCAACATGGAGGCAGCAGCAGTACAGTGCAACCACCAGCGCCTACGTGGGAGAGAGCTTCCTGGTGGCAGACTACAAGGTGAGGTGGTTTTCTGAATTTTCAAATGTTGTTCTGTTCTGACAGTGACATGAATGGGTTTTCGCAGGGAGACTGGATCACGCTCAAGTCCCCCAACAAGTTTGCCCTGGCCTACATCAACATCTACGCTCGAACGTGCTGCAGGAACAGGGCTCCTCTGGACTACCAAGTCTATGGAAGCAACAATGACGGGAGCTCCTGGGACCTTCTGTTGAGTGTGACAGGGGCAGCTTACGATGGAACAAGCTTTGTGCATGTTTCTCCCGAGGCAACTCTACCCGCAGGGGAGTACAACATGTATGGCCTGGTGGTTAACAAGATTGTGGATGCAGGAACACTGAGGGGAAGTGTGACTTCTCTCAACGGGCTGTCAGATTCCATGCTTCAGATGAACATTGTTCAACTGCAGTTGTATACAGCAGC
>VFQS010001772.1_pt1 | contig 18833 bp, 17 predicted proteins | sample 3512361 | NCBI WGS metagenome assembly VFQS01 (sample SAMN10412375, study PRJNA504923) | tailings metagenome | isolation source: Relicate 1 Philex TSF3 active mining | place: Philippines
ATTAAACATTAAACATTAAACATTAAACATTAAACATTAAACATTAAACATTAAAAGCTTCTATTTTTAAAATTATACTATTACATTTTTTAAATTTGCAATATGGAACTAAATTTCAAACCACAAAACGAAGACCAAATCTTTGAAAAATTATCATTTGTCGATCAAACCTTTAAAAGTTTGACTTTTGATAACTGTGAGTTTGAATCTGTAGATTTTACATCAAGTTCGTTTATTTCCTGTAAATTCACAAATTGTCGATTTGTTCGATGTAACTTTTCATCAACGAACATCAATACATCACAATTAAACCAAGCAAGTTTTTCTGAATGTAAAATTCTAGGTGTGCATTTTCACGCGTGTTCAGATTTTCTATTCTCAGTGACTTTCAACGATTGTATTCTGGATTTCAGTTCTTTCTACCAAAAAAAAATGCATAATACATCATTTAAAAACTGTAGCTTAAAAGAAGTGGATTTCAGCGAAAGTGATCTAACTAAAACTGAATTCAAAAATTGTAGCTTGCTTGATAGTATTTTTTACCGATCGATTCTAAAGGAAGTAGATTTCCGTACTGCAAAATATTTCTCTATCAATCCAGAAGTAAACGAATTGAAAAAAGCGCGTTTTACTCGTGATGGATTAGAAGGATTGTTAAGCAAATACAACATAATCATCGAGTAAGAATGTCAAAAAAGAAACAAATCCCTGTTGTAAAACCGAAATTACATCCAAGAAACAAACACAAAGAACGTTACGATTTTCAATTACTTACAACTGAAAACCCGGAACTAATTCCCTTTGTAATAAAAAGTTTTAAAGGAGACGACACCATTGATTTTGCTAATTCAACTGCTGTAAAAACACTGAATAAGGCCTTACTCAAATCGTATTACCACATTGATTTTTGGGATATTCCGGATAATTTTCTTTGTCCACCAATACCAGGAAGAGCAGACTATATCCACCATATTGCCGATTTATTATGCAGACAGAATTATGGTAAAATTCCAACTGGAAATAAAATCACCTGTCTCGATATCGGTGTGGGAGCCAACTGTATCTACCCTATTTTGGGAAATACCGAATATCAATGGCAATTTATAGGTTCCGATATCAATGATGAAGCGCTTCAAAATGCACAAAAAATCATCGATAACAACCCAAGTTTAAAAGCTAATATCACACTTCGTAAACAAGATTTCCCGAAAGATATTTTTTATAATCTGTTAAAACCAGAGGATAAAATAGATGTTACTTTGTGTAATCCGCCTTTTCACGCTTCAGCAAAAGAAGCAGAACAAGCATCGATTAGGAAAGAAAGTAACTTACAAAAAACGAAAATCACAACACCTACATTAAATTTCGGTGGACAACACAACGAATTGTGGTGTGATGGTGGAGAAGAACGTTTTATCGGTAAAATGATTTACGAAAGTCGAAAATTTAGTAAAACGTGTTTTTGGTTTACGACCCTAGTTTCAAAGCAATCCAATTTAAAAAACATTTACAAAAGTCTTGAAAAAGCAAATGCCATCGAAGTGATTACAACACCAATGGGACAAGGAAACAAAACAAGTCGTATGGTTGCGTGGACCTTCTTAACCAAAGAAGAACAACAAGATTGGAAAAATGAAAAAGGATATACTGAATTGTAAAAACAATCGATAGATTTCATCAACCAAGCAAAAAAACTCGAAACAAAAATTGAACGGATTACGGATTTGATTGAAGGGCTTTTGAAAGATAGATAAATCTAATCTCGAAGCTAAATCAGCTTCTATATTTATACTAAAAATACATTATTAAGTAAATGAATTACTTAAATTGTAAATAAATAAGATCATATATTTCTTTTGTGGTCTTATTACAATTTTTCCAATTATTTATCGAAGAATATGTACAACTTAAAGCTGGGTTGTAGTATTTATCTATAGTAAATATTACATTTTTTCCTGCATAACAAGATACTTTATTATTAGAACGAATAGGTTTATTAAATAGATCCTTAAATAAGGTAAATAATTTTTGCCTTTTATCTTCTGTTAGAACAAAATTTACTCTCTTACTTTCAAACGAACCAAATTTTTTAAAATGATTTTCATCTTTAATCAACAAAGAGTAACTACAAGTATCTGTTTCTTTAAAAATTCCAAATTTCTCAATCTTGTTCCCATCTTGAATTTCAATATCCAAAATTGACCAATTGTAAATATTTGATTCTTTGTGTTTCGATTTTTTATCTGAACAACTCAAAAATATTAAAACTATAAAACAGATTATTTGTAATGATTTAAATTTCATAATTAAGAATTTAACTTTCTATTTTAATTGTTTAAATTAGAAATAATAATTGATTTTTTTAAAATTTGCGTTAAACAAAACTGATTTCATAATTATTATGAAACACTTACTTACAACTTGTATCTTTTTATTTTTTTCTAAACTAATTCACTCACAATCAAATAGTTTTATTGATTCATTAAAAAAAAACAATAATGAAATTTTTATTTATGAAGAAATTTGTACTGGATGTATAGTAATAAATCCTCCTTGTTCTGAATATCAAGATACAGGTATAAAATCAAATCAATTCGTCTTTTGGAAAAATAAAAAAGGTTTTTTTGTAACGAAAATGAATCTTTGTGGTCATACTAAAATTATTAAATTAAAGAATAAAAACATTTTTGAATTTATTTATGAGAATAATTCAGAATTAGACACAAACACACTTAAATACCCTGTATCTTCAATAAATAATGATTCTACTTTAAATGAAATAAAATTATCCCATTTTATAACGATTAAGATTTATCCGATTAACATTTTAAAATTCAACAAAATAGAATTTAAAGATTATATTTTTAATTCTTTCAATCCCCCAAGAGCTAAAGATAAGAATCAATATATCTCTCAAATGAATTTAAAAAGAAATATGCATAACAAACAAACTAAAATAGCTGAACTTTATCAAAAAATCACAGCTATTTTAGAAGAAATTGAAATAAAATCAGATAAAAACTACACTAAAATAAAAACTGATTTATAAACAATTACCCATTAAACCAATCATTCATCATCAAGCATTAATAATTCAAAATTTAAACCTCCCCCACTCCTCTAATCACCATTCCAACCCCTTGATGAAATGCACCTTCTTCAAGGGTTACCTCTTCTTCTGTAAGAAATTCCCATTTCACATTCGGAAACGCTTCGAGTAATTCTTCTTTCGAAAACAACATAGACAATTCTTTCGGTCCACCTACCTTTGGATTTAATTGTACATATTTCAAATGGTTTTTACTAAAGGCTTCAAAAATGATTTTCCCTCCTACTTTTAACGATTGTTCCATACGTTGAAGTTGCTCAATTCTTCCTTCTCCCAGGAAATGAGCATAAATTAAGGCTATTGCATCATAAGAATTAGGCTGAAAAGACATTTCTTCCAAACTTGAAACGATATAATTAAGCGATACATTTTCTTTATCAGCCAATTGTAATGCCTTTGCTTTTCCTTCACTACTGTAATCGAAAGCGGTAACATCCCACCCTAATTTAGCAGCAAAAACAGCGTTTCTACCTTCTCCTTCGGCTGGTAATAACAACGATAAAGGATGTAATTCACTTATTTTTTCGGCGAAAAAAGCATTCGGTTTTTCACCATACGCATACGCTTTTTCAGCATAACGTGTATTCCAAAATTCTGCTTGCATCTTATTTTACTTCTTCGTAATCAATTTCTTCTGTTAATTCATTTGGTGTAGTTGTCATCGTTGAAGGAAAACCACAATTGTCAGCACAACCAAGTGTAAACAATCCCATAGAGAAAAAATAAGTCCCCATCAAAATGCCTACCCATTCTCCTTGTTTCAAAGAAGATACACCGATAAACAATCCCATTCCTAAAAACAGCAATCTACGGAAACTAAGCGGTCGTTTTATTCTTTCTAACATCCTTTTTTTGGTAAATATCCGAAAAAGCACTTTAATGGATTGCAACATAAGTTACATTTGTTTCATAAAACACTTTCGTATGAATGCACCTATTTACCTATCCTATTTTCCCTATCGATTGAATTTCAAGTATCCGTTTCGTATTGCACATACAGAAAGAACAGGTACAGACAATGTGTATGTCTTATTACGTCAGGGAGATAAAACAGCTTGGGGCGAATGTGTTTTTATTCCTTATTATCAAGAAACATTAGAAACGTTTAAAACGTTGATTTCAAACACTCCTTTACCAAAAAACACAGAAAACATAGGAGCTTACGTTGATTATCTAAAAAACTTATTTCCGGATAGTTACTTTTGTATTGGAGCAATAGATATCGCATTACATAACTTACATACAGCAAATACAGGGTTAGAAATCCACGAACAATACAACATTCAACAGAACACGAAAGCAACATCCTTTACCTTTGGAATTTCAGATGATGCGGAGATGGAACGTAAGTTTCAGGATAACCCATCGATGGAATACTACAAATTAAAAGTAAATGAAAGTGAGGTAAATAGAATTATTTCCACCTTTAAATCATTGACAAACAAACCTTACACAATTGACGCAAACCAAGGATTTACGGATAAAAACGAGGTACTTAAACTCACCCATAAATTAGCAGATGAAGGCGTAGCATATATCGAACAACCCTTTCACAAAGAAGATTTTGAAAGTCACGCTTGGTTAAAAGCACGTAGCCCTATACCTGTTTTAGCCGATGAAAGTTTTCAGAATTATGATGATTTAGAAAAGATTGTAAAACATTTCGATGGTATTAATCTAAAAATTATGAAATGTGGCGGAATTTCAGAAGGTGTAAAAAGCCTTAAACGAGCACAAGAAATGGAATTAAAAAGCATTATCGGGTGTATGAGTGAATCTAGTGTGGTAAATAATGCCTCTAAACAAATCGCAGGTTTAGCAGATTGGGTTGACCTAGATGGTCCACTTTTGTTAACGAATGATTTATTCAGAGAAGAAAGAGATACAGAAGAATTAGTACATTTATTATCAACAAAATAATAACAAACTTGCAGATGAAATTACTGGCACTTCTAATTACATTTTTATTATTTAATCAATCATATTCTCAAAGTTTGAATGATATTTTGGATACAATTCAAATTCAATGCAAACCGAATTTAGATGCAAAAATGAAATATTGTTTGAGTATCGAAGAAAAAAATGGGAAAATTGGGTGGATAAACGTTTTAGGAGAATGGATTATTCCTCCTATTTACTCGAAAAGATCAGGAGAGAACATGGAATCTAATAGCTCAAATTCAGAAACTGAAAGAAAATGGAATGAAGGAATTTGGGTGACAAACAAAAATGGACTTTATGGAGCGATAAATTATAAAAACGAAATTGTAATTCCTTTTAAATACAAATCAGAACCTACTGATTGTAAAGATGGTATTATAATAGTAAAAAACAACCAAGGGCTTTATGCTTATTTTAATAAATATGGAAAGCAACTTTGTAAATTTCAAAATAAATCACTTCCTGAATTTGATAATGGTATAGCAACGATAATAACCAAATCATCAGATATTCGCGAGGCTTACATTGCTAATATTAGCAACCAACTAATTATTAATAACCATCTAGATACCTTATTAAAACTTAAAAATGTTAAGTTTAAAATTAAGCTTGAAAAGAAAAAATATGGTATTAATGCTTTAGCTCTGTACCCCGATTTTCAGATTCACGCAGATAATGGTGTTGGTCTAGGATATTATGGATTTATAAATAGAAAAGGGTTGTTCTTCACTGATATTAAATTCAAAATTAATGAAGGCCGATATGGAGAAAATGAAGTTTTTACAGGTGATTTTAATTCAAATAGGTTACTCTTTCCTGATGAAAACGAATATATTGACACTCTAGGTAAAGTTGTACTTTCGTTTAAAAACAATGCTAGAAAGTGTAGAATATACTCTTTTAATGATTTCAATGTAAGCAGCTTGGAATATCTTGATTCAACTACTTTTTTTACATCTCAGTTACTTTTTGATCAAAATGGAAAAGAACTGATTTATTTAAAATCAAAAGACCATATGGGAATCAACGGAAATTTTCATCTCAATGTAAGCAATGATGTTATCCCTATTTTTCTTGGTTCTGAAAATAAACAACAATATTACTCAAATGACTTTAAATTCATGTTTGAAATCATAAGGAAAGATGATAAATATAGATATCAACCTGATATAATATATCCTGAAGAACTAAGACTAGACTCTGCTTTTGTAATTTTAAAAAGAAGATTACCGGGTCAAGAAATTTATCAAGGCGATCAACAAATCATTTCAACATCAGGAAAACCTTTATCTAGTTGGTTACCAAGTGAAATAATGGTTTCTCCATTATCTGGAAATTTAGTTTATTATGGAAATAATAGAATTGAAAAAGGACAAAAATTACTTAATTTTTCAAAAGAAATTATTTATGAATGTTCCAATTGTAATATTACCCCCTTCAAAAATCCAAAAAACAATTTGCAGAATTTTAATGAAATTGGGTTGTTTAAGGTAGAATTTCGGCCTGAAACAACTACACAGTACGAAAATAATTATGTTGCTTCAACAAATATAATTTACATCAATTACAAAGGGGTAAACTTAAGTGCTTTATGCGAAAATTTTGAAGGCGATTTTAAATTTATTGATAATCAAATTGAAAATTTCTTACCACCTCCTCCTGTTAAATTTGATTTTAAAGAATCAGTCTTAATAAATGCTTATAATAAATTATTCAAATACTGATTCTATAAAATTTCTTTCTCTTGGGAAGTAATCAATCACTGATAATACAAGGTTGAAGCATAATTAATAATTAAACATTCATCATTAAAAATTAGAATAAATCACATCCCTCTCTTCTTCTTAATATTTTCGTATGCTTCCTGAATTTTCTGAAATTTCTCTTTTGCACCAAGTTGATACTCTTCACCAAGCTGAGCAACTTTATCGGGATGGTATTTAATCGCCATTTGACGGTATGCTTTTTTCACCTCTTCATCTGTTGCACTTGATTCGATACCTAAAACTTTATAATCCGAATTGACATCTCGGTAAAACATATTTTTGATCGTTTCAAAGTCCTGATTTGAAATCCCCATCATGGATGCAATACGGTATAAAACTTGTATTTCACTTTCTGATACATCACCGTCTGATTTTGAAATCCCAAACAAATAATGTAACAATTGTAAACGAACCTCTTCCTGAGTTCGCATGCGGATATCCTGACAGATACGATCTAATGGGATATTACCAGAATCTAAAAACTGTTTTAATGTTTGTAAATGTTGTACCGAAAAATTAGGTCCAAACTGATGCGCAAAGAATGCTTTTACATAATCCAATTCTGCTCTCAACACCTTTCCATCCGCTTTCATAATTGCAGCGGAAAGTGCAATTAACATAGTAGGAAAATCATAGGCTGAAGCACGTTGTTGATAGAAGGAAAAAATATCATCGGCAGATTGATAACCACCACTACCCTGAGCAGATTCGGTTCCTCCTTGTTTTTGAATTTTTCTATATTGATCTACAAACGCACCGATTGCAAAACCGATTACCCCTCCAACAAACTTTCCTGAAATAATATAGCCAAGTATGGCAAATGCAATTGAAAACAAAATCTTTCTATTTAAATGAATAAAAACGGTGCCTATTTTCATAGACACCATTTCTTGTATTTTTAACTTTTTCCCTCTTTACCTTCGACAAGCTCAGGTGGACAAGAGGGAAACATAAGAAATAATTTAAAAATTATTCTATTTATACTAACTCTATAGAACGTTCGATAAACTTATTCAACTCCTCCCCTTTCAACAATCCTTGAGAAAGTAACGCTAAATCAGCCAATTGTTTTGCTTTATCAGCACGAACTGTATCTTCTGCTTTTAACAACTCTTCTACTTTCGGGTGATTGCTATTAACAACTAATTGATATGTTTCAGGGAATGCTCCGAAGAAACCACCTCCACCAGTACGTTGTTGCTCCATCATACGACGAATAAACTCTGGTTGTGTAATGATAATCGGTGCTTCAGAAGAACTCATGCTTTCAAATTCAACTTTGAATTTTTCCGTGTTAACTGTTCCTTCAAATACAGGTTTCAATTTCTCCTCGTCTTCTTTCGATAATTTAGAAGGAATTTCATCTGATTTTTTGATTAATTTATCTAATGTATCAGCATCTACACGAGCGAAATGAACATTCTCGTTAGACATTTCCATTTTTTGAATCCAATGTGGAACCAATGGACCATCTAAAACTGCTACATCATATCCTCTGTCTTTCGCTGCTTTTACGAAACCAAAATGTGCTTCGGTATCATGTGTGTATAGAATAACTACTTTGTTGTCTTTGTCCGTTTGTAATGGTTTTACTTTCTCTAAGTATTCTTCGAACGTATGGTAAGTGTTCTCAGTAGATTTAATTAATGTGAAAGATTTAGATTTTTCAGCGAATTTCTCATCAGACAATGTTCCGTACTCAATGAATAATTTTAAATCATCCCATTTTTTCTCGAAATCCGCACGGTCTTTCTTGTACATTTCTGCCAATTTATCCGCTACTTTTTTCGTGATATGTGCAGAGATTTTTTTCACATTTCCATCAGCTTGTAAATAAGAACGAGAAACGTTTAACGGAATATCTGGAGAATCAATCACCCCGTGTAATAATGTCAAGAATTCAGGTACGATTTCCGCAACGCTATCTGTAATAAACACTTGGTTTGAATACAAGTTGATTTTATTGCGTTGAATTTCTACGTTTTCTTTAATTTTTGGGAAGTATAAAATACCTGTTAAATTGAACGGATAATCTACATTTAAGTGAATATGAAACAATGGCTCTTCAAAAGTCATTGGATATAATTCACGGTAGAAATTTTTATAATCCTCGTCTTTTAAATCGATTGGTGCTTTTGTCCAAGCTGGTGTTGTGTTATTCACTTGGTTTGCAACATCAACTGGAACTCTTTTCACATTTCCGTTGTCATCTTTTTCTCCTTCAGGTGAATCAATGTATTCAGTCTTCGTTCCAAAAACAACTGGGATTGGTAAAAACTTACAATATTTATCTAAAATACCTTGAATACGTGCTTTTTCTAAAAACTCAGCAGATTCTTCCGTGATGAATAAAACGATATCTGTACCTCTGTCCGCTTTCTCAATCTCAGTGATTGTAAACTCAGTTGTACCATTACTTTCCCATTGTACTGCTTGCGCTCCTTCGTATCTTCCTAATGTGCGAATTTGAACTTTTTCAGCTACCATGAAAGCAGAGTAGAAACCTAGACCAAAGTGTCCGATAATGTTTTCTGCTCCCTCCTTCCCTTCGTATTGTTTTACGAATTCTTCAGCACCAGAAAAAGCAATTTGATTGATGTATTTGTCAATCTCCTCTGCTGTCATACCGATACCTCTATCGCTAATTGTCAATGTTTTTGCTTCTTTGTCAAGAATAACATTCACTTCTAAATTTCCTAGTTCTCCTTTAAACTCTCCAGTAGAACTTAATACTTTTAATTTTTGTGATGCATCTACCGCATTCGAAACCAATTCTCTCAAAAAGATTTCGTGGTCAGAATACAAAAACTTCTTAATGATAGGAAAAATATTTTCCGTAGATACTTGAATTTGTCCTGTTTTCATAGCGTAAACTTTGAATTTAAATGATTACGATTGCATATTGTCAATCTTTATGCCAATTAAGAACTTCTGACAAAATGACATTTAGCGATATGAATAAAAATAAATTTGGGACGAATTGACGTTTAGAGTGGTTTTAGTATCAACTTAAGGCATATACCGTTTGATAAATTTGGATTTCGTGTAGTTTTAGGGTTTTATATAATTAATTTTGTAATTTTATGTAAAATAGAAAAAGATGTCTACTTTGATTACCAATTTTTCACCACATATTTTTTGGGATGTTGATGTTCAGTCAATTGAAATGGAAAAGAATGGCGTTTTTGTATTGCAAAGAGTATTACAATATGGTATTCTAAAAGATTGGTTATTACTTAAATCAATTTTAGGTGGAGAGCAAATAAAAGCACTTGCAGTTAAGTTACCCACACTAGATGACGTTTCGATAGCTTTTTTATCCAACCTATACAATATAGATAAATCCGAATTTAAATGCTACAAAAACAAGCAGTCAAACCAGAATTATTGGAGTTATTAAAAGAATTAATGTTAGTAAAAGAATTTGCTAATTTTAATTTGGTTGGAGGAACAGCTTTAGCATTGTATGAAGGTCATCGATATTCAGTCGATATTGATTTATTTGGTAGAAGTGAGATAAATCCTGATTTGTTCACAGAAATAGTAAAAGAAAAAGGAGAAACATTTATTCTTTCTCAGAGTTCTAAAATTTTGATATACGTAATTAATAACATAAAAGTTGATTTTGTTGATTACAACTTCACATTGTTAGAACCTGTAACTATGATTGATGGTATACGTTTAGTTTCAAAGCAAGATATAGCAGCAATGAAACTAAATGCAATTGCCGGTCGTGGGAGTAAAAAAGATTTTATTGATGTTTATCAATTGCTTAAAGATTTCTCTTTAGTCGAAATGTTAGCTTTTTATTCTCAAAAATATCCAAATGGTTCTGAATTTATGGTCTTAAAAAGCCTACTATATTTTGACGATGCAGAAATTGAACCTGATCCAATTATGTTAATTCCGATTTCTTGGAATCAAGTTAAAGAAAGAATTATTAATGAAGTTAAAGCAATTTGAGACTTACACTTCTAATTCAATTTACATATTTTACATTAATCTGTTTTCCTAATACAATTTTTATATCTTTAAAAAAACTTAATAATGCAAGCACTTTCTATCGATAAATTAAGTTACTGGGAACAAAAAACTTATTTTTCTAACACCGATTTTATAGTCATTGGAGCTGGTATCGTTGGCTACTCTACCGCTTTATACTTGCGAGAAAAACATCCAAATGCTTCCATTTTAATACTCGAACGTGGATATTTACCTTCTGGAGCAAGTTCTAAAAATGCTGGCTTTGCGTGTTTTGGAAGCCCAACAGAATTATACGACGACTTACAACATATCCCTGAAAATCAAGTTTGGGATACCTTGGAAATGCGATGGAATGGATTAAAACGCTTGTTTTCAATTGTTCCACCTGAAAAATTTGACTACCAACAAAATGGATCTTGGGACTTAATTAATACAGACACACCACAAGAGGAATTATTAAGCGCTGATTTTATCCATTATTTAAATCAAAAAGGAAAAGAAATCACGGGATTTGACAATATTTATTCAGAAGACAAAAACGTTTCTAACCAATTTGGTTTTAATCATATTTCGACTTCTTATTTTAATCGTCTAGAAGGACAAATTGACACTTCACAACTAAATCAAGCGTTTTATCAAAAAACAATTTCAGAAAATATCAAATGTTTGTTTGGAGTGAATGTCAATCATTTTCAAGAAGATGCTAACAATGTAGTGCTTGACACCAACATAGGAGAAATCAAAGGAGCACATCTTTTTATATGTACAAACGGATTGGCTACTGAATTTTTCCCAGACCGAGTGAAACCTGCAAGAGCCCAGGTGTTGATTACCGAACCTATTCCAAACTTGGAATTAAAAGGAACCTTTCATTACCAAAAAGGATATTATTATTTCCGAAACATTGACAACCGTATCTTATTGGGTGGTGGAAGAAATTTAGATTTCAATGGAGAAACAACAACTGATTTTGGTCTAACCGAAACTATTCAATCTTCATTAGAAGATTTACTTTACAATACAATAACCCCTAATTTCAAGCCTGTTATCGCACACCGTTGGTCTGGAATTATGGGAGTAGGTGAAGAAAAGAAACCAATAGTAGAAAAAATTGGAAAACGCATTGCTGTAGGTGTTCGCATGGGTGGTATGGGCGTTGCTATTGGCTCTCAAGTTGGCAAACAATTAAGTGAATTATTTTAATTAGTAATAATGAAAAAAACGAAAATCTTTTTATTCTCAATTCCATTGTTATTTAGTAGTCTAACATTTGGACAAACTGATATAATTTGTCATTTGCAAGACCATTTATCTACTCCTAGAGAACACTCCGTCGATTTCGAACGTATGCGTTTAGAGGTAAATTTCGAACCTAAATTAGGCTTAGTTAAAGGAAAAGTAACACACTTTTTTACACCACTGAGAGATCAAGTAGATTCAATCTTTTTAGATGGACCTGGTATCCGAGTGAACCAAGCGTTATTAAACGGAACTTCGGTTAAATATAAAACGACAGAGCAAGGAATTATTATCTACCCAGAACGAAAATTGACCTGGGATGAAAAAGATAGTTTAACCATTTCCTATGAAGCTAATCCGAAAAAAGGAATTTATTTTATCGGTTGGAACGACCCAAAAAACCTTTCGCGCAAGCAAATTTGGACACAAGGACAAGCTTATGATAATCGACATTGGTTTCCTGCGCACGATTTAGCGAATGACAAACTTATTACAGAAGTCATCGTAACGTTTGATAGTGAATATAAAGTGCTTTCTAACGGAGATAAAATTCGTGAAACAAAAAACAATGACAATACAACCACTTGGCATTTTAAAATCACCAATCCTCACGCTTCTTATTTATTAATGTTAGGAATTGGAAAATACGCCATAGATGAACAAGTTTCTTCCTCTGGTATTCCAATGCATTTGTATTATTATCCAGAATCTCCAGAACGGTTAGAACCAACTTACCGATACAGTAAAAAGATATTCGACTTTTTAGAAAAAGAAATTGGATTCCCTTACCCTTGGAAAACCTACGCACAAATTCCAGTGCAAGATTTCATGTATGGAGCTATGGAAAATACGACAGCAACCATTTTTGGGGATTTCTTTCAAGTAGATAAACGCAGTTATAATGATGGATATTATGTGGCTGTGAATGCTCATGAATTGGCACACCAGTGGTTTGGAGATTTGGTTACAGGAAGAACTACAACACACCTTTGGCTACAAGAAAGTTTTGCAACACATTATAACTTATTAGCTGAAAGAGAATGTTTTGGTCTTGACCATTTCGATTGGGGAAGAAGAAAAGCCGCTGATGCAGCAATTACCACCGCTGATAAAAAACCTTTAGCACATTCCGAAGTCCCTAATGCAATTGTTTACCAAAAAGGTTCGCAAATTCTTGAAATGTTGAAATACGTAGTAGGTCGTGAAGCATTTAACCGAGGAATTCGTCGCTACTTAAAAGACCACGCCTACCGAAATGTAGATTCAGAAGATTTACTTAACGCATTTCAAGATGAATTAGGTATGTCCTTGGATTGGTTTTGGGAAGAATGGGTCTATAAAGGAGGAGAACCAACTTATAAAGTCGAGTATAAAGATTTAAAATCTTCAGATAACAAACGTTTTACGGAATTTATTGTTCAACAAACACAAGCAACCAACAATCTAACTACGTTGTTTAAAATGCCAATCGTTTTTGAAGTAGTTTATAAAGATGGAACATCAGATAAAGTAACTGCTTGGATAGAAAAACAAACACACAAAGTAGTAGTTCCAAATTCTGGAAACAAAGCAATTGACTATGTATTATTCGATCCAAACAGTAACATTATCAAAACGGTAAGCTTTCAAAAAACGTTAGATGAATTGTCCAACCAAGCACTTAAAGCGAAAAACATGATAGATCGCTACGATGCAATTGTTGGGTTGAGAGGCACTTCTTTCGAAAAGAAAATCTCCCTTTTTGAAAAAATAATGAACACGAACGAATTCTATGTTATCAAGGCAGAAATCATCAATCAAATCATTGAAAATACAGACGAAAAATCATTGACATTAATCAAAAAAGGATTAACAGATAATGATATTCGTTTACGCAAAGAGGTTGTTGTTTCTACTAAAACAATTCACCCTTCTTTAGAACCTATTTATAAAGGGTTATTAACCGATTCTTCATACCACCAAATTGGAAATGTAATTGAAAAACTGTATCAAAACTTTCCTGAAAATGCTTCTTCATACTTAAATATCACAAAAGATATTTATGGAACAAACGGAAAAAACGTACGCATTAAATGGTTACGCATGGCTTACAATCACACTGCAAAACAAGAATTCGCTAACGAATTAGTGGCATATGTTTCCGGATCTTACGAATTCATGACGCGTGTAAATGCTATTACCGTCTTGAAAAAAATAAACTACTTTGACGAAACACTTTTAAACTACCTCATCGATGCTTCCCAAAAAGGAAATACACGTTTGGCAACACCTGCTAAAGAAGCAATCACATACTACTATGCACAAGACAAAAACAAAACAATCATTAAAAACACAATCGAAAAACTAAACATAGATAAAGCCTCAAAAGAAGTTTTGAGAAAGTTATTGAATTAATACCTACTTGTAGAAAGAGGTGTTATGGGAAGGATAGTTTTTACCTGTCCTCCCTCTGTATCTCCCTCCGAAGGGAGAAGTTTAATCCTATAACAGATATTATTGTTTACCGAGATTTTAAGTTTCCCCCTTTAGAGTGGGATTAAGGGGAAGATGTTTTATAAACACAAAAAAACGGCAATCTATTAAGATAACCGCTTTAAATTTATTCTAACTTCCCTCCTGTCCACCTGAGCTTGTCGAAGGTAAGGAGGAATTTTATTTTTCTAATATAACTCCGCTTGCAACTCTGCAATACGCGCATCCGCTAAATAATCATCATACGACATCATCTTATCGATAAATCCTGTTGGTGTAATTTCGATAATACGATTCGCAACAGTATTCACCAACTCGTGGTCATGCGATGTGAAAATAATATTTCCAGGGAAATCACGCATACCGTTGTTTAATGCAGTAATCGACTCTAAGTCTAAGTGGTTTGTTGGTTCGTCCATCATTAATAAGTTTGCTTTCGCTAACATCATTTTTGATAACATACAACGTACCTTCTCCCCTCCTGATAATACTTTCGCAGATTTCAATGCTTCCTCACCAGAAAACAACATTCTACCTAAGAAACCACGGATACTCACCTCTTCTTTCTCTTCATCCGTTTGAGCATATTGACGTAACCAATCCATTAACGATTGATCATACGCAAAATACTCACTATTATCATTTGGTAAATAAGCTGTTGTGATAGTCGTACCGTAAGTAAACTCACCTGAATCAGCTTTTTCTCTATCATTCAAAATCTCAAACAAGGCAGTAATCGCCACCGAGTTTTTAGAAATGATAGCCACTTTATCTCCTTTGTTTAAGGTAAAGTTCAAATCTTTGAATAAGTAGTTACCTTCAAACGTTTTAGACAAATTAGAAACACTTAAAATTTGGTTTCCTGCATCACGTTCAGATGTAAAGTTAATTCCAGGATATTTTCTAGAGGATGGTTGAATTTCATCCAAATCTAATTTATCCAACATCTTACGTCTACTTGTCGCCTGTTTAGACTTAGAAGCATTCGCAGAGAAACGAGAAATAAAGTCTTGTAATTCTTTCTTTTTATCTTCCGCTTTTTTGTTTTTGTCGCTACGTTGACGTGCAGCTAATTGCGAAGATTGGTACCAGAAAGTATAGTTACCTGTAAATAAGTTGATTTTACTAAAATCGATATCACAAATGTGTGTACACACTGTATCTAAAAAGTGACGGTCATGCGATACAACAATCACCGTGTTTTTAAAATCTAATAAGAAATCCTCTAACCAAGAAATCGTTTTCAAATCCAAGTCGTTGGTAGGCTCATCCAGAACCAATACATCAGGATTACCAAACAAAGCCTGTGCTAATAACACACGTACTTTGATTTCACTTGGTAAGTCACCCATGATCACATCGTGTTTAGACTCATCAATTCCTAAGTTACTCAATAAACTTGCCGCATCTGTTTCAGCATTCCATCCCTCTAAATCTGCAAATTCTCCCTCTAATTCAGAAGCACGCATTCCATCTTCTTCAGTAAAATCCGCTTTCGCATACAAGGCGTCTTTTTCGTTCATAATTTCGAACAAACGCTTGTGTCCCATTATTACTGTTTGTAACGCTGGAAAAGCATCAAAAGCAAAGTGGTTCTGACTTAAAACCGCCATACGTTTCCCAGGTTCCAATTCCACACGACCACTCGTAGGTTCTTGTTCCCCTGTTAAGATTTTTAAAAAAGTAGATTTTCCTGCTCCGTTCGCACCGATAACCCCATAACAGTTACCGTTAACAAACTTCAAGTTTACATCATCAAAAAGTGTACGTTTCCCAAATTGTAGGGACAAATTATTTACAGAAATCATAGATTGCTTAAAAGTTTACCGCAAAGATAGTGATTTTGTTAGTTACATTTAGTTAATTTCAACGAGACGATATTAATTTCATATACAAAATTCAGCACATAAATAGATTACGTTCTACACTCTTATTTTTGAACTTTTAAATGACAGTATGAGAGACAATCGCAAAAAATGTTTGGTATGCAAAGAACCTATGGCGCGTTGGTTTTACGGCGAACCGAATTACGAAGCCTTAAAAGAAGATTTAATTCATAAAAAAATAGTACTTGGAGGATGCTGTATTTCAAACCACTCACCTATTTGGGCATGTTTATCTTGTTGTATTAGTTATAAAAAAGATGGATCTGGTTTTTTAGATCACGAACTAATAAATCATCGAGAAAATATAGATTACTTTTTTGAGCAGTTTACAGATGAAGTATTTCCTGAAATAACACCCTACGAACTTCCCGATAAAATTAAATCACTTTTAGAAAATTACTTTTTAGAGAAATTAGACAACAAAAAAAGTATCGGATTTCATTTTCATCAAGGAGGGTATAATTCAGCAATCGATGATGTCTATTATTTAGATGGAATACTAATTTACAAACATTTAAATAGTTTTCTAGACGATAGAAAATATAAAGACGGCACCTCTAAACTTCCGATTGATGACTTAATTATTCTTTCTAAAGAGAATAGAATCAAACTTGAAACCTTCATAACAACATCAAAATGGAATAAGGAATATACTATACTGGCTGATGACGGGATGCAATGGGAAATGAAACGCTTTTATCATACATCCGTTTTTAGAAAAAACATCAAAAACACATATGGTTCCAATGTTTTCCCTGAAATATATCATGCATTTTTAAATCTATTAGAAAGTTTTGATATCAATTTTACTCGTTATGAAGAAGGTTAAGCTTGTTTAAAAGTTGTTTATTTAAGACTCCTTTTAGCAAGTCCTTTTTATTAATTTAGTTTCCTTAAAAAATCTCGTCTACCTATGGCATTATTTCAACAATCGGTACTCAAAAAACACATAGAAACATTAAACAATGCGGTTATTTCTCAGAAATGGGAAAAATTTCAGGCACATTTTTTAAATGCTACGATTCAACAAAACATCCGTAAAAGCAAAGAAGAACAATACCAAGAGGGATTTTTAAGAGATTTGTTTGTAAACATCTTTGGATACACGATTATTCCTGAAACTAAAAAACTCTAAATAACTTTAGTTAAATCATTTTTATTCAAATTGAAATAAATAACATTTACAATGGCATTAAGTTGGAACGAAATAAAAGATAGAGCTCTTCAATTTTCTAAAGAATGGGCAGACACAGCTCGAGAAGAAGCAGATGCAAAACCATTTTTAATTGAATTTTTTAATGTATTTGGTATAAATCAACGAAAAGTGGGTTCGTTTGAACATAAAGTCAAAAAACTAAATGATGCTGATGGCTATATAGATATGCTTTGGAAAGGGCAAATCTTGATAGAAATGAAAAGTAAAGGAAAAAATTTAGATAAAGCCTTTACTCAAGCTAAAGATTATATCCACGGTTTAAAACAACACGAACTTCCTAAATATATTCTTATTTGTGATTTTGAAACATTTCGATTGTATGATATTGAGGAGGCAGATGAAACCGATTTTCTTGAATTTAAATTAAATGAATTTGTTAATCATGTTCAATCATTTGGATTTATTGCAGGGTACCAAAAGAAAATCTATAAAGACGAAGATCCCGTAAATATTAAGGCTGCAGAATTAATGGGTAAACTTCATGACCGATTAAAAGAAATTGGTTATGAAGGACATCCGTTAGAAGTATATCTAGTGAGAATACTATTTTGTTTGTTTGCCGAAGACACAACAATCTTCGAGAAACAGCAATTTCAAAACTATATTGAGGAAAGAACTTCAGAAGATGGAAGTGATTTGGCAGCTAAAATTCAAGAACTATTTCAAGTTCTGAATACACCACTTGATAAACGCTTTAAAAACATCGATGTACAATTAAACGCATTTCCTTACGTAAATGGTAAGTTATTTGAAGAAATATTGCCCGGAGCATTTTTTGATGCTAAAATGCGACAATCCTTATTAGAATGTTGTTATTTAGATTGGAGTAAGATTTCACCTGCTATTTTTGGGTCTATGTTTCAAAGTGTAATGAACCCAATAGAAAGAAGAAATCTTGGGGCACATTACACCAGTGAAAAGAACATTCTAAAATTGATTAAACCATTGTTCTTAGATGAACTTTATGCAGAATTTGAATCAATAAAAACGAATAAAGCGAAATTAAACGAATTTCATATTAAGCTTAGTAAACTGAAATTCTTAGACCCTGCTTGTGGCTGTGGAAACTTCTTGGTTATTACGTATCGTGAATTACGATTATTAGAACTTGAAGTATTAAAAGCTATATACAAAAGCGAAAATACTTATCAATCTATATTAGATATTTCAAGTATCATTTGGTTAGATGTAGATATGATGTCAGGCATTGAATATGAAGA
>VFQS010001773.1_pt1 | contig 18826 bp, 9 predicted proteins | sample 3512361 | NCBI WGS metagenome assembly VFQS01 (sample SAMN10412375, study PRJNA504923) | tailings metagenome | isolation source: Relicate 1 Philex TSF3 active mining | place: Philippines
AGTGACGCCGGCCATGCCGACGCCGATGATGGCGATGTGTTGTGTGGTCATGGGTCGACTCTACACCGAGCGTGCGTTGGCGGCAATTTGGTGAAAACCAACGCCTTTGAAAATAATTATTTAGGTTTCTTAAATGATGTTTGATGTATCAAAGATGTAGGTTGTTGGTATCAAGTGACAATAACCAGTTATGTTTTGACTTTTAATACTTTTATGTAGTATAGTGGCTTTTGTTTGAGTGCTTTGAGCGTTAATTGAGTGAATTTATTAAATTTATCGATTAATGCGTTATTGGTGTTTTTAATAATTTAATGTTCGCCAGGAATGGCCAGCCATCCATTGTTTCGGGGTGAAAGTTTGACGCAGTTGATTGTCATTTTTTGCATGCTGGGCGTGCTGTCTGGTGAGGTGATCGCCGCAACTGGGAATGACCGCATGCCTGCGGACTCCGCAAACTCCGCGGGCAGTCCCAACGAGGCCGCTGCACGCTTGCCTTTGGCCGTCTTGAGTTACGTGCGCATGACCTTGCACCGACACCCAGAGTTGTTGCAGACCGAGGCACAAAGCCGCGGTGCCGAAAGTCAGGCCCGGGAAGCGCAGTTGCAGAGAGCGCCCAAGCTGGTCCTGAGCGGCCATGCGGGTTTTGAGCGTCAAAAAATCAACGCAGCCAACCTGACCAACCGGTATGAGCCGGCCCAAACCCAGGCCCGCATGACCATGCCCTTGCTCGATCATGGCTTGAGCGCCCAGATCGAACAACGCCGGGCAGCCTCCATCGCGGCCGATTGGCGTTTGGTGGACAAACGTGAAGACCTGATGCTGCGCACCCTGGAGGCGTATGCCGAAATGTTGCGGGCCAGCCGCTTGCTGCAGCTGTCCCAGGCCAACTTGGCCATGCACCGCGACTACGTGCAACAGGTCAAAGCGATTGCCAAGCTGGATTTGGGGCGTGCTGCCGATTTGCCTGCTGCCATGGGGCGCGTGGCCTTGGCCGAGGCGGTGAACACCAGCCGTCTGGCGCGTCTGGAGCAGACGCGCCTGGAATTCCAGAGTCTGACGGGCTTGTCGCGGGTTCAGGACATGCCTGATCTGGAGCGGTTTGCGCCGGCCCCCACGCTGGACGATGCTTACCAAGCCGCTTTGAAGGCCAGCCCTGCCTTGCAAGTGGCCCGCTCGGACATCGAGTCGGCCAGGCACGGTGTGCAGTTGGCCAAGTCGCCTTACCGTCCGCGCCTGAGTCTGGACGCGTCGGCCAAGACCGGTCGCGATTGGGGCGGCCTCAAGGGCCAGCAGTCGGACCTGTATGTCGGCATCCAAGCCGAATGGACAGTGGCCGCAGGCGGCGCCCAAGGCCATGCTGTGCAGGCCGCCAGTGAGAGCGAAGTCGCCACCCGTTACGCCTACGAAAAAGCGCGCGACGAGTTGCAGCTGAGGGTCAGCACGGCGTGGTTTGATTTTCTGGCGCACAGCCAGTCCCTGGGCTCTTACAGCGACTATGTGCAGCACGCCGAAGCCATGGTGGACGCCAGCCGCAAACAGTTCAAGATCGGCCGCCGCAGCCTGCTGGATGTCCTCAATGCCGAGAACGAGTTGTTCACGGCCCGCTCCAACAAATTGACCGCTGAGCTGGATCAGATCAAGTCGGCTTGGCGTTTGGTGGGTTTGCAAGGCCAGCTGGCCGTGGTCTTGGGTTTGTGATGCTGCACCGGGCCGCTCAACCCCATCGCGTCTCAAGGCCCCAGGAGGGTCAGGCATGACGCTGTCCCCCCAGGTCTTTGATGTGCTGAGCGCCCTGGCTTTGCGGTTGGGTGTGCGGGTGTCTGCGCGCGAGCTGCAAGCCCAAAGCGCCCAATTGGGGGATGGGCCCTTGAGCCTGATGTCAGCGGCGCAAGCGCTGGGCCGACATGGGCTGGAGGCCCGCATCGGGCAGCTCGCCCCCGCGCATTACGACACCCGCATGGGGCCGGTGGTGGTGGGCTTGGAGAGCGAGGGTGCCGCCTTGCTGCTGGGGCGCCAAGAGCAGGCTTGCCAGGTCTTGCTGCCCGGGGCATCGCCTGCTGCCGAAGTCCAGCGTTCAACCGATGCGCTGCAGACCGATTGGTCGGGTTGGAGTTTGCAGGCGCGGTTGAGCACCGTGCGTGACAGCGTCCACGCCACCGCCGACGCGCAGGGCGACAAGCCCGTGCAAGGCGCGCACTGGTTCTGGGGCGTGTTTCGCACCTTGCGCACGTATTACCTGGACAGCACGGTCGCTGCCGTGATGATCAACCTGCTGGCGCTGGCCACGTCCATGTTTTCGATGAATGTGTACGACCGCGTGATCCCGAATGCGGCATTGCACTCCCTGTGGGTGCTGGCCATTGGTGTCACGCTGGCGGGCCTGTTGGAGTTGGGTTTGCGCACCTTGCGCGGCTATTTGGTGGATGTGGCGGGCAAGAAGGCCGACGTGCTGCTGTCCGCACGCTTGTTCCGGCACATTCTGAACCTGCGTGCGCAGGACCGTCCGGGCTCCAGCGGGCAATTTGCCGGCCAGTTGCGAGACTTCGAATCGGTGCGTGACTTCGTCAGCTCCACCACTTTGGTGGCGTTCAGCGACGTGCCTTTCATCTTCTTGTTCTTGCTGGTCATTGGTCTGCTGGGTGGGCCTTTGGTGTGGGTGCCTGTGGTGGGGGCTGTGTTGGTGCTGGCCGCAGGCTGGCTGTCGCAGTGGCCGATTCGCCAGTCGATCGAGCGCTACCAATACGAAAGCGTCCAAAAGCTCGGCTTCATGGTCGAGTCACTGGAACGCTTGGAACAAATTCGCGCCATGGGCGCAGAACCCCGCTTGCAAGGCCGCTGGGAGCGTTTGAGCGCCACCACCGCACGCAGCGCCATGGGCAGTCGGCTGGCTTCGGCCATCACCCTCAATTTCACGCAGTTTGTTCAACAAAGCTGCAACACCGCGCTGATCATCTGGGGCGTTTACCTGATTCTGGAGGGCCGCATGTCGGTTGGTGCGCTGATTGGTTGCACCATTTTGGCGGGCCGCGCTTTGGGGCCGCTGGGCCAGGTGGCCGGTTTGCTCACCCGTTACCAGCATGCGCTGAGTGCTTTCAAGACGATGGACCGCATCATGCAGTTGCAGGGGCAATACCAGCCCGAGCGCACCTACCTCAGCATGTCGCGCGCACAGGGCGCACTGACGGTTCAGCAACTGCAGTTCGCTTACCCGCATACGCAGCGCCAAGTGCTGCACATCGACAGTTTGAAGATCGCCCCCGGTGAACACGTCGCCATCATGGGGCCCGTGGGCAGTGGCAAGTCCAGCTTGCTCAAGGTCATGGCCTGGCTTTACCCCAGCGAGACCGGGCAAGTCTTGCTGGACGGTCTGGACATGGCCCAGATTTCGCCTGCCGATTTGCGTGCCCAGATCGCTTGGGTGGGGCAAGACCCGGTGCTGTTCCGCGCCAGCCTGCGGGACAACCTGCTCATGGCAGCCCCGCATGTGAGCGATGAGCGCTTGCAACACGTTTTGCGCCTCACGGGCATGGTCAGCTGGGTGGCCGCGCACCCCATGGGCCTGGACATGCCTTTGGGCGAAAACGGGACCAGTTTGTCGGGTGGTCAGCGCCAGATGGTGGCATTGGCCCGGGCTTTGCTGGCCAATGCGCCTGTGTTGTTGCTGGACGAGCCCACCAGTGCATTTGATGCAGCAGGCGAGCAGCGTCTGCTGGAAGCTTTGCAGCCCGAATTGCAAGGCAAGACAGTGGTGTTGGCCACGCACCGTCCCGGGCCCTTGAGTCTGGTCAGCCGCATGGTGCTGCTCGATGGCGGGCGGATGGTCGCCGATGGCCCGCGTGACGCCGTCTTGCAAGCTGTGAAAGAGGGCCGCATCCAGCGCGTGACCCCAGGAGGTGGTGCATGAACGCCCCCCGTGTCGCTACACCACAGGCGCCAGCAGCCGAGCAACAGGCCTTGATGCGCAAGATCCTTCGCCTGCGCAGCGAAAACCAGGCCCAGGCCGATCTGGATTTGGTAGACGATGTGTATGCCGCCACTTTGCGCGAGCGCCAACCCGCTGTGCGTTGGGGCCTGTATTCCACCGTGCTGGTCTTGCTGGTTTTTGTGGCGTGGGCCGCTTGGGCGCAGCTCGAAGAAGTCACCACGGGCAGCGGCAAGGTCATCCCGACCAGTCGTGAGCAGGTCATCCAGAGTCTGGAGTCTGGCGTTCTGGCCGAAATCATGGTGAGCGAAGGCGATACCGTGGAGGCCGACCAGCCCCTGCTGCGCATCGACGATGTGCGCCAGGGGGCCAGCGTCAAAGAAGGGCAATCCAAAGTGGATGCCTTGTTGGCCGCTGCAGCGCGTTTGCGTGCCGAGTCGCAAGGCGGTGCGCTGGTGTTCCCGGCCGAAGTGCAGCGCCGTGCGCCAGAGCTGATCCGCAACGAGCGCGAAACTTTCGAGGCGCGGCGTCGCAGTCTGGACGCCAGCCTGGGCGCACAGCAGCAGGCCTTGCGCCTGGCGCAAGACGAGTTGCGCATCACCGAGCCCATGGCCGCTGGCGGTTATGTGTCCGATGTGGAGGTGTTGCGCATCAAGCGCACACTGGCCGAGGCCAAAGGCCGCATTGCCGAGCTGAGTGGGAAATTCCGTGCAGAAGCCGCTGCCGAGCTGGCCCGGGTCGAATCCGAGTTGGCGGGCCAGCGTGCCGGACTGACCTCGCGCGAAGACACCTTTCGCCGCACCGTGTTGCGTGCGCCCAAGCGGGGCGTGGTCAAGAACATCCGCATCAACACTTTGGGGGGCGTGATCCAGCCGGGCCAGGACTTGCTGGAAATCATCCCCATGGATGACAACCTGTTGATCGAAACCCGCATCCGCCCCTCCGACATCGCCTTTTTGCGCCCCGGTATGGAAGCCATCGTGAAAGTCACGGCTTACGACTCTGCGGTTTATGGCTGGTTGCCTGCCAAGCTGGTGCAGATCAGCCCGGACACCTTGCGCGACGAGGTGCGGCGCGACGAAACCTATTACCGGGCGCTGGTGCGCACCGATGCCGCCGCCCTCAAAACCCCGGACGGCAAGAGCCTGCCGATCATCCCCGGCATGCTGGCCCAGGTCGATATCAAGACGGGCCAGAAGTCGGTGCTGTCTTATGTGTTCAAGCCCGTTTTGCGGGCCAGAGAAGCCTTGCGCGAACGCTGATTGCCATGAAAACCATTTTGTTCACCCCTTCCAGAGTCTGGGTTTCCCGTCCCCCGGCTTTGCGTCCAACCTGCATGGCCATGGCCCTGCTGCTGGGCAGCGCGGCACCTGCGGGGGCCCAAGTGGGCCAAGCTGGCGCAGACATCGAGCGCCAACGCGCCGCCACACGGGCCATGGTCGAGCAAGTCACTGCCGATCAGGCCAAGGCTTCCGATGTGGCGACCAGCCTGGGCCACGCCTTGCCCGCGTCCCTCAAACCTTTGCTGGCTGCGCCCACCGATGCGACGCGCTCTGTCATCCGCTCGGGGCCTTTAACCACGCACCTGAATCTGCCCGATCTGGGCGCGGTGCAAACGCCCTCGGTCGTGCGCAGGCCAGTCCAAGCGCAGCCCAAATCCAATTTGTCCACGCCTGATTTTTCGCGCCAAAGCGTGACCTTTGCCCAGTTGATGGGCAAACCCCTGATCGACTTGCCTGAACCCGAAGGCGGCCTGGGCGTCTCGGCCGCTCGCCAAGGCGATGCCGCATTGCGGCAAACCCTGTTTGCCTTGCCTGATTTGGTGGGCGTGGGCCTGGACTTCAGTCCAGAACTGCGGGCGATCCGGGCGCGACAAGACAGCGCCCGCCAGCGCGTGGCCAAATCCCGCGCCGATCTGCTGCCCACGTTTTCCAGCCGATACGCCCACGGCAAGGAAACCACGGACAGCGCGTCCCTGAGCAACGACAAACACGATTACCGCAACACGTCGTACCGCCTGACACAGCCCTTGTTCAATTACCCGGCGATCGAAAATTTCCGAGCCAGCCAAGGCACGATGAATGCCGCTTTGCTGCGCAGCCAGGCCAGCGAAGACGAGGTGGCCATGAGCTTGGTGCAGGCGGTGGTCAACCTGGTCACCAGCCGTGTCACGGTCGCTTTTTCAGACGAATTGCTGGACAACCTCTCCGCCATCCTGAAATACCAGGAGCAACGCACCCAGTCGGGCGCGAGCAGTCAGGCCGAACTCGAACGGGCCCGCTCGCGTGTGTTGGCCGCACGTCAAACACGACTGGAGCAACAAGCCAGCTACAAGTCGGCCTTGCTCGAGGCCGAGCGCCTTTTGGGTTTTGCGCCCCAAACCCTGAGCTTGCCTTTTCTCAACCAATTGCCGCCTTTGCCGCGCACACAGGCCGACATCCGCGAGATCGCCTTGCGCGAGAACGCTGAAATCGGTGCCCTGCGCGCCGAAGTTGAAGCACAGCAGTCCCAGATGCGGGCGCAGTACGGCCGCGCCCTGCCCACCGTGGTGGCCAGCCTGGAAGACGACCGCTCGACCAACAACGGCGGTGTGATCGGCAAGCGCCAGGACAAAAGAGCCTTGGTGGTTTTCAACTGGGCGTTCTCGGTGGGGGGCAAAGAGTATTTCGCAGGCAAGGAGGCGGCCGCTGATTTGCGGGAGCTGCAAAACAAGTTGACCCAAAGCGAGCAGCGCATCACTCAGTCGGTCGACAACGACTTTGCCTTGCTGCAGGCCACCACCTTGCGCATCAACCTCGGGCAACAAGAGCAAGACTCGGCCCTGCGCGTCACCGAGGCTGTGCGTGAGCAGCTCAAAGCCGGCCGCATCGCCTCCATGCTCGAAGCGCTGGACGCCAGCGACCGACTTTTCCAGGCCCGCAACAAATTGACACAGTCCCTGGGTCAACAAATGCTGGCCCAGGCGCAGCTGCTGCGCCACATGGGGGAACTCAAAAGCATCCGAGAACAAGCCCGTGTGCTGGTTCAGGATGCCCCCCCGAACACCCCGCTCACACAAAACTAAGCAGGCACCACCATGGCAGGCTCATCCGAATCCAACGACGCTTCCGACATCTTCTGGCCGGGTTATGTGGACGCGATCTCCAACCTGGCGATCAATCTGCTGTTTGTGATCGCGGTGATGTGCATCGTGATCCTGAGCTTCGTGCTGGAGGAAACGACCAAAGGCAAACCCCAAGAAGGCGATGCCCCGGTGGCTTCGCAGTCGGCGAGCGACAAACCCGGCAAAGACGCCACTGCGGCCATGCAGGCCCTGCAAAAGGAAAACGCGCAACTCAAGCAAGCTCTTCAGGCCCTCCAGCAAGCTTCGCCTGCCAACCCAACTGCCGCCAGTGTTGCCACGGCCAGCGGGGCGCCCCAGCGCAGCAATGTCGCCAACAACACCCCCAAGGCCGAGGTGGTCAACGCCCGTCAGGAGGTCATGAAAGACGAAAAAGGCGAGTCCAGCATGAACACCGTGGGCGCGGGCCTCATTGTCAATTTCGACCCCAAGGTGGTCACCTTGTCGCCTGAAGAGTCCAAGGACATGATCAAGCGCCTGGAGTCATTTGGCCCCACCAAAACCACGCGCTGGCAAATCACGGTCATTTCGCCCAAAGGTTTCAGCGAGTCGGCCCGGTTGGCTTATTACCGAGCCGTTGCCGTGCGCAATGTGCTGATCCAGAACGGTGTGCCGGGCGAGCAGATCAACATGCGTGTGGTGGAGAGCGCCCAAGCGGGTGCTGACAGCGCACGTGTCACCGTCAACCCGGCACCGTGAAAGCCTGGTCATGCAAGTCAAAGCTTTCTGGCAACAACTGAAGCGCGCCCCGAGCGAGGCCGATTTACGCCAGTCCTTGTCGGAGCGGCGGGACTTGCGCCTGCTTCGCGGCGTGTTCGCCTTGCTGCTGGTGATGGTGCTCTGGGCGGCCTGGGCACCGGTCGACAAAGTGGTGCGTGCCGAGGGCCGCATCATCCCGTCGACACGCGCGCAGCTGGTGCAGCACCTGGAAGGCGGCATTGTGCGGGACATCCGTGTGCGCGAAGGTCAAAGCGTCAAGGCGGGCGACATTTTGTTGAGTTTGTCCAGTTCGCAGGCCAGCACCGATGTGCAGCAAGGCCGCAACCGTGTGGACGTGCTCAAGGCCCAGCAGGCGCGGCTCAAAGCCGAGGCCGAAGGTGCGGCCGCCCCGGCGTTTCCTGCAGATCTTCCCGAAGCTCAAAAAGAATTGGAACGTGCCGCATTCCGAGAACGCAGCGAAAAAATCCGCGCCGAGCAAAGTGCCCTGCGCCAACAAATCAGCCAGCGTCAATCCGAACTGGCCGAGGCACAAAACCGCGTGAAGAACCTGGCCAGTGAGGTTGAGGTGGCCCGCAAGCAATTGGGGGTGATGGAAGGGCTGTACCGCAAAGGTGCCGCGTCCCAGCTGGAATGGCTCGATGCGCAAGGGCGTTTGCAGCGCCTGACGACCACCCAGGGCGATGTGAGCAGTTCCATTCCCCGTTTGCAGGCGGCCATTGGTGAGCAGACTTCCCGTCTGAACGAATCCACCTCCCGATTCCGGGCCGAAGCGCGGGCCGAGCTGGCGCAGATCAGCGCCGAGATCAACCGTTTCGAGCTGAACATCACCAACGACAGCGACCGCCTGGCGCGAAACGATGTCCGTGCGCCCCTGACGGGTTTTGTCAACAAGCTCAATTTCAACACCTTGGGCGGCGTGGTCCGCCCGGGCGAGGTGGTACTCGAAATCACCCCCAGTGAAGGTCCTTTGGCGGTGGAGGCGCGTGTGCGCCCGGACGACCGGGCCAGGCTGCGTCCTGGCTTGCCCACACGGGTGCTGATTGGGGCTTATGACTACGCGGTGTTCGGTGCGCTCGAAGGGGAGGTGGTCGAGGTCAGTGCCGACACCCTGGCCGACGAGAAAGGGCAGCGCTATTACCGCGTGGTGATCCAGACCGGACAAGCGCGTGGCGCTTTGGCAAACCAAGTGATTTTGCCGGGCATGACCGCGCGGGCCGACATTGTGGCCGGACAGCGCAGCGTGCTCAGCTATGTGCTGTCGCCGCTCACGCGGTTCGCCCAGCAAGCGCTGAGGGAGCCCTCATGAGCGCGTGTCCGCCGTGAGCCGATTGGATGAATTTTTTGAATGATTTTGTGAACTGCAAGCGAGAGAGGTCCGCATGAAACGCCTGAAGCCCTATTACTTTTTTGTCGGCATTCCGATTGTCCTGGTCTTGCTCGGCTTTGCCGTGTTTTTCGACGTGGTGGCAGGCACCATGCGCGGCAACCCGCACCCCCAGATCAACTACTTGATCTTCGTGTTGATGGGAGGCGGCGCGGCGATGATGATGCACGCCGTGCACCGCATGAACCGGGAAGGCAACTTTGTCCAGAAGTTTTTCGTGGCGGCACGCGAAGGTGCGAGCCCGGAAACTCTGCGCGACATGGTCACAGGTGAACGCTATGACGTGAGCAACGTGCTGGAGTTGCTGGCTGAAACGCAAAACGCGCCCATCAGCGATGTGCAGCACGCTGCGCTGGAGGCCGAGGTGCACCGCTTTGAGGCGCGCCAAAACATGCGCTTGTATTTGCCCCAGTTTCTGTCGGGTGCGATGGTGGGTTTGGGCCTGCTGGGCACCTTCATTGGTCTGTTGGGTGCGTTGGAAGAAATCGGCAAACTGATTTCGGCTTTCACCATGGTCGAGTCCGGCAACGCTTCGGCCGCCGTGCGCACCTTGGTCGATCGCTTGAGCTCGCCCATGAAATCCATGGGCGTGGCCTTCAGTGCTTCGCTGTTCGGGGTGTTGGGCTCATTGATCATGAGTGTGCTCATGGTGGGGGTGAAGCGCTGCGCCAGCGAATTGGTGGGTGCCATGCACTCGCGCCTGGTGTACCTGACCGACTTTTCTGCACATGGCGAGACGAGCAGCCAGAGCGACCAGATTGCGTCCAGCCTGAATGCCGTGGCCGAACAGTCGCCCATTTTGAAAGCGCTGGTGATTTCGCTGGAGCAATCCGAGCGCCGTGTGCGCGACCTCATCAGCTCGATCGGACAGTTGTCCGTCAAGATCGAGCGCAACGAGGTGGAGCTGTGGCGCAGCGTGAATGACGGCCTGCAGCAAAGCCAGCAGCGCCAAGAGGCCAGCCTGGCCCAGTTGACCCAGGTGGTGAACGCGGTGCGCGAGATCGCCAAAGAAGTGAGCCCCGCCGCTTACCGCGAAAACACTGTGGTGTCGGCATTGGTGACGCAACAAAACCGCTTGGAGTCTGCCTTGCAGATCATGGAGGCGAGCTACGGGCAGTTCAGCAAGAACCTGGCGCAACAGGCCGAAGCCCTGCAGCGGCAGGAGCAGACCTCTTTGGATGTGTTGCAGTTGCGCACGACCATCGCCGATCAGCAACGCGGTATCCAGCAAGCCATCCAGGCCCTGGGCAACACCTACGGCGGTTTGGAGCGGGTCATTCGCGAGCACCAGGATCACCTGCTGCGCTCGCGGGAAACCGATAGCCAGCAAAGCACGCAGCTGGCGAGCGCACTGCGCGAAGAGGGCGAAATCCTCAACCGTTTGATCGAACGCATCGAGTCGTTGCAGCACGAGCAAGGCGCCCAGCACGAGCGGCACCTGATCATGCTGACCGAGCAACTGCGCAGCGCCGAGCCGGCAAACAAGGGCTGAGCCAAGCGACCGTTGGGCACTTCAGGCTGATACAGGGATCAAAACACCATGGCGACATCTGCAACCTCCACCCCGTCTGCAACCTCCGCACCTGCTGGCGGCGCTGCTTCAGCCGCTAACGATGCGGCCGCGCCAGCTTCGGTTTTGCATGCGGGCGTTCGCTCGGTCAAGGTGGTGGAAAGCCAGACAAAGGATGGCGGTCCGGTGTTTGTTTTGTCGGCGGCGCAGGCGGAGGTGAAGTCGATCCAGGTGCTCGATCTGGACATGCTGATCGTTTTGAACAATGGCGAGGGTCTACTGTTGCGCGAAGGCGCATTTTTGGCGACCACCAACGCTGCGCAAAAAGTCAGCTTTGGCAGTGGCGACAGTCTTTTGGTGTCCGATTTACTCAAAAGAGTCGGCGAGATGAAGCCTTCGGAGTCGGCCAGTTTCCGGCTCAGCTCCACCGAAGTGAAGCTGGGCAAATCAGAAGCACCTGGGGGGCAGGGCTTGAATCTGGGCAAAGGTGAAGACGACGCCCAGACCGGCCCGGGCCAAGAGGAGATCACCCAGATCATCCAGTCGCTGCAAAACGCCCGTTTGTCTGACAACCCGCTGCGCGAGGACAGTCAACCGGTCAAACCTTTGCGTTTGTCGGACAACGTGGCCGACCCGGTGGTGTTGCAGCCTGCTGCTGCGCCTGGGGACACCAAGAAATTTGATGAGTCGAAGAAGTTCGACGAGACCAAAAAAGAAGACAAGAAAGAAGACGAGACCAAAAAAGAAGATAAGAAAGAAGACAACACCAATACAGGGCAAGTCGAGACCGCAGTCGACGTGACCTGGAAGCCGCATGACAGCTTCAAGATCACGAATGTCGCCTTGGTCGATGGCAACCTGACGCCAAGCACGCTCAAGTTTGACAACGTTTTGAGCAGCTCACCCTTGATGGTGAAGATGACTGCTGGTAGCACGTCCACGAATGTCAATCCGGCTTGGGGTCTTGACGCCAATGCCACCTTGGTCAAAGGCACACTCAAGCTCACCCAGCTGTCCTCGGCCACACAACTGCGCCTGAGCATTGCTGCGGACACGGACATTCCTGCTGGCTTGACCATCAACGGGCAGGCGGTCACCGGGGCCGCGCAAACCCTGTTGATTGACTTGACTCCCGGGGCAAGCACCACCGATTTGGCCGTGACCTGGGATGTGGCCGCCAACCCGGTGGCGGCTACTGGCTCATTCCAGATCCTGGCCAAGTACCTCAATGCCGGCGTCGAGCTGGAAAAAGGTGGCCGGACGATGACGTTCCAGTATGGCAATGTGACAGAGAGTTCGCAGCTCTACCAAGGCGATGCCAACGGTAACCTGGTCTTGCAATTGCCATCGAATGGCTTGAGCTACGACATCGAGGGGACACCCGGCAACGACGCCATCGTGGCCTGGAACGGTGACGATATTTTGCGCGGTATGGGCGGCAACGATACGCTTGACGGGGGGCGTGGCAAAGACACGGTCAGTTACGAGCACATGGCCAGCACAGGGGCTGTGGTCAGTCTGGCGTCGCCACCCTCAGGGACTGTATTTATCAGCATTGAAAACCTGACCGGATCAAGCGGTGCAGATCACCTGACGGGTGATCAACAAGCCAACGTCATCAAAGGCCTTGATGGCGATGACACCCTGGTGGGCGGTGGTGGTAACGACACGCTTGACGGTGGCCTCGGTAAGGACTATGTGAGCTATCAGGACTCGACCACGGGCGTGGTGGTGTTTCTGGCGGGCCAACCGGCTGACAACGGTGGCGTCACCTTTGTCAATGTGGAAGGATTGATCGGCAGTAACTCGGCCGACCAGTTGACTGGCGCTGCCACCGCCAGCATCCTCGACGGTCGCGATGAGAATGACGTGCTGGTGGGCGGCGCGGGTGTGGACACGTTGATAGGTGGTGACGGCAACGACACGCTATTGGGCGGCGCTTCGGCCGACAGTCTGGAGGGTGGCAACGGCACGGATGACGTGGTCAGCTACGCCAACTATCAGGGCACCGCATCCAGAACAGGTTTGCTGATCGATCTTCAGAACACGGCCAACAGCAGCGGTGACGCTCAAGGTGACACCTACAGCGGTCTTGAAGTGCTGGAAGGTTCGGGCAAGGATGACACGGTGGTGGGTGGACACGCCACCATCAGGACCTTGCATGGCGGCGGCGGAGACGATGTGTTCAAGGGTCTCGACCTGCTCAACGACACGGTTGTTGGGGGGGCAGGCACAGACAGCATCGACCTGACCGCACGGCCCAACGCGCAAAACGGCATTGACTTTGAGTTGACGTCGAGCCAATTTGCCAGCATCGAAGTCGTTATCGGAACAACGGGCAATGACACCTTGGACGGCAGCGCCTACAACGGGCCACTGACCTTGATGGGTGGCGAAGGCGCTGGCAACGATGTCCTCAAGGGCGGACTGGCAGATGACACCCTGGTCGGTGGCGCAGGCGATGACACCTTGATGGGCGGTGGCGGCACCGATGTGCTGCAAGGCGGTGCCGGCAGTGACTGGGCTGACTTCAGTGAACGTTCCGCCGGTCTGGCGAATCTTGCCATTGGCGTCTATGACAGCGTTGAAAACGTGATCGGAACCGCATACGACGATACCTTGGTAGCCAAGGCGGGCGATGAAGCCAATGCCTATTGGGGCGGTGCAGAAGGCTTGGGCGGTGCAGACGGGACCGACAGCTTGTCTTATGAGAATGCAGCGTCTGGTGTCAAGGCCAGTCTGGCAACCGGCGGCACCTTGGGAGATGCGGCGGGCGACACTTACCAGAGCATGGAGAACCTCACGGGTTCCAGTTACGCCGATGAACTGCAAGGCGATGACGCTAACAACTGGCTGCAGGGCAAAGCGGGCGACGACCGGCTTTTGCACAGCAAAGGGCATGACACGCTGGATGGTGGCACAGGCGTGGACACGGTGGACTACACGGGTGTCAGCAGAGCGGTGAGCGCAAACCTGCTGACCAAAGTGGGCACCGTGGGCGATGGCAGCCAGCAAGAGCTGCGCTCGATTGAAAACATCACCGGCGGTGGCTTTGATGACCTCATTGTGGGCAGTGACAGTGCCAACACCCTGTTGGGCATGGAGGGGCAAGATTTGCTCATGGGCGGGGCCGGAGACGACAACCTGCAAGGTGGTGCTGGCGCCGATACCCTGGATGGCGGTTCTGGGGCTGATATTTTGAGCGGGGGAAGCGGCATTGATACGGTGACTTACGCAGCCAGCACTTCGGCTGTGACCGTGGATTTGACTCTGACAGACCGAGGTGCAGCCGATGCCCTCAACGATGGCGTTGGCGATGCCCTCATTGGCATCGAGTCCATCATCGGCAGCGCAGGTAATGATCTGTTTTACGCCTCGGTGGATGCAGTCACCATTTCGGGTGGGGCGGGTATTGACACGGTGGATTACAGCAAGCACACGGCTTTATTGGATACGGACGCAGGTGTCACGGTCGATTTGCAGCGTACACCGCAATCATTGAACTTTGTAGCAGGCACAGGCTGGGCCGCCAACGATGTTTTTGAAAGCATCGAAAACCTGGTCGGCACGCAGGGTCGAGACGCTTTGTATGGCGATGCCGGTAATAACAACATGAGTGGCGCTGGGGGTGACGACACGCTTCAAGGTCGCAGCGGCAACGACACCCTCGACGGCGGCGCCGGTGTCAACACGCTGAGTTATACGGATCGTACGGCAGGCATCGGCGTGACCGTGGACTTGTCATCGGCTCCAAATAACGGCTTCACAGAAGTCAGGATTGGGGATGAGATCGACAAGGTCAAGAACTTTGCCAACGTAGTGGGTGGCGCGGGTAATGACAGCTTGACAGGAAACGCTCTCGACAACAAGCTCGAAGGCGGTGAAGGCGCTGATGCGTTGGTGGGTTTGATCGGAGCAGATTCTTTGTTCGGCGGCCTAGGCGATGACACCTTGGCAGGCGGCGAGGGGGCGGATGTGCTCGATGGTGGAGAGGGGCAGGATTTGGCCAGTTATGCCGCTGCTGCTACCGCTGTGAGGGTGGACTTGTCGGGGAGACTGGCGGCCTTTGGTGAGGCTGTTGGTGATACTTTTAGCAGCATTGAGGGCCTCATAGGTAGCGCCTTCAATGACTTGTTGGGTGCCGCTGATGCAGGCAGCAAGCTGCTAGGTGGTGCGGGCGATGACCTGTTGTACAGCGGTTTAGGTGCAGACTCTTTGGTGGGCGGTGACGGAGTGGATGTGGTTTCTTATGACGCCGTCGTTCATGATGACGGTGTCATCGTTGATCTGCTCAACACCAGCTTAAGCAACGGCGACGTCTTGGTGGACATCGAGAGCATTTTCGGCTCCAAAGGATCGGACACGTTCTACGCCAGTGCATCTGCCAGCGTCTACATCGATGGCGGCAATGACTCGACGAGCGATGCCTTCAAAAACACCGTCAGCTATGAAAAAACCGGGCTGGCTGTGAATGCTGCTACAGGTGTCACCGCTTCGTTGGCTGACAGTTCAAAATTTTCGGCCAATATCGATCACCTCATCGGTTCGGCTGCACGTGATGTGCTGACGGGCAATGCACTGGCCAACTCGATCAAGGGCGGCGATGGTGATGACACACTGAACGTATCGGCGGGTAACGACACGCTGGACGGCGGTACTGGAAAAGACTTTGTGGACTTCAGCAGCTTGAGTTCCGGCTTGGTCGTGGCCATGCCTGGTAGCAGCGGACAAACTTCGGTGACTGTCAATATCAACAGCGCCCAGCACCAGATCACTCTGGAAAATATTGAAGGTCTCAGAGCTACGAATTTTTCCGATACGGTCACAGGGAGTTCGGGGGGCGATGAAATTCATGGATTGAACGGCAACGACGCTTTGAGTGGTGCTGGCGGCAACGACACCTTGCTCGGTGGTGGTGGAGCAGACACCCTGGACGGCGGTGCAGACTACGACGTGGCCAGCTATGCCGAAGCGACGACAGGTCTGGTGATTGATCTCGTTGGCAGCACTGACACAGGCGAAGCCATCGGCGACGTGTTCAGCAATATCGAGGGAATCATCGGTTCAAGTGGCAATGACACCATTGTCGGCGGCCACGCATCGATTCGCACTTTGAAAGGCGAAGCTGGTAACGATACCTTCAAGGCGCTTGACCTCAGCGCAGACACCATCGATGGTGGAGAAGGCATTGACGGCATCGACATGGCGGGCTCGAGTGGCACAGCCATTACCTTAACCAGTGCGAGGTATTCCAGTGTGGAGGTGGTCACGGGGACGGCATCGAACGAGACGATGGATGCATCCGCTTGGGCTGCAGCCATCACGCTCGATGGTGGTGGTGGTGATGACACGCTGACAGGTGGCAGTGCCGCGGACGTTTTGCGAGGTGGGGCTGGCAATGATTCACTGGCGGGTGGCCTGGGCGATGACAAGTTGTACGCAGGCACAGGGCAGGACACCTTGTCCGGCGGGCAAGGGGCAGATGAACTGTTTGCCCGCGGCGCCACGGGACAGTTCTCTGGAAACGATGGTAATGATGTGATTCATGCGGACCATAGCGCCATGGCGTCCAGCACTGTCAACGGTGGAGCTGGCTCGGATACCTTGGTTCTTTACATGTCTTCCTCCGCTGATCTGGTGATGGACGCGGCATTTTTTCCGAACGCCAACTTTCAAAACATCGAAATTCTTGACCTGTCCATGGACGGTCAGGCCAGTGATTTGACCCTCACCAAGGAGGGCATTGCCAATCTGGTGGACACCAATGTGTCCGGGGTGGATCTGACGATCCAGCTCAAGGCCGGGCAAGACAAGCTTGGAGGGCTGACCTTCACAGAGGGCAGCTCCACCACATGGACGGACTCAGCCTCTGGCTGGGCAGCCAAAGTGGAGTGGGTATGACTGGCCCCCATTCAATGCCTGACTTGAAATTGTTGCGAAAGACTTTGCCGGGTTTGACCGAGCAGGCCTGGCTGACGGTTCAACAGTTTTTTGGCCAATTCAGCGACCCCCAGCCTGAAGACCTGGTCGAGTTGCGCATGCAGTTGCTGGTCTTGGGTTTGGGGGTTCATGTGCACGACCTGGCCCCCACTGCCGATGCGTGGGGGGCAGGTGTTTGGTTTTTGCCCAAGGTGCAGGGCGGCTGGCATGTTTCGGTGGTGGACCCACTGGGGGTGGTGAGCGAGCCTCTTGGCGCTGAAAACCTGGCCCCTCGGCCTTGTGTCCACATAGCGCCTCAGGAGATCCCACATCAACAAGCAGGCGATCAAAGCTACTGGCAATGGGTTGCCCAAATCCTGCAAGGCCGCTGGCAGGGCCTGGCCCTGTCGGGTTTGCTGATCAACCTGGGTGCACTCACGGTGCCGCTGTTTTCCATGCTGGTGTATGACAAGGTGGTGCACAACGGCATTTTTGAAACCCTCTGGGCGCTGGCGATCGGGGTCTTGCTTTTTCTGGCGCTGGAGTTGACCTTACGTCGCTTGCGGGCGCGCCAGGTGGAGCGTTTGGCGCAGGTGCTGGACCAACGCGTCGATGCGGTGCTGTTTCGGTCTTTGCTGCAACCGGCCAGCCGGGCGGGCAGCCAGCCAGGCATGACGGCCCGGTTTGTCTCGCTTTACCGCGATTTGGCCAGTTCGCGTGACTTCTTCTCATCCCACTATTTGCTGGCCTTGGCCGATTTGCCTTTTGTTTTGCTGCTGTGGATCGTGTTGGGTGTGATCGCCTGGCCTTTGCTGGTATTGATGCTGGCGTGGACTGCGGTGTACGTGGCCATCGGGCTTTGGCAAAAAGAGCGGATCCGTCACATGGGGCAGCACGCCAGCCAGTTGCAAACGCGCAAGTTCGCTTTGCTGGCCGATGCGCTCTCTTCACTGGACGCATTGCGCACCAGCCATGTCGGGCCACGCTTTCAGTCTCAGTTTGCGCAGGTCGCGCAAGACCATGGGGATTACCAGACCTTGTTGCGGCAGGCCGGTGTGGGCCAGATGTTGCTGAGCCAGACCATGTACACGGCCAGTTATGTGAGCTTGTTGGTGCTGGGCGCATATTTGGTGTTTGCCCAGCAGATGACCCAAGGGGCCTTGATCGCAGCAGCCATGCTGTCGGGGCGCACCTTGGCATCAGTTGGCATGGCGCTCATGACATTGGGGCGTTGGCGTGAACTGCAGGAATCGCTCAAGGCGCTGCATCCGTTTTTGAAAGAGGCCCCTTTGCCCGATGCACAGACCGAAGTGCCGGCCCGCGCTGTGCAAGGTGACATCAAGGCTTTGCAGGTGGCGCATGGCTATGGCGGCACGTCGTGGGCACTCAAGGACGTCACGCTGCACATTCGCGCTGCTGAGCGGGTGGCGCTCATGGGGCGTCCCGGCTCGGGCAAATCCACATTGGCGCGTGTGCTGGCCCATGCGGTGGCCCCCACCGAAGGCGAGGTGCGCGTGGACGATGTGGCGCTGGCGGCCCATGGCTTGCAAAGCCGTGCACGCTGGCTGAGCTTCAAGCCGCAAGAGGCCACGCTGGTGGCGGGTACGGTCGAGAGCAACATCCTGGCGGCACTGCCGTCGAATGCCCCCGCACAGGAGCGCACCGAAGCCCTGCAGCGTGCGCTTTACCTGTCTGGCCTCGATCTGGAGCTGGGCAACGGTAGCCTGAGTCTGAGTCAGGCGGTGGAAGAGTACGGCGCCAACCTGTCGGGCGGCCAACGCCAGAAGGTCGCCTTGGCGCGTGCGCTGGCCGTACCTGCCAAGGTCTTGATTCTGGATGAGCCGACCAACGGTCTTGACCCGGAGTCTGAAAAGCGTCTGGTGGACAGGCTGTCGCAGTTGCAAGGCGTGACCTTGATTTTGGTGTCGCACAGCGCCCGGGCGCTGGCTTTGTGTCCACGCGTGATCGCGCTGGACCGTGGTCGCGTGGTGGCCGATGGGGCCACGCGAGATTTGGTGAAAGTCGATCCCGTAGGCGGTCAGATGCCCGCTGCGATCTGAGTCAGAGAAAAACATGAAGACCGTCCAACTGAACGTTCCCCATATCACCCGAACCTTGCAACGCGGCGAGCGCGTAGTGTTGCAAGACGTGTTGCGGCTGGAGCGTTTGGGGGATGACCTGCTGGCTTGGGTGCGGCAGGTAGACGGCTCGGTCCTTTTGGAGCGACTTGAGCAGTTTTTTAATCTCTTT
>VFQS010001774.1_pt1 | contig 18815 bp, 16 predicted proteins | sample 3512361 | NCBI WGS metagenome assembly VFQS01 (sample SAMN10412375, study PRJNA504923) | tailings metagenome | isolation source: Relicate 1 Philex TSF3 active mining | place: Philippines
GGGAAGACATCATGGAAGATCCGCGGTACTACGAGCTGCGCAACAGCGCCCTCGACTTCCTCTACAACCGCTTCGCCCACGACGACGATTAACGATTCCAACTCCCCAGTATTCGACGGGGAGTCTCTTTGTTGGAATGTGTTCGCTGATCGATCCATTAAGGCATTCAAATCTCACTGTTTGCCCGGAGGGAGACTCTGCTCTCTAGCCTTAGTGACGATGCAGCATTCCTATGGCTGATTCCACTCTTCAAACCGAATCCTCCTCTCCTGTCCGAGCGGTGGATTCACCCAGGCCACCATCGGAGATATGTGATGCGGAGATCTTCGCTTGGCATCAGTTGTTTCGTCGCCCGCAGATTGTGCAGGCCCTGGAGGCGGTTCAGGATCTGATTGCCGTGTCGCTTTGTGTGGGCTTGTTCTGTGTGATGGCACTGCAGCTCAAGGCGATTTTCTTTTCACTTCTTGCTACTCCACAGTTTCATGCTATCACGGCAGATATTCTGTTTATCCTCATTCTTGTTGAGCTTTTTCGGCTGCTGATTATCTACCTGCAGGAGCAGAGAGTTTCGATCGGTGTGTCCGTTGAGATTGCGATCGTTTCGGTGTTGCGGGAGGTGATTGTGAATGGCGTCTTGGAAACCGAGTGGCAGCAGATGATTGCGGTGTGCCTGTTCCTGGCCACCGCTGCCCTCCTGATGGTGGTGCGGGTGTGGCTGCCGCCTACGTTCGAGGGGGTTGACCCGGAGGCCCAGGTGTCGGCTCGGCTCCGGCGGGAGGTGCCTGTGGAGTAGCGCGTGGCTGGCTTGGCGCTGTCCAGAAGCGGGCGGTGAGTAGAAACACTCACCGCCCGCTTTTCCTTTGTTTGGTAATTCCTGTGGTTCTCGATTCACTGATCACGGTTCCTTGTGGAAGCCGTAGGAAGCGTCACATCCGTTGGTGCCCAACTGGAGTGAGCTGACCCCTAAGGTTTGCGGCCCCCTCATCTCCGCGCCTGGATGTGATGACCGTCTCCTTCGCTCAGACGGCCTGGCTGGTGCCCCTGTATCCCCTGGTGGCATCGCTCCTGTCCTTCCTGTGGTCGCCGGGCCTGATCGCCCGGACCGGGCCACGCCCCTGCGGCTACATCAATCTGCTGTTCGTGTCCATCGCCTTCGTGCACAGCACGCTGGCCCTGGTGGGGCTGCACACCAATGCCGCCGCCGGTGCGGATGCCCTCTACAAGCCCCTCAGCTTCGGCTGGACCTGGCTGGAGACCGCCGGGCTCAAGGTGGGTGTTGACGGCCTGATCACCGAGCCTGCCCTGATCGCCATGACGGTGATCACCGGCGTGCATGTGCTCACCCAGATCTTCGCCATCGGCTATCTGGAGATGGACTGGGGCTGGCCGCGCTTCTTCGGCTCGCTCAGCTTCTTCGAGGCTGGCCTCTGCGCCCTGGTGCTCACCGACTCGATCTTCTTCAGCTACGTGCTGCTGGAGCTGCTCACCCTGGGCACCTACCTGATCGTGGGCACCTGGTACAACCAGTCGCTGGTGGTGAAGGGCGCGCGCGACGCCTTCCTCACCAAGCGCATCGGCGACCTGATCCTGCTGGTGGGGGTGATCGGCCTGCTGCCGATCACCGGCACCTGGAACTTCCATGGCCTGCAGGCCTGGGCCGCCGACATGGCCAACAACGGCCGCAGCCTGAGCCCGGCGGCCACCGCCCTGATCCTGGCCCTGATCGCCGGCCCGATGGGCAAGTGTGCCCAGATCCCCCTGCACCTCTGGCTTGATGAGGCGATGGAGGGTCCGCTGCCCTCCACGGTGTTGCGCAATTCCGTCGTGGTGGCTGGCGGTGCCTGGGTGCTGCTGCGGCTGGAGCCCGTGGTCGCCCTCAGCCCCGTGGCCCAGGCCGTGCTCGTGGTGGTGGGCGGTACCACCGCTCTGGTGGCCTCGTTGATTGCCCTGGCCCAGATCGATGTGAAGCGGGCCCTCTCTTTCCTGGTGAGCAGCTGGATGGGTCTGTTGTTCCTGGCGGTAGGCCTGGGCGGCTACACCACTGCCGATCACCTGCTGCTGGTGTACCCACTGCCGATGGCCCTGATCCTGATGGCGGTGGGCTGCGTGATCTGGTTCAACATCACCCAGGACCTCACCCAGCTGGGCGGTCTCTGGAGCCGCCGGCCCCTGGTGGGCCTGGCCTTTCTCACCGGCGCGGCCGGCCTGATGGCCCTGCCGCCCTTCGGTGGCTTCGCCGCCCTGCGGGAGCTGCTCGAACTCACGGCCGGGAGCTCCAGCCCCGTGGCGCTCGGCGGGGTGGTGCTGATCACCAACGCCCTGATCAGCGCCGGCCTGGTGCGGGTGTTCGGTCAGATCTGGTGCGGCCCCACCACCGCGTTCACGGTGCGCTCGCCTGAGGTGCTGTGGCTGATGGTGCTGCCCACCACCCTGTTGATGGGCGTCGTGCTGCACCAGCCCCAGCTGCTGGTGCTCAACGGGGTGTTCAGCCTGGATCCCCTGCCCGGCTGGGGACCTCTGGCGCTTCCCCTGCTGCTCTCCACCCTGATCGGCGGTGGCCTCTCGGGCATCTTCTATCTGCGTCCCCACCCGATGGTGCAGCTGCCCGCCACCCTCGGCGGTCTTCAGAACTGGCTGGCCCACGACATGCAGACCGAGCGCTTCTATCACCGCACCGTGGTGGGCCTGGTGGTGCAGCTCGCCCGCCTCAGCTCCTGGAGCGACCGCCAGCTGGTGGATGGCTTCAGCGGCGCCACCGGCAACGCCGCCCTGCTGAGCGCCCGCCGGCTGAGCCTCACCACCTCCGGCCGCTCCCAGGCCTATGCCCTGTCGCTGGTGCTGGGTGTGCTGCTGATGGCCGTGTGGTTGCTGACCCGCTGACTCCGATGACCCTGCTGCTTCCCCTGCTGATTCCGCTGGCGGCCGTGCTGCTGCTGCCGCTGCTTCCTGCCGATTCGGTGCTCACCCGCCGGGTGGCCGCCGCTGCCGGTCTGCTGCAGCTGGCCTCGGGCCTGCTGCTGTGGCGCCAACCCGTCGCCGATCTCAGCGTGAGCTGGCTGCCCAGGCTCGGCCTGTCGCTGGATCTGGGCCTTGATGGCATCACCCTGCCGCTGCTGCTGCTCACCGCCCTGCTCACCGCCCTGGCGGCGCTGGCCGCTCCGGTGGATCAGGGCCGCAGCCGCCTCTTCTACGCGCTGCTGCTCGCCACCAACCTGGGCCTCACCGGTGCCTTCCTGGCCCGCAACGCCCTGCTGTTCGTGCTCGCCTATGAGCTGATCCTGATCCCCACCACCCTGCTGGTGGCGGCCTTCGGCCGGGATCAGCGCTCCAGCGCGGCGGTGCGGTTCCTGATCTTCAACGCCCTCTCTGGCTTCGTGCTGCTGGGTGTGGTGCTGGCCATGGGCTGGCTCCATCCCGGCGGCGTGAGCTTTGCCTACGGCGATCTGGCCGCCGGTCAGTTCAACCCGGTCGCCGAGCGCTGGCTGCTGGCCGGTCTGCTGATTGCCTTCGGTCTCAAGCTGCCGCTGGTGCCGCTGCATGGCTGGCAGCCGATCACCTATGCCCAGGCCCCCACGCCGGTGGTGATGCTGCTCAGCGGTGCCGTGTCGAAGCTCGGGGCCTACGGCCTGCTGCGCTTCGGGGTGCAGTTCCTGCCCGACACCTGGGCGGCCTGGTCGCCCTGGATCGCGGCGATCGGCGCGGTCACCACGATTTACGGCGCGCTCAACGCCATTGCCCAGCTCGACATGCGCCGCCTGGTGGCCTACAGCTCCCTGGGCCACATGGGTCTGCTGGCTTTGGCCCTGGCGGCCGCCACCCCCCTCAGCCTTCAGGGCGTGGTGGTGCAGATGCTGGCCCACGGCCTGATCACCGCCCTGCTGTTCTGCCTGGTGGGCACGATCGAGCGCCACACCGGCACCGTGATGATCCCTGAGATGTCCGGCCTGATGAATCCCTACCGGGGCCTGCCTTTCACCATGGGCCTGATGCTGCTGGGCCTGATGGCCGCTGCCGGGGTGCCGGGCCTGGCCGGTTTCGTGGCTGAACTGCTGGTGTTCGAGGGCAGCTGGGTGGCGTTCCCCTGGCCCACCCTGGTGTGCATGCTCGCCTCGGGCCTCACCGCTGTGTATGCCGTGCGCCTGTTCAACCGGGTGGGCTTCGGTCGCCTCGATAACGAGCGCGCCGATTGGCTGAACACCACCTGGGCCGAGCGCTTCCCTGCTGTGGTGCTGGCCGGCCTGGTGATCATCGCCGGCATCTGGCCCGCCACGATCACCAGCTTCAGCGAGGCCAGCGTTGTTCCCCTCGCCCTGCGTCAAACCGATCTCGTGCTCACCGCCAGCGCTGCTGGTGCCGACTCCACCGCTCCGGAGCTGCTCGCATGACGACCCCCACCGCCCTGGCCCCTGAGACGGCCCCCAAGCCCCTGATTCCGCCCTCCACCCACCGTTACGCCGAGGTGATCCATCGCCTGGAGGCGGGCGGCTCGATGCTTCCCGACACGCCCGAAAATCTTCAGCAGATCATCGGCATCTACAAGGCCTATGCCGTGCCGATGGACTTCTATTGGCGCGATCTGCTCTATATCGCCGAGCAGGTGTTCCTTGACCCCATCCCGGCATTTAAGTACTTCATCTCCCAGGAGTACCTCGATCGCCCCTGTTCCTATGCGGGTGATCAGTCAAAGCTGCGCATCTGGAGGGGTGGTGAGAAGGCCCATCCGGAGTTGCTGGAGTTCATGGCGCGCGGCGAAACCATCCGCATGCCCAAGCTCCTGCATCACCTCTGGCATGACCGGGTGAACATGGAATTCGCCGAAGCCTGTATGCAGGCCATGCTCTGGCATCAGGGCATGGGCGGACGCTTCAACGACTACCTGGAATCCGACGCCTACCGCGCCAACGCCGATCGGGCGATCAAGGCTTACTTCAAGCGCAACCCGCTGATGCTGGGCCTCTACAAGCTGTTCCCGGAGATGTTCCTGGAGAAGGTGAAGCAGCTCAGCTACACCGCCAATCTGGGTCTGTTCTGGGAGGTGATGGCACCGGTCTTCTTTGAGATGAGCGACATCTACGACGAGGGCGGTTTCAAGGGTGTGCCCGACGCCATGAACTTCCTGGTGAACGGCATCTTTGCCGTCGCCGGTCGGCCGATCTATCACCACGTGTTCATCGACGGCGAGTGCTTCGAGATCATTCCCAAGAGCGAAGGCTTCACCTGGCTCTATGAGGCAGCCCTTCCCTATGTGGAGGCGGTGTTCTACCGCACGGCGCCGTTCCGCGGCACCAAGAGCTACAACGCCCAGGCGGGCCAGGTGCCCGATCAGCAGGCCGATTTCCACTACGGCATCCTTTACGCCGATGTGTTCCCCGTGGGTTCTGCCGGTATTCCGCCCACCCTGCTGATGCAGGACATGCTGCACTTCCTGCCTCCCTACCTGCAGGACCTCTACAAGCGGCACAAGCGCGGCGAGGAAGACCAGCTCATTCAGTTGGGGGTGACCTTCCAGCGCTCGATGTACAACGTGACCTCGGCGGTGATCCAGGCGCTGCGCTGCGCCCTGCTCTATCCGCTCGATGATCCGAACACCGAGCACCTGATGGCCAACCGGCGCTTCTTTGAGGCCCAGCTGGATCGCTTCCTGCGCCCCGAGGCCCGCCTGCCCCAGATCCAGACCCAGGACTACCGCTAAAGATGGCCACGATTCTCGAAACCGCAGCCGCTGCCGGCTGTTTCAACACCCTGCTGGCGGCCGTGGATGCCGCCGGCCTGCGGGGCGCCCTGGAGGGCCCGGGGCCGTTCACCGTGTTCGCGCCGGTGGATGACGCCTTCGCCGCCCTGCCCCCCGGCACGGTGCAGACCCTGGTGGACAACCCACCCCAGCTGGCCCGGATCCTCAAGTACCACGTGGTGGCCGGCTCCCACGACCGCTCTGCCCTCGTGGCCCAGTCGGACTGGGAGAGCCTCGAGGGTGCGCCGATTCCGATCCGCTGCGCCGATCCCTTTGAGGTGAAGAACGCCACCGTGGTGAGTGCCGATATCACCTGTGACAACGGCGTGGTGCACGTGATCGACCGGGTGATCCTGCCGGGCTGAAGCAGCCCGCGGCCAGTTGAGCCCTGTGAAGGGGTCGTTCAGAGGGCCCCGAACAGGTTCAATCCTTCGAGGCCCTCATAGAGCAGATAGGCCCCGAGCACCAGGGCCAGCACGCCCACCAGCCACTCGGCCTTGTGCTGCAGCCAGTCTTCAAGGCTGGTGATCGCCTCGCGGATGCCGCCGCCGCTCACCAGCCAGGCCAGGGGCGGTAGCAGCAGCAGCGAGCTGGCCATCAGGGTGAACAGCCCGGTGATTTCGGCATCGGCGCCCAGACCCGGATCGTTCAGCAGCAGCAACCCGGCTTCCTTCAGATAGAACACCAGGTTTTCCGGGGTCAGCAGGGCGCTCACCGCACCGAGTCCCACCAGGGTGAGGGTGCTGAAGTCGGGCAGCTGGTTCATCAGCCGCAGGGCCATGCCCTCCTCGCCGATGTTGGCCTGGGGGGTGAGTTGGTAGAGCCCCAGGCCGATCAGGGCGCCAGAGCCCAGCAGATCGATCAGCACCTGCTCGCGGGCACCGTGGCTGAGGCTGATCGACAAGCTCTCCCCCAGCACCATCAGCACCACGATCGCCAGCGCATTGGCGCTGGCCCAGCCGAGCACGTAGGCCAGCGCGCGCTGCAGCGGGGAGCGGCCGAGCAGCAGCAGGGTGACCACCGCGATGTGCAGTGGGGAGAAGGCGATGCCGATGCCGAACAGCGACGACTTGGTGATCAGCTCCGGTGAGAGCAGGGCAGGAATCGGCAACTGAGCGGCGCAGTCAGGCCGCGATTCTGGAGGCTCAGGCGGCCGGGATGCGATCGGGCTGCCAGCCGGGGGCCCATTGGCGGATCAGGGTTTCCAGCCGGGTGAGCTGGTAGCGGGTGAACTCGTTGGGCTGGGCGTCGTAGGCGCCCTGAAGCTCGGCGAGCCGGGCCTCCAGCGCGATCAGCACCGGGTGATTGTCGTCGAGGGGCAAGGCCGACACCTGTTCGCTGCGTCAGCCTAAGAACGCTGTCAGGCTTGGATGGCCATGTTGGGCATCTCCGGATGCGTGCCCACACCCCGGCCGTCGTGGCCAGCCTGCTGCGGCCCGAGGCCTATCCCCATCCGGTGGAGCGGGTCGAGCTGCTGGAAACCCATATCTCCTGGGTGTTCCTCACCGGCCCCTACGCCTACAAGCTCAAGAAGCCGGTGGATTTCGGCTTCCTCGATTTCTCAACCCCTGAGCGCCGCGAGCAGTTCTGCCACGAGGAACTCCGCCTCAACCGCCGCCTCAGCGGTGATCTCTACTGCGATGTGGTGGCGCTGCATGGCCCGCCCGAGCGGGCGGCCTTCCTGGGCAACGGCCCGGTGATCGACCATGCCGTGCGCATGCGTCAGTTCCCCCAGAGCGCCCTGCTGCCGCAGGTGGTGGCCCGCGGTGAGCTGGCTGATGGGCTGATCGATCGCTTCGCCGACGATCTGGCCCGCTTCCAGGCCGAGGCTGCCGTGGCGCCGGTGAGCGGCCCCCATGGATCGGCCCAGGCCGTGCGCGAGCCAGTGCTGGCCAACGTCGCGGCATTGGAGGCCTCGTCCCAGTTGGTGGATCAGCCCGGCAGCCCCGAGCGTCTGCAGCGGCTGCGCCAGTGGGCGGATCGCGAATGGCAGCGGCTGGAGCCCCGCTTCGCCGAGCGTCTGGCGCAAGGCCGCGTGCGGGAGTGCCATGGCGATCTGCACCTCGGCAACCTGCTGCTGCAGGAGGGCCGGATCGTGGCCTTCGACTGCCTGGAATTCAGCGACACCCTGCGCTGGATCGATGTGATCAGCGAGCTGGCCTTTCTGGTGATGGATCTCCAGGAGCACGGCCAGGGGCGGTTGGGGATGCGGCTGCTCAACCGCTGGCTGGAGCAGAGCGGCGACTGGGGCGGTCTGGATCTGTGGCGCTGGTATGCCTGTTACCGCGCCCTGGTGCGGGCCAAGGTGGCGGCCCTGCGCGGTGATGTCTCCCTGCATGCCTATCTGGAACTCGCTGAGCGGCTGATCACGCCGCCACCCCTGGTGCTGGCGATCACCACGGGCGTCTCGGGGCTGGGCAAGTCCCGCCATGCCCTGGCCGTTGCCGAGCGGTTGGGCTGGATCCGCTTGCGCTCCGATGTGGTGCGCAAGCGGCTGTTCGGGCTGTGGGGGATTCCGGCGGTGGCCGTCTGCAGCGGGGATCCCTACCGGAGGGAGGTGAGTGAGGAGCTGTTCGTTCGGCGCCTGCCCGCCCTGGCCGAGCAGCTCATCGCTGCCGGTTTCCCGGTGGTGGTGGATGCCACCTTTCTGCGGCGCCATGATCGCCAGCGCATGGCCGCCCTGGCCCGGCTCCTTGGGGTGCCCTTTTTGATCCTGGAGCCCTGCGCCACACCGGAGCAAGCCCGTGAGCGTATCCGCCGCCGCCTGCGCCACGGCCGCGACCCCTCCGATGCCACCGAGGCGGTGCTGGAGCAGCAGCTGTTGACGGCCGAACCGCTCGATGCCGAAGAGCAGGCCTGCTGCATCCCCATCGCCCCCGATCCCCACCCCGAAGTCCTGGCCCGTGAGGTTCAGGCCTGGTGCCGCCGCCACTGCGGATAGGGGATCCCGTTCAATTCAATGGCGGTTGCGCTCCATCCGCTCCACCAGCTGTTCAAGCCGGTGCAACAGCTGGTGCTGTTGCTGATCTCCGGGGGTACCGCTGGCTGGGGGCGTGTCTGCGGCGGTTTCCTGCACGGTGAGGCGACTGATCAACAAGCCCATCACCACCGCCACATAGAAATTGCCCAGGATCGCGATCACGATCGTGGCCATCTGGGCCTGGGGCGTGTGGGGAACGATGTCGCCGAACCCGGTGCTGGTGAGGGTGATGAAGGCGAAGTAGTTGATGCGCACGAAATCCAGCGACCACACCGCTGCCCAGGCTTCGGGGCTGATCTGACCCGAAGACGAGAGCACGGAGCCCGCCGCCCCGCGCGCGTTCTCGAAGCTGTTGGGCTGCACCGTTTCCAGAGCCGCCAGCAGCAGCCCGGCCGTGAGGCCCAGCAGCAGGTAACCGGCAGTGGCGCCCATCAGCACCCGGCCCGTGACACGCAGTTCCTGGCCGAGCAGCCGCAGCAGCCGCAGCAGGCTCCAGCCGATGAACAGGCCCCAGAGCACCAGCAAGAGCACACCGGAGCTCCGCATGCCCAGGGGCGTCACGGACCAGAACACCCCTGAAATCGTGGAGGCCACCCCCAGGCTGCGGAACAGCGCCCCCGAACCGTGGAAGCTGATCCGGCCGGAGGGGCGGCCCAGGCCCGCCACCAGCAGCAGCGGCAGCAGGCAATAGCCCACGGTGCTCACCACCCTCCAGCGTTGCGGCAGCGTGAAGCAGAACAGCACCAGCAGGCACATCACCAGCAGGCGGGTGTACCAGCGGTGGCGGCGGTCTACCTCGCGGTCCGGCAGTCCCATCGCTCAGCCCGGCAGGGCCCCGTCACGGTCGGAGCGAAACGCCAGCTGGCAGTGGCCGAGATGCTGGGCGGAGAGGCTCACCAGGTGCTGGAAGGTGCGGCTGGTGACCGGGGCGCCGCTGACCATCGCCTCCCGGCTGAGCAACACCAGCTCCAGCATCGGGCCTTCGGCTTTGGCCTGCACGTCTGCGAACAGTTGCATCCGCTGGGATTCCGCGGCTCCCTTGAGCAGGGCGCTGATGTGGGCGGGTGTGCGGTGATCCACCTCCGCCTGCAGGGCTTCCAGCAGGGGATGGAGTCCATCGAGCAGGCCCTGGGGCGTGGCTCCGTCCGGTGGCTGGAGCACCAGCAGAAAGCGCGCCATGCCGACTGCGTCGTCGAAAAACCGACGCTACCTTGAGCACATCGTCTGAGCGCCTTGGCCTCCCGTTATCCAGCGGTCGCTCCTGGCGAGGGCCAGTCACTGGCGGTGATCGGGGCCGGGGTATCGGGCTGTGCCCTGGTGGCCCGCCTGCGCCAGCTGGGCTTCCACGGACCCATCGACCTGTGGGAAACGGGGCGGGGCCCCGGAGGCCGCGCCAGCACCCGCCGCTCCCGCCAGGATCCGGACCTGCCCATCGATCACGGCGCGCCGTTGTTCAACGTGACGGCCTCACCGCCCCCGGCCCTGCTGACTCCCTTGCTGCAGGCCGGCCACGTGGTGCCCTGGCCGGGCCAGCTGGCCGTGCTGCGGGGCGAGCGCGAACTCCTGCCTGGTCAGCACGACGCCCTGGGCGCCGGCCAGTTGTTCTGCGGCAATGGCGGCATGGACCACATCGGAGTCGGGCTGCTGCAGCTCGCCCGGCAGGCCGATGCTCCACCGGTTGCCACCCATTTCTCCACGCTGGTGCGCCAGCTCGGCCACAGCCCCGAGGCCGGTTGGCAGCTGTTCGATCGCCAGGGCGACTGCCTCGGCCACGCCGATTGGTTGGTGCTCAGCGGCACGCTGCTGGCCCATCCGCGCACCCAGCTGATTTTCGGCTGGCCTGAGGTGCCCTTGAAGAAAGCCGCTGAGCCCCTGGCAGATCTGCAGCTGGAGCATGCCCTCACCACCATTGCCGGCATCCGTTCGGAGGCTCGCAGCAACCTGCTGGTGGTGCTCGATGCGGAGGCTGCCCGTCCGTGGCGCCGGCTGCCCTTCCAGCTGCTGGCCTTCGATGCGGCCGCCCAGCAGCGCTGGGGTCTGCGGCGGGTGTCGGTGCAGCCGCTCGAGGATGGCCGCTGTGCCGTGGTCGCCCATTCCACCCATGCCTTCGCCGCCGACCACCTCGATGTGGTCGGCTCGCGCTCGGCCATCGCCACGATGCTGGCGCTGCCTCCCGATGCCGGCCGCGAAGACACGGTGATCGCCGCCCTCACCGAGGCGCTGGATCAGGCGTTGGCGCCCTTCCTCTCGGCTCCGAGCGGCCTTGGCCAGGCGGATCGCCAGCTGATGCGCTGGGGGGCTGCCTTCCCGCTGGCGCCGGGCTTGCCCAGTGAGCTCTCGTTCTGCCGCAGCAGCCAGGTGGGCTTCTGCGGCGATTACATCAGCGGCCCGGGGTTCGGCCGGATCGAAGGGGCACTGCGCAGTGCTGAGCGCCTGGCGACGGCTCTGCTGCCCAAGCTGCAGACGCTGCGTTCTTAGGCGCAGCAGCAGCTCACCTCGGCGGCCTCGAAGTGCTCCAGCAGTTCCGGCCCGCCGAGGCTGTGGGTCCAGATCTCCACATCGCTGCCATCCGGGCACTGGAAGCTGAGTTGCTCGAACGGGAATACCACCCGCTCCAGGAAGAACGCACCGGGGCCCAGGCAGCGCAGGATTACCATGCGGTCGCTGCCGTTGCGGTAGCTGCAGCTCATTCCGGTCATGCCGGCGTCGCTGAGCGCGGCGGCTTGGTCGGACTCCGGATTGAGATCCACGGGTGCAAGATCATGAGCATCCCAGATACGCATGACCATCCCTAGGCGCCGGTAGCAACGGTTACGGGGGTGATGGTCGCCCGTGCCGCGGTTTCGAGTCGCAGGGTGTGCTCCAGTTGTTGATTGCGGGCCACCCGTAGGCAGTATTTGCAGCCACCGGTGGTTTGCAGATGGCGCTCCGGCGTGATGCAGATCAGCCGCACCGGGTGCAGGGTGCAGCGGATCTTGATCGGTGTCTTGTAGCTCTTGTAGACGATGCCGGAGTAGTCGTAGCGATCGCCGAAGCGGCCTCGGGCGCGAGCGAGAAATGTGGCCGCATCAATCGGATTTCCCATCCCGATTGCCGTTCCCGGGGGTTGCGGTAGTGAGGTGGATCACCCTACGCATGCCGCATCGCCGACACGGCCCCAGCCCGTGTCCTGCAATCTTTCCCAATGATCGGGGCGGATTGTCTCGCTGGGTTCAGCGTGAGCCGCCTGCTGGTGCCGTGGCCGCGGCCGTCACATCGCGCAGCGGGATGCTGGCATTGCCCCAGCCACTGGCCGGCAGCACGGCGTCGCCATCGAACCAGGCCAGGATCAGGGCGCTGAGCGGCGCATCCGCCGAGCCGGCCGGCGCCCGCAGGTTGAAGTGGTCCCCGCCCTCGGCGAGCACCAGCCGGTGGCCGCTGATGCCAGCCCCTTCGGCCTGGTTGCGGATGGAATCGATCGCCTCGGGACCCACGGGCACCACCCAGTCGCGGGTGCCGCTCACCAGCAGCACCTGGGCGTTGAGGCTGTCGCCGGCGCCTGGGGCGAACAGCAGCCGCATCGGCGGACTCACCGCTACCACGGCCTTCACGCGCGGATCGGCCAGGCCTGAGCGGTCGGCGGAATCGAGGAAGTTGCACTGCAGCACCCAGCTGAGGTTGCGGGCCGGGTCGGTCAGGTTGGTGCAGAACTGGCGCAGCTCGGTGGAGCTGGGCCGGGCTCCGGCCAGCTGCAGGGCCGTGGTGGCGCCCCAGCTGTGGCCGGCCACCAGCACGTTGCGCGTGCCCACCGGATTGGCCAGCTGCAGCTGGCCCGCAGCGGCGGCATCGATCACCACCGATACATCCCTGGGCCGCAGCATGAGTTCCGCGGGGCCCGGCGGCGGCGCCTTGCCCGAGAGCATGGCTTGCTTCTGGGTTTTGTCGCTGCCGGGATGGAACGGCAGCACCACCGTGTAGCCATGGCTGGCCAGTTGTTCCGCCCAGCCCTCGAAGCTGGCGGGGCTGTCCCACAGGCCGTGGGAGATCACCACCAGCTTGCCGTTGCCGCGGCCGGCGGTCGGCTCGATCACCACCAGCGGTAGCGGCGTGCTGCGATGAGCCACCGTGATCGCAAGCGTGCGGCGCACGGGCTTGACCTTGCCCGGCGCGTTGAAGCGCTGATCGCTGCTGGCCGGAGCCACCGCCGCCACCAGGGGATCGGCCTGCCGCTGTTGCTCCCTTAGTCGCTGCAGGCTGAACAGGAAGCGGTTGAGGTCCACGGTGACCGTGTCGCCAGGCAACACCTCCAGTACATCGATCAGGCTCACGCTGCCCTTATTCTTGGCGGCGGCCTTCTGGAGGGCCTGCTCCAGATCGGCCCTTCCCTCGCTGGGCTGTTTGGGTACCCCATCCACCTCACCCAAGGCGGTAATGAGCAGCAGCACCTGATCCAGCATGGGGCTGCCCGTTGCATTGTGCACCGCCGAGCGCATCTGCGCCGGCAGGGGTGAGGCCATCAGGGCCGCGACCCTGCGGCCGATCTCGCCGTCGGTGGCCCGATTCAGCTCGGCCAGGTCGCTGGTGCCGTTGAACAGGGCATCTGGGTTGCGCAGCTCTGACACTTTCACGTTGAAGGTGTCCTGCAGCATCGGCAGCTTGAGCTTGATGGTTTCGATCGCCCGGGCCGGCGCCGCCAGCGGCAGGGGGGCGAGCAGGGCCAGGGCCAGCAGCCGGCGCAGCAGGTGCGGAACGATCAAGCCAGAGCGTGCGGGTGGCGCCATCCTGCCGCTTATCGGCAGCATCAACCCATGGCTCGCGTGATTCAGCCCCGGTGAATCAGACCACCGCGCCCTGAGTCGGCCCGCTGCTTCGTCCACGGCGGCGCCGCTCCCAGCCCTTCACCAGCCGGTAGATCACCGGCACCACGAACAGGCTCAGGCTCGTGGAGACGAGCAGGCCGAAGAACACCACGGTGCCGATGCTCACCCGGCTGCCGGAGCCGAAGCCGCTGGCGAACAGCAGCGGCACGAATCCCGCCAGCGAGGAGAAGGCCGTGAGCAGGATCGGCCGCAGACGGGCCACCGCCGCGCCGTGGATCGCCTCGGCCAGGGGCATGCCCGCAGCCAGTCGCTGGTTGGCGAATTCCACGATCAGGATGCCGTTCTTGGCCGCCAGGCTCACTAGCACCAGCAGCCCCATCTGGCCATACACATCGAGGGGCAGCCCCCGCAGCGCCAGGCCGCTGAGCGCTCCGAGCAGGGCCAGCGGCACCGTGATCAGGATGATGAAGGGATCGGCGAAGTTCTCGTAGAGGGCCGCCAGCAGCAGCACCATGACCAGGATCGCCAGGGCGAACACTCGCCCGTTGCCGCCGCCCGCCCGCGTCTCTTCCCGGGCCAGGCCCGCCCATTCCAGGCTCGTGCTGGTGTTGCCCTGCTCGCGCTGCACCTGCTCCAGGATCGCCATCGCCTGGCCGCTGCTCACGCCGGGCTTCGGCAGCGCGCGCACGGAGATCGAGCGCACCAGGCGGGTGTGGTTGATGCTGGTGGGGCCGCTGCCCTGCTCCAGCCGCACCAGCTGGGCCAGGGGGATCAGCTCGCCGCTGCGGCTGCGCACCTGCAGGGCCAGCACATCACTGGCATCGCGGCGGCCTCGGCCCTCCAGCTGCACGATCACCTTGCGCACCTGGTCGCTCTCGAAGCTGTCGTTCACGTAGTCGCTGCCGAAGCTGGCGCCCAGGGTGTCCACCACGGCTGAAAGCTCCACGCCGAGCGAGGCCATCTGCAGCCGATCGGGGATCAGGGCGATCTGGGGTGAGCCGGCTGAGAAGCGGGTGGATACCCGCTCGAAGGCACCGGTGGCATTGGCCGCGGCGATGTAAGCGCGCACCTCCTGCTCAAAGGCCTGCAGGCTCAGCTGGCCGTTGCTGGTGTCGAGCAGGTCGAGTTCCAGGCCCCCTTCTGAGCTGAAGCCGCGCACGCTGGGGGCCTCGCTGAGCTGCACCACGGCCGTGCGCACCTGCCGGCGCAACTGGGCGTTGAGGCGCTTCACCACCGCCCGGGTGCTCTGCTCGGGGCGGCGGCGCTCCTCGATCGCGGCCAGGCGAATGAAGAAAAGGCCCTTGTTGGGGCTGCTGTCGCCGAAGGAGCGGCCGGCATAGAAGTTGGCGCGGGTGATCAGCGGTTCGCTCCGCACCACTCCCCGCACCTGCTCCATCACGGCCTGGGTTTCCTGCAATCCGAGCCCGTCGGGCAGGATCACAGCCCCGCGGATCTGGCCGTTGTCTTCCTGGGGGATGAAGGCCCGCGGCAGGCCCCGGAAGGCGGCTCCGGTGATCAGCAGGCCGGCCAGCAACAGAGCCAGCACGGCACGGCGATGGCCCATGGCCCGCTCCAGCCAACGGCCATAGGGCGCCTCCAGGGCTTCCAGGCCGCGGCGGGCCGGATCGATCAGCCGTTCCAGCCAGGCCGGCTCGCGCTGTTCGGCATGCAGCAGCCTGCTGGCGGCCACCGGCGTGAACGAGATCGCGTTGAAGGTGGAGAAGGCGATGGTGGCGGCGATGGTGATCGCGATCGGCGCGTACAGGCGTCCCAGGCTTCCCTCCAGCCCCATCACCGGCAGGAACACCGCGATCAGCACCAGGGAGGTGGCGATCACGGCCCCCCCCAGTTCGGCCATCGCCTGGCGGGCGGCGGGGATCGGCGGGATGCCCTGTTCCAGCCGCCGGCCGATGTCTTCACTCACCACGATGGCGTCGTCCACCACCAGGCCACTGGCCAACACCATGCCGAACAGGGTGAGGGTGTTGATCGACTGGCCGCTCACCAGCAGCACCGAGAACGCCCCCACCAGGGCCACCGGCACGGCAATGGCTGCGATCAGCGCCAGACGGCTGTTGCCGAGGCCCAGCAGCAGCACCAGCAGCACCAGCAGCACCGCATCCCGAAGGCTCGCGATCGCCCCGTCAATGCTGCCGCGCACGAAGTCGGCCTCGTTCACGATCAGCTGCAGGTCCACGCCCGGTGGGAACCGGGGTTCCAGCTCCGCTAGCGCCTGGTTCACCGCCTCACTCACCGCCAGGGCGTTGCTGCCGTCGCGCTGATTCACCACCACCGCAGCGGTGGTGCGGCCCTGCAGGTCGGTGGCGATCGTGTCGTAGGTCTCCTTGCCCAGCTCCACCCGGCCCACGTCGCGCAGCAGGGTCACACCGCCATTGGGGGTGCGGGCCACCACCAGCTGCTCGAACTCGGTGGGGCTGCGCAGCCGGCCCTCCATCCGCAGCGGCAGGGTGAGCGCCTGGCCCGCCGGAGCGGGGGCATCGCCGGCCTGGCCGAGGGCCGCCAGCACGTTCTGCTGCTGCAGGGCCGTGCGCACCTCGGCGATGGTGAGGTCGCGCTCCTGCAGGCGCACTGGATCGAGCCAGAGCCGGAAGGCCAGGCTGCTGCCGCCCGAGATGGTCACATCGCCCACGCCAGGCACGCGCCGCAGGCGCTCGCGCACCACCTGATCCACCCAGCCACCCAGGAAGGTGTCGTTGTACCGGCGGGGATCGGCGCTGAAGCTCAGCACCATCAGCACGTCGTCGGAGCTGCGGCGCACCTGCACCCCGAAGCGGGCCACCTGGGCGGGCAGCTGGCGCTGCACCACGGTGGTTTCGTTCTGGGTGTTGATCTGGTTGAGCTCGGGGTTGCCACCCTCAAAGGCCAGGGTGATCGAACTGCCGCTGGCGCTGCTGGTGGAGCGGATCGTGTCGAGCCGCTCCAGGCCGTTGAGTTGCTTTTCCAGCAGGGCCGTCACGCCCTGCTCCACCACCTCCGGGCTGGCACCCGGGTAGTTGGCCCGCACCGTGACGCGGCCCGGGGCGATCGGCGGCAGATTCTCCACCTGCAGCAGCGGCAGGCTCACCACGCCCACCAGCAGGACCAGCAGGCTGCACACCAGGGTGAACACCGGCCGCCGCAGAAACGGATCGGCGATCGACTTCGCGCGCGGGTTCACGGTGGCCGGGCAGGCAGCGCGCTGGTTCTAGCCCGGCATCCCCGTCGCATCGCCAGCTTCTGCGGCACCCACGCCCAGCAGTTCGCCGGCCTGGGCGTCGTTCAGACGGCCGGCCCGGTGCAGCACGCGGGTGATGCGGGCGATGTCGAGCACCGCATGGCAGCGGTAGCCGCCGTCCCACAGCCGTTCCTTGGCCCTGCGATCGTGCTCGCCGCCGTGGTCGATGAACACCACCACATCGCGCACCACGAGCCCGGAGCTCTCCAGCTTGGCGATCCCATCGAGCACGCTGCCGCCGGTGATCAGGATGTCGTCCACCACCACCACCCGATCGCCCGGATCGAAGTCGCCCTCGATCAGGCGCCGGGCGCCGTGGGCCTTCACCTCCTTGCGGGGATAGATCAGCGGCTTGTGCAGCTGCAGCGACAGGCCTGTGGCCGTCGGCAGGGAGCCGTAGGGAATGCCGGCGATCCGCTCGAACTCCAGACCCTGCAGTTGCTCGGCGTAGGCGTGCAGCACCCGATGGAACAGGTTGGGGTCGGAGATGATCTGGCGCAGATCGATGTAGTAGCTGAACACGGCGCCGGAGGCCTGTACGAACTCGCCGAACAGCAGGCAGCCGATGTCGAATAGATCCACGATCAGCTCGGCCAGGGGATCGGCCGGGGCGCTGGCGGCCTCCAGACTGGGCAGCCACACCGCACAGCTCGCCTGCTGGTCGCTGGTCAGGCGCCGCTCCAGCAGCGTCTCGCGGGCGCCGTTGATCCGTCGCCGCAGGGCATCGGCGCCCGCGGCAACCGCATCGTCCACCAGCAGGTTCTGGGGCAGGGGCAGCAGCAGGCCGTCGCCGGAAGGGGCCAGCCCCGCATCGAGCATCGCCAGCAGTTTCTCCTCTTCGCTCCAGAGGCTGCGCAGCAGCAGGAAGCGCTCCGGCGCGGCCTGGCGCACCCGCGCCAGCACCTGGGGATCGCTGGTGCCCACCTCCAGCAGCAGCTGCTCGGGCGTGGCCCACAGCTGGCTCTCGCGCACGATCCGCAGGAAATGGGGGTCGTCGTCGGAGGGGGCGTGCTGCAGGATCCGCGCCGCCGGGTTCGAGCTATGGCAGGTGATCAGCACCCCCTTCTCCGGATAGAGCAGGAACGGGGCGGCGATGTCCTGGCCGGCGAAGGGCGAGAGCGTCACGCCATCGGCCCCCAGTTCCCGGAACAGGTAGTGGGCCAGGGCCGAGGCGGAGTTGAGATCGCCGTGCTTGGCGTCGATGATCAGGGGCAGGTCGCGCGGCACCAGGTCGCGCACCTCCAGCAGCAGTTCCAGCCCCACCGGCCCCAGGGCCTGATAGAAGCCGAGGCTGGGCTTGTAGGCGCACACATGGTCGGAGGTGGCCTCGATCACCGCCTTCACCCAGTGGCGCGCCTGGCTCATGAACGAGCGCCCGGCCAGGCCGCGGCGGCCGGCCCAGCTCTGCAGCATCTCCGGGTTGGGATCCAGGCCCGTCACCAGCAGCGACTGGCGCTCGCTGATCGCGTCGGTGAGTTGTACGAAGAAGCCCATCCCACCCGGGGCGGCAAGGCCTGTTGCTACGGCCTCGCAGGGTTGGGCCGCGAGATCCCGAAACACCTCTTATCGGTTGAGCTGCTGACGGAGCTGCTCAGGCCAGCCGCCAGCTGAGGCTCTGGCCGGCGTGGAAGGGCACGAGTTCCACGGCCGTGCCCGCCGCATCGTTGAGGTGCAGGCGTTCAGGCACCGCCTGGGGCTCGCGCACCAGGGTGATCGAGCCTGCGTTGAGCGGCAGGCCGTAGAAGCGGGGGCCGTGTTCGCTGGCGAAGCCCTCCAGCTTGTCGAGGGCGTTCTCCTCGTCGAACACCTGGACGTAGCTTTCCAGGGCGTAGGGGGCGTTGAAGATGCCAGCGCAGCCACAGGCCGATTCCTTGGCCTCGCGGCCGTGGGGCGCGGAGTCGGTGCCGAGGAAGAACCTGGGATTGCCCGAGCTGGCCGCCGCCCGCAGGGCGATGCGATGCAGCTCCCGCTTGGCCACTGGCAGGCAGTAGAAGTCGGGCCGCAGACCGCCCGCAAACATCGCGTTGCGGTTGATGTGCAGGTGGTGCGGCGTGATCGTGGCCGCCAGGT
>VFQS010001779.1_pt1 | contig 18784 bp, 15 predicted proteins | sample 3512361 | NCBI WGS metagenome assembly VFQS01 (sample SAMN10412375, study PRJNA504923) | tailings metagenome | isolation source: Relicate 1 Philex TSF3 active mining | place: Philippines
CTAGGAGCCTGTTGCGCATAGCGCCGCTCACCTCAGTTGATGCAGAGCAGCCCAGCCTGAACGGCCGGCGCAACAAGAAGGGCATTCGTCGTTCGCGTGAGGCGAGGCGAATCGTGAGTCGACCTTCCATAGGGTTGTTTCAGCAGCTCCAGCACTGCTCACCAGCGTCGCCGTAGATCCCCACTCCATGCGCTTCCTCCACACCGCCGACTGGCAGCTCGGTAAGCCCTATGCCCGGGTCACAGACCCTGATAAGCGCGCCCAGCTGCGGCGTGAGCGGCTCAGTGCCATCGGACGGCTGGGTGTGGTGGCGCAACAGCAGGGTGCCACCTTCATTGCCATCGCCGGGGATCTGTTCGACACCCACCAGCCCACCAGAGCCGATGTGTCCGCCGCCTGCAGCGCCATCGGTGGCGTGGGCCTGCCCGTGCTGGTGATCCCCGGCAACCACGACCACGGCGGTGCCGGTAGCTGCTGGCAGGAGGATTACTTCCTGCAGGAGTGCCAGCTGCTGGCACCCAACCTCACGGTGCTGCTGGAGCGCCAACCGTTTGAGCTGTCGACCATCGGCCTGCCAGGGGGTGTGGTGTTGCCTTGCCCGCTGCTGCGCAAGGCCGAACCGGTGGATCCCACCGCCTGGCTGCGTCAGCTCGACTTCTCCCCCTGGAGCAAGCAGCCGCGGGTTGTGCTGGCCCATGGATCGGTGCATGGCTTCGGGGGGGAGGACAGCGGCGACACCGACGACGAGAACCCACCGGTGCCCACCAATCGCATCGACCTCTCGGCGCTGCCATCTGGTGAGATCGACTACGTCGCCCTCGGTGACTGGCATGGCCTCAAACAGGTGAGCAGCCGGGCCTGGTACTCCGGCTGCCATGAGATGGATCGCTTCCCGCGGGCGGCCGATTACCGCTCCGGCCAGGTGCTGGTGGTGGACGTGAACCGCGGTCAGCAGCCCGAGGTGTTCGACGTGCGCACCGGAGCCATTGGCTGGCACCAGCTGCGGCACCGCTTCAACAGCGATGCTGACCTGGATCGCCTCGAGCAGATCCTCCGCGATCTGATCGGCCCCCGCAGCCAGCAGGACCTGCTGCTGCTGGAGCTGGACGGCAGCCTCAGCCTGGCTGCTGCCGCCCGTCTGCAGGATCTGCTGCAGCGCTTTGAGGCCCGGCTGCTGCGCCTGAAGCTGCGCGACCGCACCAGCGTGGCTCCCGACGCCGCTGAATTGCGTCTGCTCACCGAGCGGGCCGGCGATCCGCTGGTGGCCCGCGTGGCCCAACGGCTGCAGCAGCAGCTGGAGCTGGGCCATGAGGAAGGTGAGCTGGCCCGCATGGCCCTGCGCGAACTGCACCGCGCCTGCGTCAGCAACTGACGCAACCCGAGAACCAAAGAACCGCCCAATCCCCCCCTCCTCGTCCTGAGCCATGCGCCTCCTCTCGGCCCGCGTTCGCGATTACCGCCGGCATCGCGACCTGCCCATCTGCTTCGATCCGCGCTTCACGGTGATCGCCGGCCCCAATCAATCCGGCAAGAGCACCCTGGCTGAGGCCCTGCACCGGGCCCTGTTCCTGCCGGTGAAAACCGGCGGTGAACTGCTCAAGAGCATGCAGTCGGATCCCTTCCTGGCGGAACCGGAGGTGGAGCTCAGCTTCGAGGCGGCCGGTGAACGCTGGGAGCTGCGCAAGCGCTTCGCTGGAACGCGGGGCAGTGCCAGCCTGCGCGACAGCGCCGGCCGCAGCCTGCAGGGAGAGGACGCCGAGGAGAAGCTGGCCCAACTGATCGGCACCGCTGCCGTGGCCCGCAACCGTGGTGCCGCCGATCAGCTCAAGGAGCGCTGGGGTCATCTGTGGGTATGGCAGGGATCGGCCAGCAGCAATCCCCTGGCCCTGAGCACTGCCGGCTACGACCACGACCGCCTGGTGGAGCGCCTGCAGGCCGGCGCCGATCTGGGCGTGCAGTCACCCCTGGATCTGGCCGTGCTGGACGACATCCAGAGCCGTTGGGCCACCGTCTACACCCCTGGCGGCGCCAACCGCGCCCCCCAGGTGAAGAAAGGTTCGCCGCTGCACCAGGCCCGGGAAGCGGCTGCAGAGGCTCAGGACGACCTGGAGACCATCGGCGATCAGATCGCTCAGCAGGCGGCAGCGGAGCAGGCCTATCAGGAGGCGGAAGCCCAGCTGGAGCGTGTGCGCCAGGCGCTGCCGCCTCTGCAGGCGCAGCGCAGGGAGCTGGAGCAGAAGCTGAAACGCAGCCAGGAGCTGGAGGCGGCGATTGCCGTGGAGAAGCCCCAGTTGCAGGCGGCCCAGAAGGACCGCGACGACCTGGCCAAGGACCGCACGCAGCTCGAGAAGCTGCAACAGCGGGTGACCACCCTCGAGGCCGCCAAGGCCCCGGATCAGGAGGCGCTCGAGGCGCTCAGGCAACAACTGCCGGATCTGGAGGCTGCCCGCAGGCAGGCCCAGGAGCAGCTGGAAGCCCAGCAACAGGCTGTGGCCACGGCAATCGGTGAGGCCACGGCAATCGAAACCCTGCAGAAAGGCCTGGGGCAGCGGCTGGAGCAACAGCGGCTGGAGCAGCAACTGGCGGCACTGGCCGCCAATCAGGCCCGCTGCGCTGAACTTCAGGCCGACATCGACCGCCTGCCCGCCTTGCAGGCAGCAGATGTGGAGAAGTTGCGCAAGCTGGAGACGGCCAGGCGTGAGGCCCGCGTTCGGGCAGAAGCCCTCTCAGCCGGCATCGAGGTGATCCTTGCTGGCCGCCCTGTGCGGGTGGATGGTGTTGAGCTGGCAGCCGGGAGCCGCCAGCTGTTGTCAGATCCGGCCACTGTGCAGGTGGGCGACGATGTGGAGCTGCGGCTCACGCCTGGGGATGGTTCCAGCGCTGCCAAGGCCGCCAGCGTTCTCGCTGAGGCGGAGCGCAAGTTCCAGGCGGAACTCCAGCGTTGGCAGCTGCCCACGCTGGAGGAGGCTGCGACGGCCGAGCGGCGGCGCAGCGATCTGCTGGCCGAGCAGCAGCGCCTGATCGAACAACGCGGTGGAGCGGATCCGCAAGCCCTGCGCCGCCGGCTGGAAGCGTTGATTCAGGGAGCGGATGCACAGGTTGCCCTCGGCGCCGCTGATGCTGCTCTGCAAGGTGAAGCTCTGGAGCGCCGTCTGCGGGACCTGGAACAGCAGCTCAGCGCGGCCCGCCAGCAGCGTGATGCGGAAACCAAGGCCGAACAGCAGCAGCAGGCCCTGCTGAAGCAGGCCAGCGCCCACGTCGATGGCCACAACAAGCGAATGGCAACCGCGGACACCGCTCTGCGCAGGCACCAGGATGAGCTGTTGGAAGCCAGCACGCGCATCCATGCTCTGCAGGAGCGTCACGGCTCTCTGGAGGCCCTCACTGCCGCACTGGCTCAGGCCCAGCAACGCTGGAGCGAACACCAGAGCAAGCTGGCGGGGCTGGAGAGCGAGCTGGCCGCGCTCGGTGCCGTGCGCCTCAAAGCCCAGGCAGCAACGCTCGAGCGGGAGATCAGCACGCTTGAAGCCCAGGAGCGGCTGTCCAGCGAGGCCCGCATCCGCGCCGAAGGCCGCCTCCATGGCGATGGCCAGATCGACCTGCAGGCCGAGCTCGAGCAGAAACAGGCCGAGCTGGAGTCGCGCCTGGAAGAGCAGGAACGGCTGGAGAAGGAGGCGGGCATGCTCACGCTGCTGCGGCGCCTGCTGGAGGAGGAGCAGAACGCGATGGCCACGCAGTACACCGCACCGCTCAGCGAGCGGATCGGCCGTTATCTCGCCCAGGTGTTTCCGGAAGCCCCGCAGCCCAGCCTCAGCTACGACGCCCGCAAGGGCTTTGAAGCTCTGCAGTGGCGCCGCGGCAACGAGGCGGCCTTCGGCTTTGACGTGCTCAGCACCGGCGCCCGTGAACAGTTCGCCGCTGCCCTGCGGGTGACCATGGCTGAAGTGCTGGCGGAGGCCTACGACGGCAGCTTGCCCGTACTGTTCGACGACGCCTTCGCCAATTCCGATCCTGAACGCCAGGCGGGGGTGTTGCGCATGCTGCAACAGGCCGCTGACCAGGGACTGCAGGTGATCCTGCTTACCTGTGATCCAGAGCGCAGTGAGAGCGTAGCGGATGTCAGCCGGATCAACCTCGCGAATTGAGATCTCGCTCCCGCTTGCGGCCCTTCTGCTCCTCCAGCTGAGCGACACGGCTCCAGCACCAGCTCCCGCATCAGGGGATGGGATGCCTCCCACACATCCTCAGGAATCCCGGCCGGAGCAAGGGCCATCGCCTGCAGTGATCCCTAACCACGACACAGCTGGTCTTCCCCCAAACCCTCAGCGTTCTGGCTCTTGAGGTACGCCACCCTTTCAATCCCGCAGCCGCTCCGCCAGCACCCGGCCGCCCGCATCCACCAGTGTGATCCGCAGCGGCATCTGGCCGGCGGCGTGGGTGCTGCAGCTCAGACACGGGTCGAAGCAGCGGATGCCCGCTTCCACCCGGTTGAGCAGCGGCTCGGGGATTTCGGCGCCCTCGGCCACCGGGTCGGTGATGAACTCCCGGGCGATCTGGGCCACGGTGCGGTTCATGGCCAGGTTGTTCTGGCCGGTGGCGATGATCAGGTTCACGCGCGTGATCAAACCCTCATCATTCACCCGGTAGTGATGAAACAAGGTGCCGCGCGGCGCCTCGCTCACGCCCACCGCCTCGTTGGCATTGAGGCTGGCGCGGGCGCGGATGCGGCCGGTCATCAGGCTGTCATCCGCCACCAGCTGCTCGATCCCCTCCAGGCAGGCCACGATCTCCACCAAACGGGCGTGGTGGAAGGCGAACGAGGAGGTCACGATGCGGCCACCGCTCTCGGGCGTACCGCTGCGCTGCCGGAACTCCGCCAGCTCCGCATCGGCCCAGGCCGTGCCGATCCGCTCGCACACATTCAGTCGCGCCAGTGGCCCCACCCGGTAGATCCCCTCCGGATAGCCGAGCGGTTTGTAATAGGGAAACTTCAGGTAGCTCCAGCTCTCCACCGCCTCGCCCAGGTAGCTGGCGTAGTCGTCTTCCGACAGACCATCCGCCACGATCCGGCCCTGGCTGTCGATGAAGCGGATCGCGCCCTCGATGCACTCCCAGCGCCCATCCGGCGCCACCAGGCCCATGAACAGCGAGGGAAACTCCCCGAAGGTGCGCTGCTCCCGCTGCAGCGGCCCATCCAGCAGGCGCTTGTAGAGCTCCAGCGCCAGCGCCACCGTGGCCTTGGCCTCTGGCAACCGCTCCAGAATCCAGTCGCGGGCCTCCGCACTCAACGGCGTACGCACCCCGCCCGGCACCGCCCAGGCCGCGTGGATCTTGCGCCCTCCCAGCAGCTCCAGCACCTGCTGGCCGAACTGGCGCAGGCGGATGCCGGCCCGGGCCAGCTCCGGATCAGCCGCCATCAACCCGAACACGTTGCGTTTGGCCGGATCGCTCTCCCAGCCCAGCAGGAAATCCGGGCTGCTCAGGTGAAAGAAGGAAAGCGCATGGCTCTGGCAGATCTGGGCCAGGTTGAGCAGGCGCCGCAGCTGCCGCGCCGCCGGCGGTGGCTGCACCGCCAGCAGCTTGTCGCCTGTTTTGGCCGCGGCCAGCAGATGGCTCACCGGGCAGATGCCGCAGATGCGCGCCGTGATGCCCGCCATCTCGGTGAACGGTCGGCCCTCACAGAACGTCTCAAAGCCGCGGTACTCCACCACGTGGAAACGGGCATCGCTCAGCCGGCCCGCTTCATCGAGGTGGAGCGTGATCTTGGCGTGACCCTCGATGCGGGTCACCGGATCAATCGTGATCGTGCGGGTCATCCGAAACGCAGCAGCTCGGGGCCTGCCAGCAGCGGCCGATCACCGCGCAGCAGCGGCTCCACCGCCGAGCGGATCCGCGCCGCCGACGGCGGACAGCCCGGCAGATAGAGATCCACGGGAATCACCTCATGCAGGGGCAGCACCCGCTCCAGCAGCTCCGGCACGATCCCAGGGGCATGGGGATGCTGGGCGCCGGTGTCGGCCAGCTCCAGGTAGCCCCGATCGAGCACACTCTGGCGCGAGCCGCCATCCACCTGCGCCCAGAGGTTGCGCAGGGCGGGCACGTTGCCGGTCACGGCACAATCGCCAAACGACACCACCAGACGCGTGCGCTCGCGAATCCGCAGCGCCAGCTCCAGGTTGTCGGCATTGGCCACCGCCCCCTCCACCAGGCACACATCCACACTCTTGGGGTAGGTCTTGATGTCGCTGGCCACCGGCGAGAACACCACATCCACGTGGGCCGCCAGCTCAAACAGCCACTCGTCGAGATCGAGAAACGACATGTGGCAGCCACTGCAGCCGGCCAGCCACGCGGTGGCGAAACGGAGCTTGGGAGGCGATGACGTCATGGCGGGCTCTGACTCACTGGTTGTGCCATTGGTGCCGCTCCCGCGCGGTGCGCAGCAGCTGAGGCCGCTCCCGGTGCGGATCCTTCTCGCCGGTGGTGTCGGTCTTGCGGAAGATCGCGCCGGTGGGGCACACATCCACGCACTTGCCGCAGCTGGTGCAGGCCTCCACCTCACCCCAGGGCTGATCCAGCCCCGCCACGATCGTGCAGTGGCTGCCGCGGTTGGCCACATCCCACACGTGGGCGCCCTCGATCTCATCGCACACGCGCACGCAGCGGGTGCAGAGGATGCAGCGGTGGTGGTCGATCGCGAACTGCGGATGCGACGCATCCACCTGGCGCGCCGGGTATTGATACGGAAAGCGGGAGTGATCCATCCCCACCTCCACCGCGGCGTTCTGCAGCTCGCAGTTGCCGTTGGCCACGCAAAAGGCGCATACGTGGTTGCCTTCCGCGAAGAACAGCTCCACCGCCATGCGCCGGAACTGCTGCAGCTGCTCCGAGCTGGTGCGCACCTCCAGGCCCTCGCTGGCGGGCGTGGTGCAGGCGGGCTGGAGCCTGGGGCTGCCGCCGATCTCCACCAGACACAGCCGGCAGGCCCCCACCGGCGTGAGGCCATCGAGATGGCAGAGCATCGGCACCGAGGCCCCGGCAGCCCGCACCGCCTCCAGGATCGTGGCGCCCTCAGGCACCGCCACATCGCGGCCATCCACCTGGAGAGTGAGCACGCTCATGGCGCCACCCCCTCGGCAGCGGGAATGCGGCAGGCGGTGCGCGGCTCACAGATCGCCGGCTCGCGGCAGGCCGCCTCGTATTCGCCGCGGAAATGGCGCAGGGTGCTGAACACGGGGTTGGGCGCCGCCTGACCCAACCCGCACAGGCTGGTGCAGCGCACCATCGTGCACAGCTCCTCCAGCCGCGCCAGATCCTCCGGCACGGCGCGGTGCTCCACAAACCGATCCAGCAGCAGCTCCAGCTGCACCGTGCCGGCCCGGCAGGGGATGCACTTGCCGCAGCTCTCGTTGCGGCTGAAGCGCATGAAATGGCGCGCTACCTCCGGCATCGAGGTGGTTTCGCCCATCACCACCATCCCGCCCGAGCCCATCATCGAACCGAGGGCCAGCAGGCTCTCGTACTCCACCGGCGTGTCGAGCAGGGCCGCGGGGATGCAGCCGCCAGATGGGCCGCCGGTCTGCACCGCCTTCACCGGGCTGCCATCGGGCGTGCCGCCCCCCATCCGCTCCACCACCGTGCGCAGGCTGGTGCCCATCGACACCTCCACCAGGCCGGTGTGACGCACGGCGCCGGAGAGCGCGAACACCTTGGTGCCCTTGCTGGTGGCGGTGCCCATGGCGGCGTACCAGTCGCCCCCCTGCCGCAGGATCGCCGGGATGGCGCTGAGGGTTTCCACGTTGTTGATCAAGGTGGGCTCGCCCCAGAGGCCCTGCTGGGCCGGAAAGGGCGGTCGCGGCCGGGGGGTGCCGCGCTGGCCCTGGATCGAGGCCAAGAGCGCCGTTTCCTCGCCGCACACGTAGGCGCCGGCCCCCACGCGCACCTCCAGGCGCAGATCAAAGTTGGTGCCAGCCACCCTGGAGCCCAGGAGCCCCTTGGCGCGGGCCTGCCTGAGCGCCAGCCGCAACCGCTCGATCGCCAGCGGATATTCGGCCCGCACATACACATACCCCTGTTGGGCCCCCACCGCATAGGCGGCGATCGCCATGCCCTCGATCAGCCGGTGCGGATCGCTCTCCAGCACGCTGCGGTCCATGAAGGCGCCGGGGTCGCCCTCATCGGCGTTGCACACCACATAGCGGGGGCCCGGGGGCTGCAGGGCCACGGTGTCCCATTTGAGGCCCGTGGGGTAGCCGGCGCCGCCGCGGCCCCGCAGGCCGCTGCGCTTCACCTGCTCGCGCACCTGCTCGGGCGTGCACGCCTCCAGCACCCGCCGCAGCTGGGCGTAGGTGCCCAGGGCGATGGCGTCGTCGATCGATGTGGGATCCACCAGCCCGCAGTGCTCCAGCACCACCGGTCGCTGCAGCGCGAAGAACGGCTGGGCCGCATCGATGGCATGGGGCTCCAGCGGATCCGGGTTCTGCTGCACCAGGGCCTCGGCCTGCTGCGGCGCCACACCGCCGTACAACCGGCACGCCCCATCAGCCCCATCCACGGCCACCAGGGGCCCGCGGCCGCAGAGGCGCAGGCAGCCCACCGGCTTGATCCGCGGCGCCTGGCCCTGCGGGCAGCGGGCCGCCGCCTGCTCCAGCGCCTGCTGCAGGGCCTCGCTACCCGCGGAGCGGCAACCGCTGGCACCGCAGCAGCGAATCGTGATGGGCGCTGCGCTCACCATGGCTCCTGGGCCGCCGAGGCCGCGGGCTCGGGCAATCCGGCGACGGCAAAACGCTGATCCAGGGCATCGGGGTCATCCACCGGCAGGCGGGTCTGCATCGCCCCATCCACCACCAGCACCGGCGCCTGGCCGCAGGCCCCCACACAGCTCACGTGCTGCAGGGCCCAGCTGCCATTGCCGGCCGCGTCATCGAGCCGCACCCCCAGGTGGCGCTCCAGGGCCCTGGCCAGGTCGGCGCCGCCCTTCACGAAGCAGGCCGTGCCGAGGCACACCGCGCAGCGGTGGGGCGTGGGCGGCTCCAGCTGAAACAGGTGATAAAAACTCGCCACCCCCTGCACCTGGCTCAGCGGCAGGCCCAGGCCCCTGGCCACCTGCCGCAATGAAGCGGGGCTGAGATAGCCCTCCAGCTCCTGCACCTGGTGCAGCACCTCGATTAAGGCATCGCCGCGGCCGCCCTGCTGGCGAATCAGCCGCGCGATCCGCTCCGAGATGGAGGGCGTGGGAGTGGGAGTGGGCGCGGCACCAACCACCGCATCACGGCGTGGATACCCCTGGGTTAGCAACGGCTGGCGGACTTGGCCGGCAGCTGTGGCACTCCGTTGTGCAGCCGGGTTGTGAACGCAGTGGAGGTTTTCATACTGAGCGCAGCCGCAGCACGGGGGTGAAGCAGGCGAGCACGGCAGCGACCTCCGGCACCGGCCTGGTGCTCTCGCCCCACTACGGCGAACACGACACCGGCGCCGGCCATCCCGAATCGGCGGCGCGGCTCACCGCCCTGCTGGAGGGCCTGACGCGCCAGGGACTGCTGCAGCGCTGCACCCCGATCACCCCCTACCCCGCCAGCGACGGGGCCCTGCTGCGCTGCCACAGCCAGCGCTATCTGCACAGCGTGGAGCGCGATGTGGCCTACGGCAATGCCTGGCTTTCCACCGGCGACACCGCCATCTCCGAGCACTCCGAGGTGGTGGCGCGGCTGGCGGCCGGAGGCGTGATGGCGGCGGTGGATGCGGTGCTGGGCGGTGCGGTGCGCAATGCCTTCGCGCCGGTGCGGCCGCCCGGCCACCACGCCGAACCCAGCCGCGGCATGGGCTTCTGCATCTACAACAACGTGGCCGTGGCCGCCCGCCATGCCCAGGCCCACCACGGCCTCGAGCGGGTGCTGATCGTGGACTGGGACGTGCACCACGGCAACGGCACCGCCGCCATCTTCCGCAGCGATCCCAGCGTGCTGCTGTTCAACACCCATCAGTGGCCCCTCTATCCGGGCACCGGCCGCGCCAGCGACCGGGGCGAAGGCGCCGGCGAAGGCTTCACGATCAACTGCCCCCTGCCTGCCGGCAGCGGCGGGGAGGCGGTGCTGAACGCCCTGCGCAGCCAGTTGCTGCCAGCGGCTGAAGCCTTCCGGCCCCAGCTGGTGCTGATCTCCGCCGGCTTCGATGGCCGCCGCGGCGATCCCCTCGCCGACTTCCGCCTCAGCGACGCCGACTACGCCAGCCTCAGCCGCGCGGTGATCGCCATTGCCGAGCGCCACTGCCAGGGGCGGCTGGTGTCGACCCTGGAGGGGGGCTATGCGCTGGCGGGGCTGGCCAGTGCGGCGGCGGCCCACGTCGCCGCCTTGCTGGACGCAAGCCAGGCCAGCGAAACCTGAACCCTCAGGCCAGCTCCAGCCAGGCCTCCACCACTTCGGAGGTGGCTTTGAGCGTGAAGCCGAGCTTTTCGCACACCCGCTGCATCGCCCGGTTCTCGTGCAGCACCTCCGCGGTGATCCGCTCGAGGCCCTCATCCCGGCCGATCTCGATCAACAGCCGCAGCAGCTCCGTCCCCAGGCCCTGGTGCTGGTGGGGATCGCTCACCAACATCGAGAACTCGGCCTCGTTGCGGCCGTGCAGACGGCTGAGGCGTCCCACGGCCAGGACCACGTGCTCACCGGTGGCGGGATCACGGCGGTCGGCCACCAGGGCCATCTCGCGGGCGTAGTCGGTGAAGCAGATGCGGATCAGCCGCTCATGGGCGATGCGCGCGCTCAGCGACATCATGTGGAAGTAGCGCAGATACACGCTCTCCTCCGACAGGGTGCGGTGGAACGCCACCACCAGCGGCTCATCCTCCGGGCGAATCGGGCGGATCGTCACGGCACTGCCATCGCGCAGCGTCCAGGCACGCACGTATTCGGCGGGATAGGGCCGGATCGCCGGCCGCGGCGCCGTGCAGATGGCCCCTTCTCCTTCCAGCAGCAGGATGCGCGCATCGAGGGCCACCAGGGGCCGGGCCGAACCCCGCGGCGCCACCAGCAGGGGATTCACATCGAGGGCGCTGATGGCGGGATGGTCGAGCACCAGCTGACTCACCCGCACCAGCAACTGCTCCAGCCCCTCCAGATCGGCAGGCCCCAGGCCGCGCACCCCCTGCAGGGCGCGGTGAACGCGGGTCTGCTCCATCAGCCGGCGCGCCAGGGTGGTGTTCAGCGGCGGCAGGGCCACGGCGCTGTCGCGAAACACCTCCACCAGGGTGCCGCCGGCACCGAACAGGATCACCGGCCCGAACTGGGGATCCAGGCTGCTGCCCACGATCAGCTCCAGGCCGCTTTGGCGGGGCACCATCTCCTGCACCGTCACCCCGGCGAAGGCGGCATCGCCATGGGCCCGGCGGATCGCCAGTTCCATGGCCTCGTAGGCCCCACGCACGGCAGCCCCGTTCTGCAGGTTCATCACCACGCCGCCCACATCGCTCTTGTGGGTGATCGAGGGGGAGTTGAGCTTCACCACCACCGGATAGCCGATCGCCGTGGCCACGGCGACGGCCGCATCGGCCGAGGTGGCCAGGCGCGTCTCCACCACCGGGATGCCGTAGGCGCTGAGGATGCGCTTGGTGTCCCACTCGCTCAGCAGGCTGCGGCGCTCGGCGCGGGCGGCCTCGATGATCCCGCGAGCCACGGAGGCGGGAGAAGGCTCTCCGGCAGCACCGGCCAGATCGGCCTCCGGCAGCAGCGCCGGTGTTTCGTAGAGGGCGCGCAGGTTGTCGCCATGGCGCCAGAGCGTGTGGAACAGCCGCGCTGCTGCATCGGGGTAGCGGTTGGTGGCGATGCCAGCGGCGTTGAGGATCTCCTCTCCCTCCGCCACCGCATCACCGCCCATCCAGCTCGCCACCAGGGGCTTGCCGCTGCGCTGCGCCAGCTCGCTCAGACGGTGGGCGATGGCCACCGGATCGGTCATCGCCTGAGGCGTGAGGATCACCAGCAGGCCATCGCTGTTGGGATCGGCCATGGCGATCTCCATGGCCCTGGCGTAGCGCTCCGGGTCGGCATCACCGAGCACGTCGATCGGGTTGCCATGGCTCCACTGGGTGGGCAGCACCCCATCGAGGGCCGCGATGGTTTCCGGGGCCAGGCTGGCCAGCTCGCCGCCGCTGAGCACCAGCGCGTCGGTGGCCAGCACCCCGGGACCGCCGGCGTTGGTGATGATCGTGAGCCGCTTGCCGGCAGGGCGACGCGGCTGTTTGGCCAGCAGATCCGCCAGATCAAAGAGATCGGAGAGCTGCTCCACCCGCAGTACCCCGCAACGCCGGAACGCGGCATCGAGCACCGCATCACGGCCCGCCAGGGCGCCGGTGTGGGAGGCCGCGGCCCTGGCGGCCTGGGTGGTGCGACCGCCCTTGATCACCACGATCGGCTTGGTGAGCGCCACCTCGCGCGCCGCCGAGAGGAAGGCACGGGCATCGCCGATCGCCTCCATGTAGATCACGATGCTGTGGGTATCGGGGTCGTCGCCCAGGTGGGTGATCAGGTCGCCCCAGCCCGCATCGAGCATCGAGCCGATCGACACGAAGGCGCTGAAGCCGACGTTCTGGCGCCGGCTCCAGTCGAGCACCGCCGTGCAGATCGCCCCCGACTGGCTCAGGAAGCCCACGTGGCCCGGCTCAGCGATCGAGGCGGCGAAGGTGGCGTTGAGCCCCAGCCGCGGGTTCATCAGCCCCAGGCAGTTCGGGCCCAGCAGCCGCAGCCCGCTGCCGCGGATCGCCTCGCGGAGCTGGGCTTCCCGGGCCAATCCCTCGGGGCCCACCTCCCGGAAGCCGGCACTCAGCACCACCGCGGCCTGCACGCCAGCCGCAGCGCAACCCGCCACCAGCTCCGGCACGGTGGCAGCAGGGGTGGCGATCAGGGCCAGATCCACCGGCTCGGGGATCGCCGCCACGCTGGGATGGGCCTGGATCCCCAGCACGCTGTGGCGGCGGGGATTCACCGGATACACGGTGCCCCCGAAGGGATGGCGGATCAGGTTCCAGAGCAGGGTGCGCCCCACGCTTCCTTCGCGCTCACTGGCGCCCACCACGGCCACGGTGCGCGGCGCGAAGAAGGGCGCCAGCGGCTGACGCTCGCTGCGGAGGATGTCGTAGGTGCGGTCAGTCGCCGAGACCATGGCTGCAGAACCGCCGCTCAGGTCCAGTTGCCGCCGAACATGTCGTCGTACCCCTCATAGGGGTTGAACTCGGCCCAGCCCGGACTGGCCTGATCGAAGAGGCCGTAGCGAGCAGCCTCGTCGTCCATCAGGGTGTTGCCGGTGGGGCGGGTGTCGCAGCTGATGCTGCCGTCGGCGGCGGTCTGGCAGTTCTCGAAGATCACCCCGGCCGCGGCCGGCAGCAGCAGCCCCAAGGGTGCCAGCACGAAGGCCAGCAGCCACAGGGCCGGCTGGGATGATGGCAAGGCGTTCAAGCCCGCCCTGGAGGCTGCAGCGATGTACACCGACTGGACCGCCGTCATCCTTCTGCTGCTCACCGCCGCACCGCTGGCGGTGGTGGTGGCCACCGCCGGTTTCTTCATCTGGAAGCAGAAGAAGGCACAGCGCCGCTGAAGACGCGGGGCAGGCTGCCCTGCAGCAGCTCGGCCATGGTGGTGGCCGGCCGCAGTCCCGGATGGCTGCCCTGGCCGAGGCAATCGAGGCATGTGCGGTAGCGCTGATCAGCCAGCCGCAGCATGCCGCTGCCACCACAGGTGCGACAACACCGCAACGGATCGGCAGAACGGTCTGGAGAGGGCATGGAGGTGGGCCAGATCAGGCCCGGCGCTGTTGGGACCAGTGTGGTGCGATTCCGGCCCTCTGATCCCGAAGCTTTCCTTAAGCCTGGGCCGCCTGATCCGCGCCCGCTGCAGCCGCTGCTGAAGCCTGCTGCAGCGCCGCCTCGAAGCGCTCCAGCGTGAGCTCATCCACCAGCTCCCCCACGCTCAACCGGCTCCCCGCAGCCACCAGGCCAGCGCTGGCGGCCAGCTCCCCCACCACGGCCGCCGCGTCGAGGCCCGCCGCCCGATAGCCCGCAAGCCCCTCGGCCCCCTCACGCTTGCTGAGGCGGTGACCGCTGGCATCGCGCCACAGCGGCAGATGGCCGTAGCGGGGCGGCGCAGCCCCAAGCAGCGCCATCACCGCCACCTGCGGCGCCGTGGAACTCCAGAGGTCGTCGCCGCGCAGCACGTCGCTGATGCCCAGGCGCAGCTCATCCACGGCCGTGGCCAGGTGATAGGCGATGAAGCCATCGGCCCGGCGCAGCACCACATCGCCCACCGCAGTAGGCCCATCCACCAGCCCTGGCTGGCCGTAGCGCTCCTGCCAGCGGAGCCCCCCAGCCGGCAGGCGCAGGCGCCAGCTGGGCAGGCGGCCCTGCTCCCAGCCCCAGCCATGGCCGGCATGGCGGCAAAAGCCCGGATACACCGCGATCCCCCCATGGGGCGCGGAGATGTCGGCCAGCAAGCGGCGGCTGCAGCGGCAGGGATAGAGCAGCGATCCGCGCCGCAGGGCCGAGAGCACCGAGCCGTAGAGCCCCCGCGCCGCGCTCTGGCGCAGCAGTGGCCCATCCCAGTGGAGCCCCAGCCAGCGCAGATCCGCAAGAATCGCCTCCTCCGCAGCGGGTCTGTTGCGGGGGGTGTCGAGATCGTCGATGCGCAGCAGCCAGGCCCCCCCGCGCAGGCGCGCATCCAGCCAACTCAGCAGGGCCGTGCGCAGGTTGCCGCGATGCAGGGCGCCGGTGGGGGACGGGGCGAAGCGACCGCGATAGCCCGTGCGGCGCTGTTGCAGCCCGACAGCGATCAGCTCTGCCAGATGAGCGGGTAGCGGCACGGCTGCGCTGGGCTGGCCGAACATGAAAAAGGCGGCCCCGAGGGACCGCCAGTTTCGGGCGTGACCGGCCGGCGATCAGCCCTGCACCTTGTCCTTGAACAGCTTGCCGGCGGTGAAGGCCGGCACCCGCTTGGCGGAGATCGCGATCTTCTCGCCGGTCTTGGGGTTCAGGCCCTGGCGGGCGGAGCGGTCGCGGGGCTCGAACGACCCGAAGCCCAGGATCGACACCTTCTTGCCGTCGACCACCGAATCGATGATGGTGTCGATCAGGGCATCGACCACAGCGGCCACGTCGGTTTTGGTGAGCTCGGTGCGAGCAGCCACCACATTGACCAGATCAGCTTTGTTCATGGGGAGGGGATACCTCGGAGTGAGCGGAGGGGGCGGCGCGTCGAGACACCCGACCGCCCAGCAATGGAGCGCCAATGGTATGGGCCACGGGCGCTGCCTGCAACTCAACTAGTGAACCACCGCAACGGTTCTGGGGGATTCGCAGCCGCCTTCAGGGCCCCGTGGCGCCCAGCGCCACAAGATCAAGCGCGGCCAGCACCGCCGCGCCGCCCTCCACCAGCGCCGCCCCGCGCAGGGCCCCCAGGCCGCCGCCGCAGGCGATCCACTCGGGCGATCCGGCGGGCAGCCAATCGCGCAACCTGCCAATGCTGGCCAGCTGTCTGGGCCAATGGAAGCAGCGCGGTGTGCGCAGCGGCGCCAGAGCACCGGGCCCCACCGGCAGCAGCAGCCGGCCGCAGAAGAGCAAATCGCCCCAGCTCCCCTGGGCATGCAGCACGCAGGCTCCCGGCGTGGGGCCGGGGGTCCAGAGCAGCCGGATGCCGGGCGCGAGCGTGTGTCCGGATACAAACGGCGCCACCCCCTGCACTGTGGGCAGCAGATAGGCCTCCTGCTCCTGCACCAGCACGGGCCAGCCGGTGGCGTCCTGAACATGCCGGCAGCGGCCGTGGCCCTCGCGGCTGGTGAGCACCACCGTGCCGCCGCCGGCCCGCTCCGCCAGAAAGTCGAGATTGGCCTGGGTGATGGCGGGGCAATCGATCAGCAGATCCCCCTCGGGCCGGGCCAGCAACCAGCTGCTGCCGCCCTGGGTGTCGCGGTTGGGGGCAAACAGCCACAGCCCGGGTTGCACCTCCCGGGGCGGGCGTCCGGCCTCCGGTTCGGGCTGCAGCAGCACAGGCAAGCGCCAATCGCTGGTTTGAACACAAGCACACCGCCTTTAGGTTGTGGCCTGCTGCGGCCCTGGCGTCTTGTCCGCCCACCCTCCGGCGATCCGGCTCGGCAACCCATGGCCCCTGGGCGCGTCGCTCAGCGCGCGGGGTGTGAATTTTTCAGTGGTGGCACCCCTGGCCACGCGGGTGGAGCTGTTGCTGTTCGGCCACGGCGACGCCAGCGAACCGCAACACGTGATCGAGCTCGACGGACGCCACCGCTCCGCCGACTACTGGCATGTGGAGGTGGAAGGCGCGGGACTGGGCACCTGTTACGGCTACCGCGTGTTCGGTCCGCTCCTGCCCGGCGGCCACGGCTTCAATCCCTCCAAGGTGCTGCTCGATCCCTGCGCCCGGGCGATCGCCGGCTGGACCAGCTATCGCCGCGGCGCCGCGGTGGGGGCAGCGCCCAACACGGCCCACTGCCTCAAGGGGGTGGTCACGGAGCGCGAGCGCTTCAACTTCGATGCGGCGCCGCGGCCGCGCCATTCCTGGCAACGCTCGGTGATCTACGAGCTGCATGTGGCCGGGTTCACCGAGGGTGCCGGCTCGCCGGTGGCGCCCGACAGGCGCGGCACCCTGCTGGGCCTGATCGACACCCTGCCCTATCTGCAGGAGCTCGGCATCACCGCGATCGAGCTGTTGCCGGTGATGGCCTTCGACCCCAGCGATGCGCCGGCAGGACGCCTCAACTACTGGGGCTACAGCCCGATCAGCTGGATGGCGCCCCATCCCGGCTACCTGCTGGGCGAGGATCCGAGCCACGCCCGCCAGCAGGTGCGCCAGCTGGTGGAGGCCTGCCACCAGGCGGGCATCGAGGTGATTCTCGATGTGGTGTACAACCACACCAGCGAGGGCAACCAACACGGCCCCACGCTGAGCTGGCGCGGCTTCTCCGACCTCCTCTATTACCACCAGAACTCCCGCGGCGACTACCAGGATGTGAGCGGTTGCGGCAACACGATCGCCGCCAACCGCCCCCTGGTGCGGCGGCTGATTCTCGAGTCGCTGCGCTGCTGGGCCAATGAGCTCGGCATCGATGGCTTCCGCTTTGATCTGGGCATCGCTCTCAGCCGCGGCGACGACCTGTTGCCGCTGGAAGCACCGCCGCTGTTTGAGGAGATCGAGGCCGATCCCGAGCTGGCCGACATCAAGTTGATCAGCGAACCCTGGGACTGCGGCGGCCTCTACCGGCTGCATGACTTTCCCGCCCGGCGCGTGGCTACCTGGAACGGCCGGTTCCGCGACGATGTGCGCCGCTTTTGGAAAGGCGACAGCCACACCTGCTGGGCCATGGGCCAGCGGCTCGGCGGCAGCCCTGATCTGTTCACGCGCACGCCCGTGCGCCCGGGGCAATGCGTCACCTTCCTCACCGCCCACGACGGCTTCACCCTGGCGGATCTGGTGAGCTTCAACGGCAAACACAACCTCGCCAACGGCGAGGACGACCGCGACGGCGACAACCACAACAACAGCTGGAATCACGGGGCGGAAGGCCCGAGCAGCGACCACGCCGTGATCGCCCTGCGTGAGCGTCAAGCGCGCAACCTCCTCGCCAGCCTGCTCCTGTCCCCCGGAGTGCCCATGCTGCTGATGGGCGATGAGGTGCGGCGCAGCCAGGGCGGCAACAACAACACCTGGTGCCAGAACAATCCGCTGGGATGGATGCACTGGCAACCAGACGCTGGCGACACGGCCCTGCGCACCTATCTACGCCGACTGTTGCGACTGCGGCAGGCGCTGGCGTCCGTGCTCAATCCCGAGATGCCGCAGCTGGAGCGCCACTGGCATGGCGTGGAATGCCACAAGCCCGACTGGGCAAGCTGGTCGCACACGCTGGCCTGGAGCCTGCAGGAAGCCGATGGCCAACCGCTGCTCTGGTGCGGCCTCAATGCCTATGCCAAGGCGATCCATTTCGAGCTACCCCAAACAGGCAGCGGCTGGCATCGGGTGATCGATACCGCCCTACCGGCAGGCGACGATCTTCCCAGCCAGCCACCACGGTGGAGGCCGCCTGGAATTCCCTTGGAGAGCCGCAGCCTGGTGCTGCTCGCGGCTGGATCACTGAGCGAGCAGATCCAGCTGGACTGAGCGAACAACAAGCCAGCAATCACACCGACCCTCGACACGTTCACGTCGAGGGTTATAGTTCGGCTGCGTTTCTTCCCACCCCATGCTCACCGGCACTGACCTCCTGGCCAAAGTCAAGGAACTGGGCGATGCCTCCAAATCCGAGCTGGTGCGCGAATGCGGCTACGTGAGCACCAAGAAGGATGGCAGCGAACGGCTGAACTTCACCGCGTTCTACGAAGCTCTGCTGGAAGCCAAGGGCTTCACCCTGGGTGACAGTGGAGCCGGCAAAGGCCCTGGTGGCCGCAAACTCAGCTACGTGGCCACCGTACAAGGCAACGGCAACCTGCTGGTGGGTAAGGCCTATACCGCCCAGCTCGGCCTGGAGCCCGGCGACGAGTTCGAAATCAAGCTCGGCAAGAAGCAGATCCGCCTGGTCCCCGTGGGCGGTGCCGACGAAGAGGAGTGATCGCGTCTGGATCGCCCCAGTCTGACTGACTTGGCCTGATCTCGACCCTCAGCCATCGATCAATCAGGCATCTGAAAGCAGGCATCTGGCAAGTGGAGCTGGTCCCCCGCAGGAAACCAGCTTCACTTCAAGTTTGACAAGTACGTCAGGCGACACCTCAGCGGCTACTGCTTCCGCCCGGGCCAGGGCC
>VFQS010001781.1_pt1 | contig 18776 bp, 21 predicted proteins | sample 3512361 | NCBI WGS metagenome assembly VFQS01 (sample SAMN10412375, study PRJNA504923) | tailings metagenome | isolation source: Relicate 1 Philex TSF3 active mining | place: Philippines
TACAGTTTTGAAAGTTTTTAACCTTGGTGTTTATAGCGTATTGGAACCACTCCGATCCATCTCGAACTCGGTTGTGAAACGATACAGCGGCGATAATACTATGGGGGATACTCCATGGGAAGGTAGCACGATGCCAAGGTAAAATTTATATTTTTTACCCTAGCTATTTTGTATGTTTTATATGTATCTCTATTTGATTGCAGTAGTCATATATCTAATTATGGAATCATTAATTTTCATAGATCTCTCAATTAGATTAATTACCTCTCCATTAGCTTCATAATTCATTTGAATATAAACACCATCCTTTACTCTTTTTATAGGATATTTTAGGTGTCGTCTACCTCTATTTTCTATAGTGATATTTTTTGCACCTCTTTCTACTAAAATACCTTGATACTGTTCCACTATTTTCAAAAGATTATCTTCTGTTAAATCAGGTTTTAACAAATAAATGGTTTCATAAGATACTAATGTTTTCATAAATGGTTTTGATAATTTATGAAATAAATTTATCATAAACTATTTAATAAACTGGACTTTAATAGTTTTTACTTACTTTATATTCTAGTGTACTTATGTTAAAACATCGAATTAGTCGAACTTTTTGTTTATGGTTGTAATTTTCTACGTTATCTACGATAATTATATCAACAAGCACAATTGATGCTTGGGAAGTAAATTACTATAACATTACATAAAAATAAAAACATGACTGCTACTTTAGAAAGACGCGAAAGCGCAAGCTTATGGGAACGTTTCTGCTCTTGGATTACTAGCACTGAAAACCGTCTATACATCGGTTGGTTCGGTGTTTTAATGATCCCTACATTACTTACAGCTACTACTGTATTCATCATTGCTTTTGTTGCTGCACCTCCAGTGGATATCGATGGTATTCGTGAGCCTGTTGCAGGTTCTTTACTATACGGTAACAACATAATCTCTGGTGCTGTAATTCCTTCTTCTGCTTCTATCGGTATTCACTTCTACCCTATTTGGGAAGCTGCTTCTCTTGACGAGTGGTTATACAACGGTGGTCCTTACCAACTAATCGTTGATCACTTCTTACTAGGTGTTTGCGGTTGGATCGGACGTGAGTGGGAATTCAGCTACCGTTTAGGTATGCGTCCTTGGATTTCTGTTGCTTTCACAGCTCCTGTAGCTGCAGCTTCTGCTGTGTTCTTAGTTTACCCTATTGGACAAGGTAGCTTCTCTGATGGTATGCCTCTAGGTATCTCCGGTACATTCAACTTCATGCTTGTGTTCCAAGCTGAGCACAACATTCTTATGCACCCATTCCACCAACTAGGTGTTGCAGGTGTATTCGGTGGTTCTCTATTCTCTGCTATGCACGGTTCTCTAGTTACATCTAGTTTAATTCGTGAAACTACTGAGAACGAATCTGCTAACTACGGTTACAAATTCGGTCAAGAAGAAGAAACTTATAACATCGTAGCTGCTCACGGTTACTTTGGTCGTTTGATTTTCCAATATGCTAGCTTCAACAACTCTCGTGCTCTACACTTCTTCTTAGGAATGTGGCCTGTTGTTGGTATCTGGTTCACAGCTCTAGGTGTTATGACTATGGCGTTTAACCTTAACGGTTTCAACTTCAACCAATCTGTTGTAGATAGCCAAGGTCGTGTAATTAACACTTGGTCTGATATCCTTAACCGTGCTAACCTAGGTATGGAAGTTATGCATGAGCGTAACGCTCACAACTTCCCTCTAGACTTAGCTGCTGGTGAGTCTCTGCCTGTAGCACTTACAGCTCCTGCTCTAGTTGGATAATACGAACGGTTCCCTATAAAAAGACCCTACCAAGGGTCTTTTTTATTTTCACCTATTCGTAAATCTTATAAAATTATTTATGTTAAACAGATTTATTATTTTTGTGCTTCTAAACTTTACTGCCATACTACTTGGTTTTTTTTAGCAATTAATATATCCACAGTTTTAGGGCAAACTGGAGATTGGGGAGTTTTAGCATCTGGGGTGTTAACTGCTCTTATAGAAATTTTTAGCCGATTTATATATGTGACAAAAAAAAGACTTATTTGTTTAAATTCCTCTCCATTGCATAGAAAACTAAATTTTTATATTAATTTTTTGAATAAGGTAAAGATTGGCATTCTATACGGTTTTTTTGTAGAAGCCTTTAAATTAGGTAGCTAAGTCGAATATTACATATTATTAAGTTAGTATACTTTTAGCGTGATTAGCTTTATGATGATGAGTGGTAGAAAAACCAATCTTGACTGATTAATTATTTTAACAGTTAAACCAGTTTAAATTATTATAAATACGGAGAAGTATTATGGCTCTTGATGCATTTTCTAAAGTAGTTACAAACGCAGACGCAAAAGCAGCTTATGTAGGTGGTGCTGATCTACAAGCTCTTAAAAAATTCATTTCTGAAGGTAACAAACGTTTAGATGCTGTTAACTCTATTGTATCTAACGCTAGCTGTATCGTATCTGATGCTGTATCTGGTATGATCTGTGAAAACCCAAGCCTAATCTCTCCTAGCGGCAACTGCTACACAAACCGTCGTATGGCTGCATGTCTACGTGATGGTGAAATTATCCTTCGTTACGTTTCTTACGCTTTACTATCTGGTGACTCTTCTGTTTTAGAAGATCGTTGTCTTAACGGTCTAAAAGAAACTTACTCTTCTTTAGGAGTTCCAGCTAACTCTAACGCTAGAGCTGTTAGCATTATGAAAGCATGTGCTGTTGCATTTGTTAACAACACAGCTTCTCAACGCAAACTTTCTACACCTCAAGGTGATTGTTCTGCTTTAGCAAGTGAAGTTGCTGGTTACTTCGACAAAGTTAGCGCTGCTATTGGTTAATTTAATTTACTCTATAAATGCTACCTTATGAGAATAAGGTAGCATTTTCTGTTTTAATGTAAATATAATAAGTATCTATTTTTTTTATAAGACTTTTTTTTTTGGATACGAGTACAATAAATTTAACTTCACACAAAAATTATATGGATCTTTTTCTTAAATATTTAAAAAATTCGTTAGATAATTTAGTATTTTTAGGGCTATTTGTTGGATTGTTAGGATATTGGATTAATATTGCATTCCCTTCGTTTAAAATTGGAAGTAAGATAGGTTTTTATAGCGTGTTATCCTCCAATATATTTATTACAGCTATTTTGACTTGGAGATGGATTGAAAATGGTTATTTTCCACTAAGCAATTTGTACGAATCCTTATTATTTTTTACTTGGGGAATTACTTTCATAGCGCTGGTACTAGAATCCGTTACCTCTTTAAATTTATTGGGTGCGATAATCACTCCATTATCTATGTTTATAGTTGGGTTTGCGACCCTTTCATTACCAGATGGAATGCAAAAAGCAGCTCCACTAGTTCCAGCGTTAAAATCAAATTGGCTAATGATGCATGTGAGTATAATGATGTTTAGTTATTCAACACTAATTATTGGCTCTTTATTATCTATAGTTTTTCTAGTTTTAACACGAGGAAGACAGGTTAATTTAAAAGGAAGTTCTGTTGGCAACATAACTGTTCAGGAATCGACTAGTGCTCAAACATCAAGAATGTCTAATTTACAACTACACGACTCGATTGATGGAGTTTTAGAAAAAAAATTAAATCTTTTGGAAAGTTTAGATAATCTTAGTTATAGAATTATAGGATTAGGATTCCCTTTACTAACAATAGGAATAATAGCAGGAGCAGTATGGGCAAATGAAGCTTGGGGCTCGTATTGGAGCTGGGATCCTAAGGAGACATGGGCTCTCATAACATGGTTAGTATTTGCAGCTTACTTACATACTAGGATTACAAAATCATGGCAAGGAAAAGGACCAGCACTTTTAGCTTCTTTAGGTTTTATCGTCGTTTGGATATGTTACTTAGGTGTAAACTTCTTAGGAAAGGGGTTGCATAGTTATGGGTGGATTGCTTAGTTTACTAATGTAAAAGAAAAGATACATAGAAATGATTGCTTATAATGATTAGGTTGCATCATACTAAAAAGTACCTTACAATAGTTTTATTATTATGTAAAAAATTAACTTTCTCTGACTAATCCAGACAGAATATGAACACAGAGTTATTGCTATCCGTAGTTCCCCAAACAGCTATATGGTCTGCTAAAACAGCTTCCATAATGATTAGTTCAAATGTATTTTGCATTGTTGCAGGTAGATATGTAATTCAAGTTAAGGGAGTTGGAGCGTCTCTTCCATTAACAGGATCATTTGCTAATTTTACTTTACCTGAATTACTAGCAAGCACAAGCCTTGGTCACATAGTAGGAAGTGGGGCTATCTTAGGATTTGCTTATTTAGGTTTATTAAGTTAAAAAGATTATTAGAAAAACAAGCATAACTTACTTAGTTTTTCTAATAATCTTTATTTTTTTACAAACTTTAGTAAGCTAATCCTAAACTTCTAGTAGTTTCTCCACCTAAATAAACTCTCACCGATAAGAAGTCTGTAGGACAAGCCGTCTCACATCTTTTACAACCTATACAATCTTCAGTTCTAGGTGCAGAAGCGATTTGTCCAGCTTTACAACCGTCCCAAGAAACCATCTCTAGTACGTCACAAGGACAAGCTCTTACGCATTGTGTGCATCCAATACAAGTATCATAAATTTTAACGCTATGTGACATAATTGATTTAGTTACTTTTGATAATTAATATACTCTACTTTTGAACTAGTCATAGAAGTTTTAAATAATTAAACTTATTATAAAATAATAGCAGCTGAAATTCCAAATTAGATAATAAAATTCACAATAAATCTTTAATTTTCAAAACTTATACTCGTCAAATCTAAAATTCTTTATTCCAAAATCCTATAATTCTTCTACCGTATATGAAAAAGAAAAAACAAAATATTCCTTCTTTGGAAGTTCTATACAAAACAGAAGAACTTTTAGATGCAGCTTCCAATAGATATAGAATAACAGTACAAGTAGCGAATAAAGCAAAAAGAAAAAGATATGAAGGTATCGATATATTAGATGATTTTAAACTTAAGCCAGTTATTCGGGCTATTCTTGAAATTTCTGAAGAAATTAATCAACCTGAAATCATAAATGAATAACAGCAAATAATTCACATAATCTTACAATTGTTAAAAAAATATACTTAATTAGACTTATGTTTCAGACCCTTTTTGGTGATCCAAATGATAAAAAAATTCAACAATATTCGCAGACAATTAATGGAATAAATAAACTGGAAGAAACAGTGAAGAAGTTCACAGATTCAGAATTACAAAATCAGACAAATTTATTTATTCAACGTTTATCACAAGGGGAGAAATTAGAAACTTTTTTGATTGAGTCTTTTGCTGTCGTGAGGGAAGCTTCTAGGAGAGTCCTTGGATTAAGACATTTTGATGTTCAACTAATTGGTGGCCTCATACTTCATGAAGGTAAAATAGCTGAAATGAGGACTGGAGAGGGTAAGACACTTGTTGCTGTTTTACCAGCTTACGCTAACGCACTTACAGGGAAAGGTGTTCACGTTGTAACTGTAAATGACTATTTAGCATCTAGAGACGCTGAATATGTTGGCCAAATTCACAAATTTCTTGGTTTAAGTGTAGGTCTAATTCAACAAAATATGACCCAATCGGAGCGGAAAATAAACTATTCAAAAGACATTACATATACTACCAATAGTGAATTAGGCTTCGATTACCTAAGAGATAATATGGCTATACAACTTCAAGACATTGTACAACGGCCTTTTTATTTTTCTATCTTGGACGAAGTCGATTCTATTCTAATAGATGAGGCGAGAACACCCCTTATTATTTCAGGTGCTGGGGAGACTCCTAATATAAAATACGTAAAAGCAAATTTAGTTGCTCAGTCTCTTTTAAGGGATATTCACTACGAAGTTGATGAGAAAGCTAAAAATATAATACTAACCGAAGAAGGTGTAATTCAATCAGAGTTTCAGTTAAATGTAAATGATTTATATGATGTGGAGAATCCTTGGGCTCCTTATATATTTAATGCGATTAAAGCAAAAGAATTGTTTATAAAAAATGTTCATTACATAGTTAAAGATGAAGAAGTGCTAATAGTTGATGAGTTTACAGGCAGAATTATGATTGGGCGAAGATGGAGTGATGGTTTACATCAAGCTATAGAAGCTAAAGAAGATACTAAGATACAAAATGAAACTCAAACATTAGCATCCATAACTTATCAGAACTTTTTTCTACTGTATCCAAAACTATCTGGTATGACAGGGACTGCAAAAACAGAAGAAGTAGAATTAGATAGAATCTATGGATTAGAAGTTACATGTGTACCTACGCATAAAAAAATGATACGTGAAGATTTCTCCGATTTAGTATATAAAAACCAATACGTTAAGTGGAAATCTATTGCAGATGAATGTTTAGATATTTACACTTTAGGACGTCCTATTTTAATTGGAACTACGAGTGTAGAAAAATCGGAACTTCTAGCTTCTTTATTAAAAGAATATGGCATTCCACATAATTTACTAAACGCGAAACCCGAAAACTTAAAGCGTGAAGCTGAGATAATTGCCCAAGCGGGACGTAAAGGAGCTGTAACAATCGCTACAAATATGGCGGGCCGAGGTACAGATATCTTACTAGGTGGAAATGTAAATTATATGGCAAGATCAATGTTAAAACTCTTTCTGGATTCTATATTTTTCAAGATACCTATAGAAAAAAATCTAGATGCTGATTTAAAAAGTTTATACAATTTTCTATTATTAAAAATAAAAAATCCTCAGTTATCTGAAGATGAATTAAACACTTATCTATCGATCGCTTGTGAAAAAAGTTTCACGAATGAACCATTGATTATTCTTTTTAGAGCTGCATATAAAATTTTATTGGAAAAATATAACAAAGATATTATTAATGAGCGGGAAGAAGTAATTAAGTTAGGTGGACTACATGTTATAGGTACTGAAAGACACGAGTCTAGACGAATTGATAATCAATTAAGAGGTAGATCAGGAAGACAAGGTGATCCAGGATCATCGAGGTTTTTTCTGAGTTTAGAGGATAATTTGTTAAGAATTTTTGGTGGGGATCGTATAGGAAAACTCATGGATTCACTGAAGGTAGATGATGATATACCAATTGAATCTATTCTTTTAAGTAAGAGTTTAGAATCAGCTCAGAAAAAAGTTGAAGCCTATTACTACGATGCTCGAAAACAGCTTTTTGAATATGATGAAGTGTTAAATTATCAAAGACAAGCCATTTATTCTGAAAGACGAAGAATTTTGGAGTCAGACAACTTACGTAATTGGATAATACAGTATGCAGAAACCACTGTTCTTGATTATTTTAATGCGTATTTAGAAAAGGGAAATTTTTCACTAGAAGAACAAGATAAATTATTAGTTAAAATTGAAAGTTTATTAGGGCTTCCGGCAGGAATCAATAGAATACTTTTTTCACAATATTCCATTACTGAAATGCGAGATGCTTTGATTAGATATACTAGAATATCTTATGACTTAAAAGAGAGTCAAATTGATTTAATAGAGAACGGTCTAATGAGAGAACTTGAAAGATCATTTTTATTACAAAAGATAGATTCAGCTTGGAAAGAACATCTACAACAAATTAATACCCTTCGAGAAAATATAGGTTGGCGAGGCTATGGTCAAAAAGACCCTTTAATAGAGTATAAAAATGAGGCATATAATGTATTTTTATCTATGACCACAAATATAAGACATTCAGTTGTATATTTAATTTTTAAATCTCAGCCTATTTTAAAAGTGTAGTTTGTATTAAATTTTTCAATTAATTTGACATTAATGAGTTAATGGAACAATATAAAGAATAATAATTTTATAAGACATTTATATGACAAAAAGAACACTACGCGGAACGAAACTGAAAAGATCACGTACATCAGGATTCAGAGCTAGGATAAAAACAAGTTCTGGTAGACGTATTTTAAAAGCAAGAAGGGCTCGAGGTCGACATTCTATATCCATAAGTTAATTAAATGGTTGAATTTCTCTAATAACTCTTTACATCCTAATCTATTAGAGAAACAACCTCCCTTATATGTGTAAATCTCTAACAAATACATTTGTTGTGTGAATAATAAGGCTCATCCTTCTTTATAAACAATAGACTTTATGAATTTTACCAAAGAATTTAAATTATTTTTAAAAGCTAGATACCCTATACTATATATCTCTACGACTGAAGAAGAAAGATTAGAATATACAATTAAGTCTTTAGTCAAAGAATCTAATATAAATCGAGGAATTTATACTTGGGATTTTATAGATGGTTATTTGGGAAACCCTAGTGACAATGGTTTTGGAGCCAGAAACCCTCTTCAAGCACTAGAATTAGTAGAAAAACTAACCAATGAAAATCCAGCTATTTTTCTCTTAAAGGATTTTCATTTATTTTTAAATGATATATCCGTTGCTAGAAAGTTAAAAAATTTAGCAAAAATTTTAAGAAATAATACTAAAACAATAGTTATCGTAGCTCCCGAGATTTTAATTCCAGATTCATTAAAAGATCTAATTACAATTTTAGAATTTAAATTACCCCAACCTTTAGAAATAAAAAAAGAGTTAGTGCGGGTTCAAGAATCTTTAGGACACTTTTTACCTGAAACTTCACTCGATATTTTGGTTCGATCTTGCCAGGGATTATCTTTAGAACGCATCCGAAAGGTCTTATCAAAAATAATAGCTACTTATAAAGAAATTAACATTGAAAGTTTAGATATTATTTTTACTGAAAAAAAACAAATTATCAGTCAGACAAAAATTTTAGAATTCTGTACTGTGACAGAAAAAATGTCAGATATAGGTGGACTCGAGAATCTTAAAAAATGGTTGCAGAAAAGAGTAGGGTCACTCTCTCAAAGAGCAGAAAATTATGGACTCCCGACTCCGAAAGGTCTTTTTTTAGTAGGAGTTCAAGGTACAGGGAAATCTTTAACAGCCAAAGCGATTGCTAATGAGTGGGGTTTACCATTGTTAAGATTAGATGTTGGAAAATTATTTGGAGGTATCATCGGGGAATCAGAATCTAAGATGAGGCAGATGATTCAATTGTCTGAAGCTATCTCACCTTGTGTTCTATGGATTGATGAGATTGATAAGGCATTTGCAGGTATGGAATCTAAAGGTGATAGCGGTACAACAAATAGAGTTTTAGCAACTTTTATTACCTGGTTATCTGAAAAAAAATCTTCAGTATTCGTTGTTGCTACTGCAAATAACATTAATTCATTACCTTCTGAAATTATCAGAAAAGGTAGATTTGATGAGATTTTTTTTATTGGTTTACCTAGCTTTAAAGAGAAAAAATTAATTTTTAAAGTTCATTTAAGCCGGTTAAGACCAAAATCTTGGTCTACGTATAATATACCTTTGTTGAGTGAGATGTCAAAGAAATTCTCGGGAGCAGAAATTGAAGAGGTGATTATAGAAGCAATGCATACTGCTTTTAGCGAGAATAGAGAGTTTACTGTTAATGATATTTTGGATTCTATTACTCAATTTGTCCCATTAGCCTACACAAATCAAGAAAAAATAGAGTATTTACAAGAATGGGCAAGTGCTGGAAAAGCTAGACTCGCATCAGCTGAAGAATAGAAATATTAGTTATAAATCTTTATTTTAAACAGATTTTATTGATTACTATATTATTATAATACTAACACTCTTAATGATCAGTATAAAACGTACATAAGTTTTTAAACTCTTTATGTCACACTTTAGTAAAATAAAAACTACCTTGAAAGATTTGAGCCTATTACAAAAATCGCTTAGCGATCTAGGAGTGTCTTGGGATGAAAGTATTAATACTATAAAAGGATATAAAGCACAAGAATGTTTTGCAAATTTAGTTATTAAGCAAAATAATAACTATGATATTGGATTTACTTGGAATGGAACAGAATACCAATTAGTTGCTGATCTACAGTTTTGGCAACAGCCTTGGTCTGTAGAGTTATTTTTAGACAAAATTACTCAAAGATACGCTTACAACTCTATTTTAAAAGCTACTGAAATCCAAGGGTTTCAAAGAATAGAAGAAGTTACTCAAGAAAATGGCAGTATAAAACTAACTCTGCAAAGATGGAAGTAGAAGTACTAATATGCGGACAGAGAGACTCGAACTCTCACAAGAATACTTACTAGAACCTAAATCTAGCGCGTCTACCAATTCCGCCACGTCCGCTTTTAATTATATAGATATAGCATAGCAGAAGTGTATAAAAAAGAAAACATGTTTTTTAATATGCTTCTGCTATCTAGTTTTCTAATAAAACAAAATTATATAAAAAATAATTTAAATTATGTTATAATCATTTATGAAAAAGAAATAAAGAGAAAATCTTTGTACTAACTCCTCAGTAGCTCAGTGGTAGAGCGATCGACTGTTAATCGATTGGTCGTAGGTTCAAGTCCTACCTGGGGAGTTTATAATATTTATGCTTAGTATAAACCTTTTGCTTAATCTATGACTGGTCAAATTAATCGTATTCTGTGGAAGTTGATTTATCTTTTGGGTAACTTGAGACTAGCAATCATATTACTTTTATTTATAGCTCTCATTAGTTCATTGGGAACAATAATTGAGCAAGAAAAAACAATTTCATTCTATGAAACAAATTATCCTATTTCTACTCCTATTGCAGGCTTTATAAATTCAGACTTCATTCTTTTTTTCGGTTTGGATCACATTTATACTGCAAGTTGGTTTTTAATATTATTGTTCCTATTCGGAGGAAGCCTACTTTCATGTACGCTTTCTAGACAAATTCCTTCATTAAAACTTGCTAGGCTCTGGAAGTTCTTCAGACGTGAAACTAGTACAAATAAAATGGGGATAAGTTTTAGTCTATCGAATGCGAGTTTAGCTCAATTTTCTTACTTATTACGACAAAGGCAATATAATGTAATCCAACAAGGACCTTATATATACGCGTACAAAGGGTTAGTTGGAAAAATCGGTCCAATCTTAGTACATTTAAGTATCATTTGTATCTTAATTGGGTCTATACTTGGTTCATTAACTGGCTTTATGCTTCAAGAGTTAATTCCGAAAGGGGAGTTATTCCATTTACAAAATGTCATTTCCTCTGGCCCTTTAAGTTATATACCCCAAAATTTTGAAGGTTACGTACGTGATTTTAATATTGCATATAATGATCAAGGTATGGTAGATCAGTTTTATTCTGAACTAGATATTTTAGATAATGATTTACAAATCAAGAAGGAAAAAACCATTTTTGTCAACGAACCTCTACGATATTCAGGGGTGACATTTTATCAAACAGATTGGAGTATCCTTTCATTAAAATTTACCTTAAACAATACAGAAAACTTGGAAATAATCCTTAGGGAAATCAGTGGAGAAAGTAATTCAAGATTTTGGATTGGTTCTTTAGAATACGAAGATAAAAATAAAATACTGGTTGTTTTACAAGATTTAACTGGAAAATATCTATTGTATGACTCTGAAAAAAGACTATTAGGACAAAGTGAAATTGGGCATAAAATATTTTTTACTGGGAATGAATTGCGCTTAAATAAAATTCTACCTTCTACTGGATTACAAATAAAATCAGACCCCGGTATTCCTTTAGTTTATATTGGATTTTTCTTCTTAATTTTTAGCGTTTTACTTAGTTATACTTCTTATTTCCAAATCTGGGTGGTGAAAAAACAGAACAAAGTATATGTTTATGGTGACACCAATCGGGCTATATATTTTTTTGAAAAGAGTATTCTAGAAATAATAAGTAATATACAAAATGATTCTTTGAAACTTAAAGTACCTAGTAATCCTTAAATTAATTTTTACTAGTTAGAAGTATAATTTGAAGCAGAATGTTCTTGATAACTAATTTGATACACATAATAACTTAGTTAAGGCTAAGTTCTTACGAGAATGAAATCTGTTAAATATTAATATCATATGAGATAAATAAATCATGACTCGCGTTATTGTAATTACTTCTGGTAAAGGAGGAGTTGGTAAAACTACCACAACTGCCAACTTAGGTATGTCACTTGCTCAGTTGGGGTATCAAACTGCTCTTGTTGACGCTGATATAGGTTTAAGAAATTTGGATCTTTTATTAGGGTTGGAAAATCGGGTCATTTACACTGCCTTAGAAGTTCTATCAGGAGAATGTAGGTTAGAACAAGCTCTTATTAAAGATAAAAGACAGCCAGGGCTTAGTCTCTTACCTGCCGCTCAAAATAGAAATAAGGATTCTATAAATAGCGATCAAATGAAGTATTTGATTTCTTTGATGGAAGAGCAATATGATTATATTTTAATTGATTGTCCTGCAGGTATTGAAACTGGGTTTCATAATGCCATAGGGCCAGCTAGAGAAGCTATTGTGGTTACTACACCGGAAATCGCTGCCGTCAGGGATGCAGACAGAGTAATTGGATTACTTGAAGCTAATGGAATTCAAAACATTAATCTATTAGTAAACCGGCTTAGGCCAGAAATGGTAAAATCTAACGATATGATGTCCGTTGCCGACGTTAAAGAGATATTAGCAATACCTTTAATTGGTGTTATTCCTGAAGATGAGTGTGTAATTATATCAACAAATAGGGGAGAACCGCTTGTTCTTGAGAAAAAACTTTCTCTTCCTGGAATAGCTTTTGAAAATACAGCTTATAGACTTGACGGACAACAAGTAGATTTCATAGACTTCGATTCTTATTCTAAAGGACCATTAAAGCGTTTACGAAATTTTTTCCTAGGATCTTCTACAACTTAATTAATAGTGTAAGTTATGAATTTATATGATTACAGAATTTTTTGAACGTCTATTTGTTAATAATAATCGTGGAAGTCGGGATGACGTGAAAAGACGTCTTAAATTAGTTCTTGCTCATGACAGATCAACCCTTAATGCTTCAACTTTAGAAAAGATGAGAAAAGAAATTCTTATAGTTGTTTCTAAATATGTTGAATTAGATACTGAAAGTTTAGAATTTTCCATAAGAACTGATAGTCGAATGACTGCACTTATAGCTAATTTACCTATTCGTAGAATTTTGCAACTAGAAGATACTATCTAAAGTATGCAAATGCGGAATAAATTAACATTTAAGTTAATTTCCGCATTCAATTATTTTTCTAATGTGTAAGAATTCCAAGCTAGTTGCTGCAAACTAGCATTTCGTCTTAGTGGTCGAGTCACAAGCTCCAAAACATCCCTTGAATTTGTAAAGCCATGGATTTGTGCAAAGGTAAATTCAACAGACCATTTTGTATTGATCCCTCTAGCTTCTAGAGGATTAGCGTGTGCCATACCAGTTATAACTAGATCTGGTTTTAGAGTTCGAATTCTTTCTAACTGTTTGTAATTATCTGGTTTTTCTACAATAGAAGGTACTTTAATACCCATTTCTATGCAAGTTTTTTCTAATAAAAGTAATTCACTAGCTTGGTACCTCTTATCCATATAAGGGATACCAATCTCACAAACAATCATCCCACAACGGATTAAAAACCTAGCAAGAGATATTTCAAGTAAATTATCTCCCATGAAGAATACAGATTTATTCACAATTAATTCAAGGTATTCTTCTAAAGAATTCCAAATTTTTCTTTCTCTTTCTTCTAATCCAGATGGTTTAATTCCAAAAACAGAACAGATCTTTTCTATCCAAGCCCTAGTACCATCTGGTCCTATTGGGAAAGGGGCTCCTATTAGTTTTGTTCTTCTTCTGCGCATTAAAGTGGTAGCTGTTCTACTTAAATAGGGGTTTACACCACATACGTAATACCCTTCATTTATAACAGGCAACTCTGTATAACGTTTTGAGGGTAGCCATCCAGAGACTTTAATTCCTTGATTTTTCAGTTCTAAAGTTAACTGATTGGCCACAGAATCAGGGACAGATCCAAATAATATTAAGGGTGGATGATCGCAGTAAGGTTCTTCATTTTTTGTATTAACATTTTGTTTTAGATAACCTTCTGGACATTTTTGTGCCATAGCTGCAAGGACTGTGTCCTCTCCTTGTGTGAAAGCATAATCTAAACCATTTGCTCGAGCAACTACAATAGGTATACCAATTTCATTCTCTAATTTTGGTGCTATACCTTCCAAATCCATTTTTATAATTTCAGTTGTGCACGTTCCGATCCAAAAAATTACACTAGGCCGTCTATCTTTTTTTATTTGTAAGCATAGTCGTTTCAACTCTTCATAATCACTTAACTTTGCTGAGATATCCCCCTCTTCTAATTCAGCCATAGCATACCTTGGCTCAGAAAATATCATGACTCCCATTGCATTTTGCAAAAAATATCCACAAGTTTTAGTTCCTATAACAAGAAAAAAACTATCTTCTATCTTTTGATAGAGCCAAGCCACACAACTTATTGGACAAAAAGTATGATAATTTCCGGTTTCACATTCAAAATTTAATAAACTGTCTTTAGATTCAGTAAGTACTTGTGAGTTCATGTTTTAATCCTAATGTTAAACCATCATCAATTCCAATGACTCATCGTTAGAGGAATTATTATCATTTTGTTTATCAGATGGTGTTAGATAGAAATCAGATAGTAAACTAAACAATTCTCTATCAGCTGCTTCATTTGGAACAACCCCTTCTGGTTTGGCAATGATTTGATCTGCAATATTTAGATAATAATCACATACATAATTTAATGATGAATCTAACTCCGACATCTCAAATAGAGTTTTTCCTTTAACTCGAGAAATTCGAATATCCTCTATAAGTGGTAAAACTTCTAAGATTGGCATAGGAACTGCATCTACGTATTTCTCAATTAAGTCTCTTTTTGCAGTTCTATTACCTATTAACCCAGCTAAACGTAACGAATGTGTTCTCGATTTTTCTCTTACAGAGGCTGATATTCTATTAGCCGCAAATAATGAATCAAATCCATTGTCAGTCACAATCAGGCAGTAATCGGCGTAATTCAAAGGCGCTGCAAATCCACCACATACAACATCTCCTAAAACATCAAATAAAATAACATCGTATTCATCGAATGCATTTAATTCTTTTAATAATTTTACTGTTTCTCCAACTACATAACCTCCACAGCCTGCACCTGCGGGAGGACCCCCAGCTTCAACACAATCTACACCTGCGTATCCTTTATAAATCACATCTTCAGGCCAAACATCTTCATAATGATAATCCTTAGCTTGTAAGGTATCGATAATAGTAGGGATTAAGAACCCTGTTAATGTAAAGGTACTATCGTGTTTTGGATCGCATCCAATTTGTAGTACTTTTTTTCCTCTCTTTGCTAAAGCAACTGAAATGTTGCAACTTGTTGTCGATTTACCAATGCCACCTTTTCCATAAACTGCAAGTTTCACTATATGTTCCCCCGAGTGAAATAAAATACATAACTATAATCTACTAATAGGATAATACAAATAAACTATAAAACTTAATTTAGTTACAAGTTCTTACCTAAAAAAGATGTATACATTGATACATCTTTTTATTTAAGAGCTTTTTGAATTATCTTCTTCAGCCAAATTTGAAATAAAACTTGTTGAATTCCCACTTAAAATTGATTTTGCCAAAGATAAAGCTCTTTTAGCTTGTATGTTTGCTTTATTAGTCCAATTAGCTAATCGAGAATTTTTCTTAGATTTAGAAGTTCGTTTCTTTGGGACTGCCATGTGTATTTCCTTCTATATTATTTTATTTTAAAAGTTACGTGTATCTAAATACAACAGGTTCATTATACAAGTAAAAATAAAAACAAAAAATTCTAAAAAATAAAAGATCTGAAAACTCTAATTTTTATCAGACACAATTATTTTTTAGAATATTATTTATTTGCTTATCTGGATCCTAGACGGCTTAATTGTCTTAAAGCAATTCTAGCTATATTAAAAACTGCCCAAGATGCTGCTGCCAAAACCGGAAAAAGAACTATTAAAAGTCGCATGTCCATGACACAATCCTATGGTATATCTTTCTTAAATATTATAGCTAATGAGATCTATATCATGTATTTATAAAAGAGAATTTCACTATATACATATAAAATAAATCAGATATGAACATAAAAGTAACAATATATTTCCTAATAAGTAATAATTAATCTTAAGAAGTTAATAATAATTAAATAGTCTAAGAAGTTTTTTAAATTTGAAATGATAGATTTACCTTTTACATTAGACCAATTAAGAATAATTAAAGCTATAGCTTCGGAAGGAAGTTTTAAAAAAGCAGCAGACAGTCTTTACATCTCTCAACCCGCTGTTAGTTTACAGGTTCATAACTTAGAAAAACAGCTTAATGTTCTAATTTTTGATAGAGGGAATCGGAAGGCTTCTTTTACAGAAGAAGGTGAAATGCTATTAAGATATGGGAATAGAATTTTATCTTTATGTGACGAAACATGTCGAGCAATTGATGATTTACATAACTTACAAGGTGGAACTTTAATAGTTGGAGCTAGTCAGACAACTGGAACTTATTTAATGCCTAGGTTGATCGGTTTATTTCGTCAAAAGTATCCTCAAGTAGCTGTACAACTCCAAGTTCATTCCACTAGAAGAATTGCCTGGAGTGTGGCTAATGGCCACATTAATCTAGCTATAATAGGCGGGGAGGTCCCCATAGAACTGAAAAATATGCTTCAAGTTACTTCATACGCGGAAGATGAACTGGCCTTAATCTTACCAAAATCCCATCCCTTTTCAATGTTAAGAAGCATTCAGAAAGAAGACTTATATCGGTTACGATTTATCGCTCTAGATAGACAATCAACCATAAGGAAGGTGATCGACAAGGTTTTAAACCAGAATGGAATTGATAGTACAAGATTTAAAATTGAAATGGAGTTGAACTCCGTTGAGGCTATAAAGAATGCCGTGCAATCAGGATTAGGAGCAGCCTTCGTTTCAGTTTCAGCTATTGCGAAAGAATTAGAATTAGGTGTCTTACAGTGGGTTAAAATAGAAGATATCATAATAAAAAGAACACTCTCTATAATTGTAAATCCTAAAAAATATAGATCTAAAGCTTCAGAAATTTTTAGTAAAGAAATTTTAACTTTATTTGTATCACCTTATGCTGATGACTAAATTCGTATTCTATGAAAATTTGAAATGAATATATTGAAAAAAAAATTAAGCGTTTTATTTTATAAGATTTTTTTAAAATTTTATTCCAAGATGAAAAATGCTAGTTCTGAACCTATGAGCTTAGATCTTCTGAGGAGAGAAATCCAAGTATTTATTTCCATCATTGTTTCTTTAGAGTTAAAATTGATCCTCGATAATTCTGTGTACTACTATTCAAAAAAAATAGATACTAATTTACTTGTAGATACCTTTATAAAATTTTTAGTCATATCATCTAAACGAAAAGTTTTATACCGATTAGGATTGAATACCTACACTAGTTTAGATAATTCAAATCAATGGATAATAAAAAAAATACAGGTTGAAGAATATTCTTCGATCATAAATTTATTAAATTCACTATATTTCATGGAGATACATGAGACTATATCGATAAATTTAACTGTAAGTTTAATAGAAAATTTAGTTATAAAACTTAGTAATGTTATGGTGTACGAAATATTTTCTAGTAAAAATCTTTCCAAATTTGTCTTTCTAAAATGGTATACAATAGATTATCTTTTATTTTCCTATAGTTTAATTAATCTAAAAACATATTTATATTGGAAATCATATATTGAAAGTACGTACTCCAATATAAAAAGGTTTTCTACAGATACATACCCGTTATTGATTTGCACGAAGAATGGTATAGAATCTAAAAGATTATATAACCGAAATCTTATCTATAATCCCAAGTCTTCAAAGATACAGATTATACTTTCTAAATCTCTAAATTTTATAGAGTACTTGATTACTGGTACTAAAATCGATATGTAAAAAATAGAATATTTTTACATATCGATTTTTATTCAATTGGATAAACACTTAATTTTTTTTCTGATTTTCCAGATATTTCAAATTTTACTTTTCCATTGATAAGTGAATAAATAGTGTAATCACGGCCGATGTCCACATTATTACCTGCTTTAAATTTTGTCCCTCTTTGTCTAACTAAAATGTTTCCTGCTAAAACATACTCTCCGCCATATCTTTTGATTCCTAATCTTTTAGCATTAGAATCTCTACCATTTCGAGTGCTACCACTACCTTTCTTATGTGCCATATTTTTAGAGTTATATTAGTATTTAATTACAATAATGCCGATCCACTTACAGAAATAGAGTTTACCATAATTCTAGTTAAATTATCTCTATGACCTTGTTTTTTTCGTGTCTTTTTTTTAGGTCTCATTTTATATACAGTTATTTTTTTACTTTGTATATGACCTAGAACTGTTGCTTCAACTGAAGTATTTTCTAAACATGGATGTCCTACACTTACGTTACCATTATTATTTACAAGTAGGACTCTTACTAGAGCGATTTTATCACCAGGATTTAAATCAATATAATTAAGATCATAAAATTTACCTGGCTCGATCCAAAATTGCTTTCCACTAGCTTCTACAATTGCGTAATTCATTTTAAAACCTAATTTTATTAAATTTACATTAAAAACAATACAAAAATAAATTTTACCTTGGCATCGTGCTACCTTCCCATGGAGTATCCCCCATAGTATTATCGCCGCTGTATCGTTTCACAACCGAGTTCGAGATGGATCGGAGTGGTTCCAATACGCTATAAACACCAAGGTTAAAAACTTTCAAAACTGTA
>VFQS010001784.1_pt1 | contig 18748 bp, 13 predicted proteins | sample 3512361 | NCBI WGS metagenome assembly VFQS01 (sample SAMN10412375, study PRJNA504923) | tailings metagenome | isolation source: Relicate 1 Philex TSF3 active mining | place: Philippines
TGACCGCTGCTCAGTCGTTGTTTTCGGGTCGTCCTTCGGTGTAGTGCCAGTTGTGAATTGGCTGCAGCACCTGCAGTACGTCGGCCAGCAGCTGCTGATCGAGGGGTTCAGCTGCCCAGGCTGCCCACTGCCGAATCCGGGCCGGGTTGGCGGAACCGGTAATGCAGGTGGTGAAATCCGGATTGGCGATGGAAAACTGCAGCGCCAGTTTGGCGATGTCAGACCCACGGTCGCGACACAGCTGAGCGGCAGCAGCAGCAATGCGACGGACTTCCGGAGTCGCCTTGTGCCAGACCGGCAGCGGATCGTTCGAAAGCAGCCGCGCGGAGAACGGCGCAGCATTCATCAGCCCCACTCCCTTCTGCTGACAGAGCGGAACCAGTTCGAGCGCCATGTCGTTCTGCAGTGTGTAGTGGTTGTAGGTCAGGATCACATCCACATCGTCTGAATTCTGCAGCACATACTTGAACATCTTCATCGGATATCCGCTGACTCCGATGTAACGCACCTTGCCTTTCTGCACCAGCCGCCGCAGGGCCGGCAATGTCTCTTCAACAATCTGCGACATCTCCACATATTCCAGATCATGGCACAGCACGATGTCCAGATGATCCGTCCGCATTCGCTCGAGTGAAATATCAACGCTTTCAATCACCCGTTTGGCACTGAAATCAAAGTGCCGCGGGGCGTATCGCCCCAGTTTGGTGCCCAGGTAGTAGCTGTCTCGAGGAATCCCGGGAAGCACCTGCCCCAGCAGCACTTCGCTCATACCCCGGCCATAGTAGGGTGACGTATCGATGAAGTTCATTCCGACCTCAATGGCGGTCGTCACACTCCGCAGACACTCCTGCAGATCCACGCTGCGAAACTCGGCCCCCAGCGAAGACGCGCCGAATGACAGTGTTGTGAGATTCAGTCCGGTTTTTCCCAGCGGTCGCATCGGCAGCATGGCAGCAGTATCCCGTCAGTTCCCTGAACAGTTTCAATTCGGTTCGACAGCCGCAGAATACAGAAAGCCGAGCTTTTGGGAAAACACCAGTCCCGAAATCCTCGCACAAGTGGTCGCTCAGGCCACATTCGCGAGGTTATGGTTCTCGATCTGGTGCCGAATCACAAACGAAGACACACCATACTCGGAGGCAGGATCATCGATTTCCTCTTCAGTCACCCATGAGCCGGAAAGATCCCTGCGAAGCATCTCGTGCGGCGCCAGGAATTCTGCAGCAAAAGCCCTGTCCATCTGCAATCGATCGGCCAGCGGTTCAACACTGGTCGACTTCCAGTTTTCTCCACCCGGAGCGGACCGGGCTGTTGCAGCGTATCCATACCCACTTTCCCACGCGGTTCCTGCACCGCAGACTGCCGACAGGGCACCGCGAATGCGAACCAGTGCATCTGTTGTACTGGTGTCATCGGTGATTATTGCAGTCGCCAGCAGTCTGGTCACCACAGCATCCACAAACTCGCGCAATACTTCAGCCACTTCGAAACCCGGCAACCGCACGCAACCTCGAGACAGAAATTTAATCTCCGAGACTGACAAAGCTGAGCGACGGCAGCGCGAAGCCTTCCCGCGCACAGCGCAGGTTATGGCGACGTTCAAATTTCCGGTCATTCACACTGCGCCACTCTGTTTCCGTCGTCAGGAACCACCAGTTGCCAGCCCATGTACTGCCCGGAAACACGATTCACAAGTCGCCCCTGAAACACGGTGTCACCTGCCTTGTACCAGACGCAGCGGGGAAAACCATTTTCCCAGGGTCCGCCGCAACACTGCATTCGAATTGCGGCACGCAGCCAAAGCTGAATTTCCGCAATTCGTTTGGCAAGGGATGAATCACAAATCGTTGCATCAGCCCTCGGTCGCGGATTCCCGGCGAAAGTGACGGCATGCTTATGCTCCGGACTGCCTGTGTATGAGACACGGGCAGCCACGTCGGCCACGTCCACGTCCGGTGGTGGCGGCTGAATTACTCGAGGGGACTGACGTTTTCGGTCCGGGGCACGCACCGTCAACAACTCCACAGGATTCAGCTTTTCTGCCGAATCGCCCGATCTTCGGGGAATTGCCGTTACACCCGAAAATTCCTGCGACTGTGGCCCTCTGACATCAGCTGATGCCGAAAGCCCACGTGACACGCGTCCCCGCGTTTCCCCAAATCAGCCCGCCAAACTTCCCCCAGTTTCGCTAATGCGCACTGTTTTTTCCGCAGAATCGGAGCGACCGTGAGAATCGGAAATGTTACAGAGCGATTCTTCGGCACAAACCGCCGATACCAGCCCCCCCAGGCACGCAGCTTCGGCAATTCCTGCAGAACTTCGCGCCGGAGCGTCGAAATTCAACCTAGAGTTTGCAGCCTTGTGTTCGCATCTTTTGCAGAGGTCAGTTCCTGGCCTCCCGTTTGCATCATTGAAGTTGCTGCGATCGGCACAGCCGTTCGAACCGGGGCTTCGGATCCGCCCTTCTGTTCCTGTGAAACTGCAGAATTTCGCTTTGAAGGGATGATCCGGACTTTTCACTGTCTGTCAGGTGAGACCAGCGTCTGGTCTCAGGGTTTTCTGAACCAGCAGACAGCAATCATTCACGAAGAAGATTGACCAGGGACTGGACATGTTGGTACTCAGCCGCAAAAAAGACGAAAAAATCGTAATCGGTGACTCCATTACTCTGATGGTGATCGAAATCAGAGGCGACAAGGTGCGTCTGGGCATTGAAGCGCCCCGCGATGTCACCGTGCACCGCGAAGAGGTGTATGACGCCATTCGCCGTGAAGCGGCTCCCGATCCAAAATCCTGAATTCTCCGGTCCGATCACGTCGGGCTGCAACAGACTGCCACAAACCCGCAGACGCTCGTCCCTGGCGTCCGGCGGAAATTGTGTCGGTCGGCGACAGTCACCTGCATCGTCGCTCAGTCCCGCATTGATCCGCCCCGTCCCGTGACTATCCGCCGGGACTGCCGAATGCGCCGGATGCGCTCCTCGGCATTACCCGGTGCCGTTGCCATTTCGCCGGATGCCTGCTCCTTCTGCAGTCGCATCCGCGGCGCCCGTCGTTTACACTCCCCTCGGATTCTGCATACTCTCAGCAGCATGCAGATTCCGTGCGTGGCAGTGTCGCGCGGCACCCTGTCACCATGCGTCCGTCACGTTTCCGTCCGCGCCGCCAGTACGCACCGCGGACAGTCACATGAACCACGCTCCGGGACTCCAGTCCGAACACACCGCCCAGTACCTGCAGGCTGTCCGTCGGAAAGTCGGTCAGGTCGTCGTCGGCCAGGACGTCGTTGTGGAACGAGCACTGATCGCACTTCTGACCAGCGGACACCTGCTGCTGCAGGGCGTCCCGGGCCTCGCGAAAACCCTGCTGGTGTCGGTCCTGTCACGCTGCATTGATCTGCAGTTCGCCCGCATCCAGTTCACTATCGACCTGCTGCCCTCAGACATCCTCGGCTCCGAAATCCTCGACCAGCGGACCAGCGAATTTCGCACGAAAAAAGGTCCTATCTTCACAAACCTGCTGCTGGCAGACGAAATCAATCGCGCCGCTCCCAAAGTCCAGGGAGCACTCCTTGAGGCCATGCAGGAACGGCGCGTCACGATCGGTGACGAAACCTGGAATCTGCCCGCTCCATTTCTCGTCATCGCCACCCAGAACCCCGTGGAACAGGCCGGCACCTTCGAACTGCCCGAAGCACAGCTCGACCGTTTCATGCTGTGCCACCGCCTCCAGTATCCCACTCAGGCCGAAGAAACCGAAGTGCTCCGCCGCAACGCCGGACTGGGTATCCAGCGTCGCGATGGCGGCGCCGTCGTGCAGACCGAATTCGACGTGCTGGACAAACGCCCCGTCGGCACCGCAGAAGACCTGATCACGGCCATGGAAGCTGTCAACTCAGTCCATGTCAGCGAAACCTTCATTCAGCACATCGTCCAGCTGGTCAATGACACTCGCCAGCACCCCCACCTCGAACTGGGCTGCAGCCCCCGCGCCGGCATCTCACTCATCAAAGCCTCCCGCGCCCGCGCACTCATCCACGGACGATCCTACGTCACTCCCGATGACCTGTTTGCGCTCGCCGAAGACGTGATCCTGCACCGCATCCGCCTCACATACGAAGCCATCGCAGACGGCATCACCGGACGCCAGGTTCTCCAAAAAATCATCAGCAATCGGATGTAAGTCCGTTTCCGGTACCCACCTGCACGCTGATTTTGTTCCCCGCACACTGACCGCTGCTCCAGTCGCCACCGCGGCCCCGAACGACAGGTCGGACCGCCCCCGAAAACTGAAAACTGATAACCGAAAACCGAAAACTGAAAACTGACATGCACGGCGAACTTCAAGAAATTGTGCCCCTGAATTCCCGGCAGTTTGCCATCGCCGCCCGGCGACTGGCCGACAGCCTGGCATACGGGACCGACAAATCGCCGTTCCTTGGCAGCGGCATCGAATACGTTCAGTCGCGACAGTATCAGCCCGGCGACCCGATTCGCAGTATGGACTGGCGAGTGACAGCTCGAACCGGAAAACCGCACGTTCGCGAATTTGAAACTCCGCGACGTCTGCCCTGCTACCTGCTGATCGACACCTCCGCCTCCATGCTGGTCACATCCCAGCACCGCACCAAGTACGAAACAGCGCTGCTGGTGGCCGCCGGGCTGGGTCTGGCCTGCCTTGACCGCGTCAGCCCCGTGGGTGTCCTCGGAGTCGGCGGTCGCGACTTCCATGTCCAGCCATCGCTCAATCGCGACACCATTCTGCAATGGCTGCTGGCCCTGCGGAAATATCGCACAGATGAACCCACGACGCTCAGCCAGCGCATCTCTCAGCTGGCCCCCACGCTGCTGAACCGCACCCTCATCTTTGTGCTCAGCGATCTCCATGATCCCGCTGCCCCCGCGACCATTCGCGAACTGAATCAACGACACGAGTGCCTCGTGATTCAACTGCGAGACCCGCTGGAAGACGGGCTGGCGGGTGGCGGTATTCTGCGCGCGGCAGAAGCCGAAACCGGACGCCCCCTCGTCGCTCGCAGTCGCGACGTGCACACCGATCAGCCACAGCTGGACCGTTTCCTGAAGCGTGCCGGAGTGGACCATCTGGTGTTGCCGACGGATCAGTCGTGGGCGACTTTGCTGCGCGCATTCCTCATGTCGCGCAACGCCTTCAATCGAGGTGCCCGATGAGATTCAGCCCGATGATCTTGCTGACAGTGCTGTCGGCGGCGGCCGTGTGTTCTGCCGCAGCACAGGATACGCCCTCCGCTGCTGCGTCTGTCCCCGCGCCCGGTGCACCTGCGTCAGGCAGCGGCGCTCAGGCACGAATCGATGGCCGCGCTGAGCTCACGGCGGTCGTCGGCATGCGTGCCGTGATCACTCAGGTGTTCTTTCCCGGCACCGAGCTGCAGCCTGAGGAGGGTGGCACGACAGCCGACCGTGATGTGGTTGTGCGCATCGATGCCGTCTACCCGCACGGTACCGGTTTTCGCTACGATCTGACCTGGACCGGCTTTCGCCCAGGCTCGCTGGATCTCACCCGCAGCCTGCGACGCAGGGACGGTAGTTCTTCCGCCGAGCTGCCATCCCTGATGGTCACGGTGACCTCTGTGCTGCCGCCGGATCGCCTGACTTTGTCACCCACACCGCCTGTCAATGGGCGCTGGGTGGGCGGTTATCGGTCGGTCATGTCGCTGCTGGGGATCCTCTGGGTGCTGGGGCTCGGCCTGATTCTGTGGACTCAGAAACGTCAGCGGCAGGCAACGTCTGCTGTTTCGCAGAATCCTGCTGAACAGCGGCTGCAGCAGTTGCGGCACCTGTTGACTGAGGCGGCCAGCGGAACGCTGGATCCAGCCGGCCGCGTAACTCTGGAAGCTCTGATTCTGGCTTTTTTCCGCGAGCAGCGGGGGCTGCCTGAGCAGTCACCGCAGCAGTTGCTGGCCACTCTGCAGAACGATCCGCTCGCCGGTCCGCTGCTGCGGCAACTGGAACGCTGGCTGTACGATCGGCCGGGGGCCGTGCAGGCGGCGGTTGAACAATTGCTTGTGCCGCTGCAGCAGCTGGCCGATCAGGCTGCAGCCGCTCGGCAAACACCTGCCGGGCCAGGTTCCGCCGGAGCCACCGCATGATGCTGCCGGGAATTGCGGACAGTTTTGAACGACCGTGGCTGCTGCCCCTGCTGATCGTGCCGGCCCTGCTGCTGGCATGGCTCTGGCGCGGTCAGCAGCGGCGAATCGCATTGCCGGTGGACCACAGTCTTCGTGCCGAACGACGAATGCTGAAGGTGCTGCTGCTGCTGGCTGAGTCTTTGCCGCCGCTGCTGCTGGCTGTGGCCATTCTGCTGATCAGTGTGCCGCTGGCCACCGGCAGCCCCGTGACTCAGCGAAAACTGACCAATATCGAATTCTGCGTGGATTGCTCCGGCAGCATGACAGCTCCCTTTGGCGAGGGCACTCGTTATGACGCGTCCATGCAGGCCATCAACCAGTTCCTGAATTTTCGTGAGGGTGACGCATTCGGTTTGACCTTTTTCGCCTCGGATGTGGTGCGCTGGTGCCCGCTGACTCGCGACACATCCGCCTTCGCCTGCTCACTGCCTTTCATGAAGCCCGATTCGCAGCGAGCAATTGGCGGGGGCACCATGATCGGACGCGCCCTGATCAACTGCCGCAAGGTCCTCGAGGATCAGGCTCAGGGCGATCGCATGATCATTCTGGTCTCGGATGGTCAAAGCAGTGACCTGATGAATGGTGGCAATGAAGAACGGGCCCGCGAACTGCAGCAGGCAGGAATTGTGCTGTTCTGTATACATATCGGGGACCCCAATATCCCTGACGAGATCGTCACGATGGCTCGGTTGACCGGCGGCGAGGCCTTTGTCTCGGGGGATCCCGCCGCCCTGCAGTCTGTCTTTCAGCGGATTGATGGCATGACGCCGGCTGAGCTTGAGCAGGTGGCGGTGGAGTATGTGGACGAGTTCCGTCCGTTTTGCCTCGGCGGACTGCTGCTGCTGTTGCTGTGGCTGCTGGCCGGTTATGGGCTGAGGTACGTCCCATGGTAAGCCTGACAGATCAGCAGCAGCTGTGGTGCCTGCTGAGCGGTCTTGCGGCACTGCTGCTGGCGGGACTGGCCGAATGGCTGCATGCGCGGCGCGTGCGGCGAGTCGCGATCCTCGCCTTTGGCCCCGCCCGGCGACCTGCCCGCTGGGCCACCGCCGCCGGGCCGCTCCGCTGCTTCGCCGCAGCCGGGCTGGTGTGGGCCCTGCTGGTGCTGTTCTGGCTGCCGCCCAACCGCAGAACTCCGGGTCAGGATCGCCCGGTGCCGTTCGAAAAACTGAAGCATGTGATTCTGGTGCTGGATGTATCACCCAGCATGCGTCTGCGAGATGCCGGAACGACCAGTGATCAAAGTCGCATGGCGCGAGCTCGGGAAGTGATGGAATCCTGGTTCCGCCGCATTCCGATGAACGAATACCGAGTCTCCATCCTGGCGACGTATACAAAAGCTCTGCCGGTGGTAGAGGACACCAGAGATATCGCGGTGGTGGAAAATGTCCTGAACGATCTGCCGATGCATTTTGCGTTTCAGGCTGGCGAAACAAACCTGTTCAGCGGGCTGGAAGCGGCCGCCGAAATGGCTCGCGGCTGGAGACCACGCAGTACCACCATCGTGCTGGTCAGTGACGGAGATACCGTGCCGGCCACCGGGATGCCGGCCATGCCGGCTGCGGTCGCAGACGTGGTGGTTGTGGGAATTGGGGATCCGGTCAACGGCACGTTTCTGAACGGTCGCAATTCGAAACAGGACGTCAGCACGCTGCGGCAGATCGCAGCCCGATTGCGGGGATTCTACCACAACGGGAATGACAAACACCTGCCCAGCGAGCTGCTGCGAAGGCTGACACTGTCAGCGGAAGGGGCCGAGCGTCTGGACTGGGGCTGGCGGGAATGGGCTCAACTCATCCTGCTGCTTTCCGCGTCAATTCTGGCAGGACTGCCGATTTTGCTGAATTTTTGCGGTACCCGCTGGCTGCCCGGCATCCGAAAACACTCTGTTCCTGCCAACCCGAGTATGGACAAACCGGCACCAGTGCGTCAGACTGCATAGCAGAAATGTCGATAACATCACCGGCAGGTCGGCGTCATTCCTGACGCCATCCACCTCCTGGACTTTGCCTCATCTCCCCATCCTCAGCCCCCAGGGTCCCTGTCATGAAAAAATCATTGCTGCTGTTCTGGCTGACCTTGCCGGTACTGGGTGGGGTGTATCACCTGACGGCCGGCGAATTTCACATGCAGATGGACCAGATTGGCTGGCACCTGCGGGCTGGTCGCGACGCCGTACAGAAGACCGAATGGCATCGAGCCTCGCGCGAATTCCAGAAGGCACTGGAACTTGTGCCCGACGATCAGGATCAGCTGCGTCGCGACATTCGCCTGCAACTGGCGCAGGCACAGATTCACAGTGCCGGCCTGCCGGATGCCAATGAAGATCTCAAAAAACTGCTGACTGAGGTCACAGCGGATGATGTACAGCCGGTTGATTCCGCACTGCAGGCTCGCGTCCGCGAAACGCTGGCGGAATCCCAGTACTACCTCGCGTGGCTGATGCGACTGGAAGGTGTGGCTCGTGAAGAATGGCTGCCCGAGCTGGAGTCAGCGCGGCAGAACTACCGTTTGCTGGCCGAGCAGGCTCAGGCGGTCGGCGATGCTCGCGGTCAGCAACAGCAGCAGGAAAATCTTGAAGCCTCCATCCGACTCGAACAGATGGCCATCGACGATCTGCAGGGACTGCCAATTCCGAAGCCCTGTCAATCCTGCTGCAGCAAATGTCGATCACGTCGACCCGGTCAGAAGCCGGCACAGAAGCCTAAGGATGGTCGCGGAGCCTCCGCCGGTCCGCCGGCAGATGGGTCAGGCTCCTGAAGTTCGGTTGCATCACAGTAGCTGTCTCTTGGGCAACAGGATCAAGGCTGATGAACTGGCGACGGATGTTGGCGGTGTCACTGTTGCTGGCGACGGCACAGGATGTGTCGGCAGCGTGTATTCAGAACAGCGTACCGGCGACTCCCGTGGTACCCGCTGCTCCGCTGGCAATCCCCCGTGCCCTGATCCCGGCTTTGCGAACAGCGGCCGGGCAGGCCGCGGCAGGCTCCGCTGCCGGCACTCCGGCCGCTGCCACAACTCCGGCCGCAGCCGCAACTTCAGGGACGGACGAAACCGCCGCGGCAGCGACGACTGCGACTGCCGCAGAGTCGGGCACCGACACTGCCGCCACAGCGCAGGCCGCCGCCAGCGAACAGGCTCGCAAACAGCTGCTGCAAAAACTGGAATTTGATCGACGACCATCAGCGATTCTGGCAGCCTGGGCCGGGCCAGCCGCGGCAGGCGGTGCTCCGCTCAATCCCAATGCCGTCAACGCTGCAGCAGCGGCGACCAGCACCAGCGGACCTGCCGAGCCGCGTTCACCTGCATCCGCCGTCGCCCCGGAGCTCGAGGCCGCTCCGTTGTCTGCAGCCAGTTCGCAGCCGGCAGACTCCGCGGCACCAGCGGCAGTCGCGGAACTGCAGCTGCAGTTGCAGACGTTGCAGCTGGCCGTGACTCGCGGGTCATGGTCGGAAGTCGGCCAACTGCTGACAGGGTTCAGTGAATCTGAGCGACTGCTGATTCACGACCGGCTGATTGTATCCCTGACCAGCGGGCCTTCGAATGCACCGCGAGGCCGCAATGGTCAGCGTATCGGCGAACGCAACCTGCTGCGAGCAGCCGACGTGATCGCGATTGCCGAATTGTATCCGGACGCCGCAATCCCGGCCGAACGTCTGCAGGGGCTGGGACAACTCGCTGCCACCTGTGAGAACGAGGGGGAATCACCGGCAGTGCTGGCCCAGCGGCTGCAACTGCATCTGGCTGAAGAACGTCCCGATCGAAAGCTCACCAAAGTGGCCGCCGGACAGCTGCTGCTGGCCGCCAATCGGCTGGCTGAGGCTTTGCAGTTCCTGCCCACACTCCAGGAATTGCAGGCTGCCAACGACCTGAAAACTCAGGCCATACTCGCCCGCACCTGCTATGGGCTGCACCGACAGCAGGCAGATCAGGCCAAACTGGAACTCGCATGGCAGGCCGTGCAGAGCGTTCTGGAAAGCCCGGCCCCGGAGGCACCTTCCGCCGCAGCAGCCGCAGCAGCACCTGCTGGCACTGAGATCGCCACGCCGCCGGCTGACCCGGCAGCGGCACAACCATCCGCAGCACTGACCGCCGGCACAGCCCAGCCACTGACACTCGCGCAATGGCAGAGCCTGCAGACCGAGGTGTTGCAGCTGGCGGTGGAACTGGTCCCGCAGTTGCGGAAGGAGCTGGGGGCAAAGTGGCTGTCCGACAGTTTCACTCGCGAAGCCGAACGCGGCCGCAAAATTCTCCATGGGATCGGGCGGGCAGCAGCCATCGGCATGGCCCGGAACCCCTCGTCGCCAGACCAGCGCATGGCAGTCCTGAAACTGCAGCAGACCGCCGTCGATGCCATCCTGCAGCATGCGGCTGCCTCACTGGACGAATGGAAGCCGGCCCTGCATCTGCTGCTGATCAACTGGCTGCGGGAAGCCCGTTACTCCGTGCAGTACGACACCAGCACCGCTCGCGGCCCGCAAATGCAGCGCGACGCCTACGGCAATTACTTCTGGATGGGCGACAACAGTTCTGCCATGCAGCAGATGCAGATGCAGTCGCAGAACGGGATGCCGTTGGCTATCCCCGCAGGCAAACTGCTGGATGCAGCCCCCGGAGAGGCGTGGCTGCAGTCCCTCGAACCTTCGTTCTTCCCCACTTTCGCCGAGTCCTCCGCTCGACTGCACCTGAAGGTGAAGGAGGAATCAGCAGCATTTCCGTGGATCGAAAAACTGGCTGCCTCGCACCCGCAGGAAGCCGTCGAACTGGTGCAGACATTTCTGTCGACATGGACGGAAAATCATGACCCCAACAGTGCTCGTCGCCGCACCGGCGTCTACATGTTCTCGTTCGGCTACAATGAACGACTGAATTCCATTCCTCTGACTCGCAGTCATCAGGAACGCAATCTTCGCGAACTGGCCGGGTTCGCCGAACGGATCCGCAAACTCCAGTTGAAAGGTGTTGACGAATCGTGGCTGGCCAGCGCCTTTGCCGGAGTGCACAGTGCGGCCGAAGTGTACCTGCAAAAGGACCTGCAGGCCGTCTTCGGCAACTCGGACGCCATCCAGGCTAAAACTCTGGCAGTACTGCTGGGAAGCATGCGTGAGAACCTCGGCACTGTCTGGCGGGAACCGCAGGTCCAGCAGGCCATGAAGACCAATCGAAAGAAGCAGGAGCTGGAGGCTGAGGTGCTTCGCGGCTACGACTCCGCCCTGCAGATGTGCAGCACCGGATTGCAGCAGGAACCAGGCAACTGGAGACTGCTGATGGTGCAGGGAAGTCTGCTGCATGATCTGGCCAACTATCGCAACGATCTGGCTCGGGATGCCGGCTTTGCCGATGCCCGCCGACAGGCCATCGCGATTCTGCATTCCGCCGTCGACGCCTATCTGCAGGCCCTGCCGTCACTGCCGCCGACGGATATCACGGTGGAATGCTTCAATTCGTGGTTTTACGCGGCACTCGGTGATGCCTCGCTGGCCCGCATTACACCGGAACGCAACCCGGTGCTGGAGCAGATGCCGCTGATTCAGCAGGCGTTTGCTGCGATCCCGGCTGAGTTCCGCGATCGGCATCTGGATCTCTTTGCCAATGACCTGTTTTCCCGGATGAGCAGCGTCAATCCGGCCGTGAAGTTCCGGTACGTGCGTGAGGGTCTGCGGATTGCGGGTGAGCGTCAGCAGGCTCGCGAAGCCAGGCAGGTCCTGGACTACTACAGTGACCTCGTCCAGGAAATTCAGCTGCTGGCGGAAGTGGACGGATCTGTCAGGGTTGGACATGGCCAGCCGTTCGGAGTGCTGGTCAGCATTCGACACTCGAAGGCCATCGAACGCGAGGGCGGTGGATTTGCGCGATACCTGCAGAATCAGAATTCCGGAGGTGGATATTTTTACAATAACGGTCGTCCGAACGAGGATTACCGGGACAAGTTTGAGACGGCGGCACGAGCAGCACTGGACGAACACTTCGAAGTGCTGTCCGTAACGTTTCAACCGGAATCTGTGCAGTCAGCGCCGGACGCCGCAGACGGCTGGCGTCGCACACCGTACGCGTGGCTGCTGCTGAAGGCTCGCGGTCCCGAAATTGACAGTCTGCCGCCGCTGCGGCTTGACCTCGATTTTCTTGACACCACCGGTTACGTGGTACTGCCGGTCGAATCGGCAGCCGTCGCCATTGACTGCACTCCGCAGACCGGTGATCTTCGCCCCATTGAAGAACTGACTGTCACACAGATTCTGGACGAGCGGGAATTTGCTGCGGGCAGGCTGGGACTGGAAATCCGCGCGGTCGGTCGTGGCCTGGTGCCCGAACTTGAGCAGATTGTCGAACTGCAGTTTGATGACTTTGAAGTGACCGGCGTGGAAACTCAGCCACTGTCCGTTTCGAAGTTTGACGAAAATTCAGCCAGACCCGCAGTGCTGTCAGAACGCCTGTGGACGGTCTCGCTGCGCGATCGGCGTGAGGCCGCCGAGGATGCTCGCAGTTTCCGCTTTGCGTCGCTGAAAGTTGAACCGGCGCAAACGGTGTACCAAAGGTACGAGGATGCTGACCTGAAGGCGACTGAGCAGACTGTGACGCTGCAGGCCCGCTGGGACCAGCCGGCCACGCCGTGGTCTGTCTGGGCTGGTCTCGGTCTGGTGCTCTGTGCCGGTTCACTTGGTGGCTGGCAGCTGCTGCGCCGCAGAGCTGCAGCAACCAGCGTGAAGCCGGAACGCTGGACGATGCCGACTGAGCTGACACCGTTCAGTGTGCTGGCCGTGCTGCAGCGGATTGACTCTGAAGGTGGGCTGTCAGCTGAACGGCGGCGAGAACTGGCGGACGTCATGCAGCGGATTGAACGGCATTATTTTGGGATGTCCGATCGTGAAACCGCTCCGGATCTCGCCGCAGAACTGCGGCGATGGATTGAAACGGCCTGAATAAAAACTTCACGAGCCGCGCACAGACTTGCCGTGCTGACTCCGCATCGATTCCATTTTATTGGCAGAACCCGCAGGATCCGGAAGGTCGGATCCGGGCGGTGAATGTTTCACCAGGACTGGTCCGGGAAGAATTTGCCGTCGGTTCCGGGGGCGTGTAGGTTGCCATCTGAATGGGCGTGAGGCAGAGAAATCAGGAGCTGACTCTTGAAGATCACAATGATTGGCACCGGATATGTGGGGCTTGTTACGGGCACCTGCTTCGCGGAAAGTGGCAACGATGTCATCTGCCTGGACGTGGATGTTCGCAAGGTGAACCTGCTGAAAGGTGGCGGGGTCCCGATTTACGAACCGGGGCTGGAAGAGCTGGTGCGGCGAAATGCGGCTGCCGGACGTCTGAAATTCACCACGGATTACGCCGAAGCCATCAGTTCTGCACAGTGCATCTTCATCTGTGTGGGCACGCCGCAGGATCACTCCGGGGCGGCCGATTTGAAATACGTGCAGTCAGCCGCCGAGCAAATGGCTCCGTATCTGCGTGACAATGCCGTGGTCGTCTGCAAGAGCACGGTTCCGGTGGGTACCAATCGCAAAGTCGCCGGCTGGATTTCCACCAAAACCACCACTCGCTTCCGCATCGCTTCCAACCCGGAATTCCTGAAGGAGGGCGCTGCCATTGAGGACTTCACCAAACCCGATCGCGTGGTCGTGGGTGTTGACGATCCCACCGCAGCGGAACTGATGCAGGAACTGTACAAGCCGTTCCTGCGAACCGAGAAGCCGTTTATTGTGGTGGGTATTGAAAGTGCCGAGATGATCAAGTATGCAGCCAACTGCATGCTGGCCACCAAGATCAGTTTCATCAACGAGATGGCGAACATCTGCGAGCAGGTTGGTGCGGATATCAACGAAGTTCGCAAGGGCATTGGGCACGACGCACGGATCGGATTCTCATTCCTGTTTCCCGGTGTCGGCTACGGCGGATCGTGCTTTCCCCAGGATGTTCGCGCCCTGGCGTCACTGGCCGAGCAGCATGGAGTTTCCGCGCGCATTCTGCGGAACGTGGACGAGACCAACAACGAACAGAAACATGTGCTCTTCCGGAAACTGTCCGGCTATTTTCAGGGCCAGCTGCAGGGCCGAAAAATTGCGGTCTGGGGCCTGTCCTTCAAGCCCCGCACGGACGACATTCGGGAAGCCCCGTCACTGGTACTGATCCGGAACCTGCTGGATGCCGGGTGCAGCGTCAGTGTGCATGACCCCGTGGCTCAGGACAATGTGCGGCACGAGATCGGTGATATTGTGCAGTATTGTCCGCATCATTACGACGCCTGCGACAACGCTGATGCGTTGTGCATCGTGACGGAATGGAACGAATTTCGGAATCCGGACTTTGACTACATTCGGCACAAGATGAAGTTGCCGGTGATCTTCGACGGTCGCAATCTGTACGACCGTCGTCGTATGGCCGACCGCGGCTTCCACTACTCCGGCGTCGGTCTCAGCGCCCTCCCCGTGGCTGCCGGAAACCACACGTAGATCGGGCTCTGCCCCCGTGACCGCTAAAAATTACGGCGCCTTCCACGATCTCCCGCTCCGTCCGCATGCAACAGAAACCACTCCCAACGTTCCACGTTGGCTGCGTCATGCACCGTTTCCGCTGTCAGCCGAAGCTGATGCAACTGCAAAAGATGGATGTGACACGCACACAGCAACAGGACACACCTGCCAATCAGACAGACAACTCGGGGCACCCGCCAGCAACTGCTGCCAGGTAACCGGATGACTCTCGAAGCAGACAATCACCGCCAGTATCCGTCGCGACTTTGGAAAACAGATCGTGACACCACTGGACCATTCCCCCCTTTTTCCTCGCATTTTTGACCTGCCCGGCGTACAACATGACGGAGCGGCGAAACACGGTCTGTTCGCCGCGGATTTTCCGTCCTGGATTTGGCTGCCATGCGTCGAAATCTGCGTGTGTTCATGTTCTGGTTGTGTGCCGGATTCAGCATCAGTCTGCTGACTGGCTGCGCTGAAGAGCCATCAAACAGCGGACTGCCCCCGGGTCTGGGGGTGTTCGAGAAGCAGAAAAAAGCTCTCGAGACACCTCCGCCGCCACCACCGCCAGCACCCGATGCCACTGCCGCCAGCCCGGCCTCCGAGGGCGTCCCCGTCAGCGGCAAATTCCGGGTGAAGTTTGAAACCACTGCCGGCGACTTCGAAGTCGATGTCGATCGCTCGTGGGCCCCCATCGGTGCCCAAAGATTCTACGAACTGGTGAAAGACCAGTTCTACGACGACTGCCGGTTTTTCCGAGTCGTTCCTGGCTTCGTTGCTCAGTTCGGCATCAACGGCGATCCCGGCAAACACCGTAAGTGGAACCGCCAGATCTCAGATGACCCCGTCATCAAAAGTAACGTCCGTGGCACACTGTGCTTTGCCACCTCCGGACCCAACACTCGCACCTCCCAGCTGTTCATCAACTTCAATGACAATCTGAACCTCGACAAAATGGGCTTCGCCGTCTTCGGCTCTGTCGTCGAAGGCATGCACAATGTCGACGGCATCAATCCGCAGTACGGAGAAGACCCCAACCAGCAGATGATTGAAGAAATGGGCAACCAGTACCTGCAGCAAAACTTTCCGGAACTGGACGTCATCAAAAAAGCCACCATCGTCAGTGAAGCGGAATGATCGGCATGAGCCTGCTGTCCGTTCGCCTCAGCCACAGAACAATCCGACTCCTGCTGCCTGCCCTGTGTGGCGGACTGCTGCTGACCTCCGGCAGTGGCTGCAATTCGCAGTCACAGCCGGCACAAACTACAGCCGACAGCAAAACCAGTCCCGCCGCCGCGAACGGCAGTGACCCGGTACCCGCTGCAACCAGCGGCAGCGCCAACGTCGCCGGTTCCGACAGCCAGTGGCGTTTCATCGAACGCACGGCTGACAGTGGTGTCAGTTTCACCTACCGCAACGGCGAGGAAGCCGGCAACTTCTCCATCCTTGAGTCACTCGGCGGTGGTGTTGCAGTGCTGGATTTCGATGCCGACGGACATGATGACCTGTGTGCTGCCGGCGGAGGTCGCTTCGACGGCAAATCCATTCTGCCACTGCCCACCGGACTTTACCGCGGACGCAGCAACTGGAAGTTCCAGGATGTGGGGCCACTGGCAAATGTCACAGACAACGCCTTCTACAGCCACGGCATCGCCCGCTCGGATTACAATCTGGATGGCTTCAGCGACTTCCTCGTCACCGGCTATGGTGGCCTGCAGCTGTACCTCAACTGCGGTGACGGCACATTCCAGCTTCAGTCAGACACCTGCGGGCTGGATGATCGCCAGTGGAGCAGCAGTGCGGCATGGGGTGACCTGAATGCTGACGGCTGCCCTGATCTTTACGCCGCGCATTACGTCAACTGGTCATGGGACAACGACCCGTTCTGCAAGGGTGGCCCTGACAACGGGCGCGAAATCTGTCCGCCCCGCAGTTACACCGGCCTCACCGATGCCCTCTACTTCAGCAACGGCGATGGTACCTTCCGCAATGCCACCAGCGAAAATCCACTGACACCCGAAGGCAAAGGCCTGGGAGTCCTCATCGGTGACTTCGATCTGGATTCCGACAATGATATCTACGTCACCAACGACACCGTCAGCAATTTTCTGTATGAAAATGATGGCAGTGGCAAACTGACCGACATTTCGCTCGCCAGCGGCTCAAGTCTCAGCAGCCTCGGTGTCCCGGATGGCAGCATGGGTATCGACGCCTGCGACTTCAACGCAGACGGTCAGCCCGATATCTGGGTCGTCAACTACGAACGTGAAACCAACGCCATGTACCAAAATTCCGGTCGCATGGTATTTCGTCATGTCAGCCAGCGGATTGGCCTGAATGCCGTCGGCGGAGCATGGGTCGGCTGGGGCACCTGCTGCCAGGACTTTGACCTCGACGGTGATGAAGATATCTTCGTTTCCAACGGCCACGTCATTCGCTACCCCACAAATGCTCCGCTGAATCAGCTGCCCCTGCTGCTGGAAAACCAGCAGGGAAGACGACTGATCAATGTGGCGACCTCAGCAGGAACCGGCAGCTGGATGGACGCGCCGCACATGGGCCGCGGAGCAGCCTCGGCAGACCTCGACCGTGACGGTGATATGGACCTCGTCGTTTCCTGCACCAATCAGCCCCTCGGCATCGTGGAAAATGCCACACCCCGCAAAGGCACGGCAGTCCTGAAAGTGCGGCTGATCGGGCACAAATCAGCACGCGAACCGGTCGGCGCCTCGCTGCAGCTGCAGTCCACACCGCCACAGTCCCGCTACGTCAAAGGCGGTGGCAGCTACGGAGGTTCGCAGACGGAGTACGTCCAGCTCACCATCGCCGACCCCGGCAACATCCCGACACTGCAAATCCGCTGGCCCTCCGGCATCACCCACACTGTCAGCAGCGTCCCCGCAGAAGCCATCAACGGCCTGCTGCAGATCCACGAACCGCCGTCGGCAGACCAGCCACCGCGGCTGGTTGTCCTGCATTGAGAAACAGCAGCAGCGAAAATTTGGATTCCGAACGCGACTCGGCAAAACAGCCGGCAGCCAGATCCATGTCGCCATCGCTGTCCGCATCCAGCACAGTCATCGCTGCATGAATCGGGCGTTCAGCCGAAATCACATGCCGCGCGAAGGCACCGTCAGCGGTCTGCTCAAGCCAGATAACGGACTGCATGGGAGTCCCCGGCTGAGCCTGCAGCGCCCGAGCAGGCACCATCGCACACGCTGCTATGTCCTGATCACCGTCCTGATCCAGATCTGCGGCCAGCGCCCGATGCACCCCAGGCAAAGCCGCAATCTGCTGTGCCTGAAACTTCAAACCACCCTCATTTCGCAACAGCCAGATGCCGTGCCACGGTTTGATCAGGTAGGAATCAAAAGCGTCGCCAGCCGTGTACAGCACATCCTGATCACCGTCGCCGTCGAAATCTGTCAGCTCAATGCCGCTGGAACCCCACGACGGGTCCGGAGCCGCAAACAGCGGCACTCGCTCAAACTGGTCGCCCCGATTCAGAAACGCTTCAACAACCTCGTGCTCCTGACTGACCAGCACAATAAAATCCAGCCGACCATCACCATCCAGATCCGTCACCGGCACATGGATCGGTCCGGATCGGGAATCCAGACGCTCTGACCTGAATTTGCTGCCCTCCACCATGCGATCCTGCCACAGCAGATGCAGTCCCCCGGTTGTGTGCCACCCGAATTCAGCAGCGACAACGTCCAGATCACCATCATCGTCAAAATCGGCCGCACGTACGTCCGCAACCCGCCCGATACCCTCCAGCAGCACCTGCCGGCGAGCAGCTCCGCGATAATCCGACAGCAGAATCACTTTCCCCCGGTCATGATCCGCCGGCAGGGGTGAACCCAGCTCTGCAATCAGCAAATCCAGGCGATTGTCACCGTCCAGATCCACTTCACGAACCGCCGCAGGATTTTGCACCTCTGCTGCATACTCAATCTGATCACCCGCCACCGGATCCAAAGAATATATCCGGCCGGCGTTCATTTCGCTGACCAGCAATCGCGACTGCCTGGCCGGAGCGATCGGAGACAGTGTCCCCACGAAGGAAACGGCCACCGAGGCATCGATGCTTTTGCCGTCCGCTG
>VFQS010001785.1_pt1 | contig 18746 bp, 18 predicted proteins | sample 3512361 | NCBI WGS metagenome assembly VFQS01 (sample SAMN10412375, study PRJNA504923) | tailings metagenome | isolation source: Relicate 1 Philex TSF3 active mining | place: Philippines
CTTTTTCTTTATTATCATCTAACTTTAGAAAATTATCGTAGCCTCTAGCTGATTTTTTATCAGGTATAATTTTATTTTTTACCAGTCTTGATATAATACCACCCGGAGCTCTCTGATGAATTTGTGCAATTTGTACTATGTCTAGTTTGTCATTATTATACAAATTAGAAAGTAATGCATCTTCTTCTTGGGTCCAAGGTTTTCCTGCATTTAATATTTGTAGACTCATTAAAACTAAAGAACTATATAATATAGGTATTTGGTTTCAATATTTATTAGAATTATTTAATTTCTATCTATTTAGTTAATAATTACTTCATAACAATCGTCAATTAATGATAAAATTATGTTTTTAGAGCAATCTTTATTATTTAATCTGGCAACGCATTGGTATTCACCATCTGGTAATCCCATTAAATTTAATTCAGGAAGAGTACCACTATTTAATTGAAAAACAAATTCACCACTCATTGATTTGAGAGATTTGAAATGGTGTTTATGTTTTTTAAATATTGTAAATTCCACTTTGATTGGATATGGTGAACCAGGTAATTGTTCTTCTGTTGGGTAATTTCTAATAGACCATAAAATGAGAAGATGGTCACATTTAGATTTTAAATGAGCGGTGCCAACATTAAGAACTTGATCAAAATTAATTTTTTCAATATCATAGTATTTGGTTTTTTTACAGGATGGGTTAAATATACTTTTTTTTCCCATGTATATAATAATATAGAAAAATTTTAAAATTTTTATATATTTTATTTTAAATATTTTTGGTATAATTTTAAACAACAGGATAAGATCCTTCCATTAACATACCGCATTGTCCGGCACCTTTATTATATTGAGATCCTCTTCCTAATTTAATGTAACCATTTTCACCCCAGGTATTTGACCATGAGTTTTTGACTTTGTAAAAATCGTTTCCACTTTCAGTACCGTATCCAACAACTAAAACACCATGATCTAAGTTGGTTCCACATGTGCCTGTGAATACGCCTGATTTATATAATTGAAATTCCTTTTGATCAGCTTCAATTGCAATAGAAACAGGTTGTTGAGCAAGAGCAGTCATCATTGCAGTGTCGCTATTAGGAGTTACATCAACATATTTAAGAATTTTAGATCCAGAAACTAATTTGCAAGTAGTTTGACATTGACCATTTGTTTTGGTGGTTCCAGAAACATAGGGGTAAGCTGATTCAGTACATAATCCACCATTAGAACTGATCCAAGAGAATGCACCATCCATTAAACCACCGTTGCATCCGTGGTTTAAACGTGGTCCGAGGTCACAGTCAACTAATTGTTGTTCAGAAAAACTAACAAGATTTCCATACTTAATTTCATAGGCACCTTCTAAAGCACCAGTAGTAGAGAAGGACCAGCATGAGCCACATTGGCCTTGATCTTTAACGGGTGTAACAGCACCTTTAGCAACCCAATCAATAGATGTGGGTAAAGCGGTTAAATCAACTTGAGTTAATTCTTGAGCTTCATTTACAGAACCTCTTAAATTTCTTTTTTCTAATAACAATTGGTTATTTTTAAATCCCATAAATTCATTGAATTCAGTGGAATCTAAGCCAGAATAAATATTATGACCGAGAGTGTAAGTTAAATTTTTACTATTGGTTAATTCAATAAATTTATCATTAGAATTCCAGTTGTCGAAAATTTTTTCAACAGCTCTAGATCTATATAATTCGTGATTTTTTACAGAGTCAAACCATTCAAAGAATGGGCGAGTGTTTGCGAGAGAGGAGGTTAAACTGATGAGGATAACAAATACAGCGTAGATAGAACCAAACTTGTAATTCATTAAATTATATGATATTAAATTTTTAAATTAAAATAATTTAATTTTTAAAAAAAATAATATTGTTTTTATTTACATATTTTTGTGTTTACGAATAACCGAGAAAATATGCTTCATTTTCTTTAAATCATGTTCGTCATCTTCTTCTTCGTCATACCACCAATCTTTAATTTTGTTTTTAAAATATTTAATTGACGGGTGTTTATGTTCAGAATGTAAATCATTATTAATATAATGTTCAACATCATCGTGTAACGAATGATGAACATGCTTTTTCCAATGTTTATTTCTATGGTGTTCGTGTTCACTTTCATCATCTTCATGTGTATCGTGTTCATTTTCATCGTGTTTAATATTATGATTATTAATAGCTTTTTGAATACGTTGAGCTTGTTTAATTTTCTCTAAATTTTCTTTTTTAGTATCTAATACATGAGCAGGAATAATCGGACTTAGACCAATTGGATTAATAACTGGTCTGATTGCTAAAGATTTTTTAACATCAGAATTTGGTTTATTTTCTGTTGGCAAAACACGATTAATAGTTACCCTAGAAACAGGCACTAATTTTTTGATTTCTGGTTTTTCAGAATCTGATTTTTTATCTTGTTTTGGTTTATTATCCGATTTAGGTTTGTCATCTGATTTAGGTTTGTCAACTGATTTAGGTCTAGTTGCTGATTTAGGTTTATCGGCTGACTTAGGTTTGTCAGCTGGTTTAGGTTTGTCAGCTGATTTAGGTTTGTCAGCTGGTTTAGGTTTGTCAGCTGATTTAGGTTTGTCATCTGATTTAGGTTTGTCAGCTGATTTTGGTTTGTCATCTGATTTTGGTTTGTCAGTTGATTTTGGTTTGTCAGTTGATTTTGGTTTGTCAGCTGATTTTGGTCTGTCGGCTGATTTAGGTTTGTCGGCTAATTTTGGTTTGTCAGTTGATTTAGGTTTGTCAGTTGGTTTAGGTCTAGTTGCTGATTTAGGTTTGACATCTGATTTATGTTCGTCAGTTGGTTTAGATTTATTTTTTGAATTAGTTTTATCATTTAATTTAGGTTTATCATCTGATTTTGATCCATCCATTAATTTGGGTTTAGAAACAAACTTGCCAGATTTAACAGCTTGAATAAATTTACTGCTTTTTTTCTTGTAAAATTTAGTTGGAGTTGGAACAGCAGATCTATACGATGATTTTTTAGTTTTATTTTTTAATTCTGTTTTAAGAGGAGAGGAACTAGGATTAGAGGAGCTTCTTAAAGGATTTGAGGAAATTCTTGAAGAATCCTGGGATGTATGTCGGCTAACGTCAACCAGTCTTCGAGAGGGCATCGAGGGGGCGAGGAAATTATCTTTTGATTTTTTTTCAGTTACAATCTTAGGTAGATGAACTTGATGGCGATTGCGGACACGATCAATATTTCTGTCAGCATCAAAAATCAAATAGTGATCGGAGTTTAAAGAGTTTTCTTTAAACACATTTTGAGTGATATTTACTAGTTTAGATTCATGCATAAAACATCCTTTATAATGCGCATCATTAATAATACTAACTTGATGATCATTATATGACATTTTAACGCCTACAACATTATTTTTTGAGTCTAAATAGTAACTTCCTGAGAGTAACCCGGTAAGTACAAAGTATGCCTTGACCGTATTGAGTAGAGAACATAGCATTAAGATAATATAAGATATTTTTTTATACCATTTAATAATCAAATTTTACTTATCAACTTTTTTATATTAAAACTACATGTTTTTATAAAATAGTAGAAAACGGACATATTATATAATGGGACTACCAAGCTATTATAACAGATGTCAAACTTTAAAATCTATTTTTTTAAATTTAAGTTTAAAATCTATTTTTTTAAATTTAAGTTTAAAATTATTTAAAATTATTATATAGATTATTATATAATACAATGTCCGATAAATATGATTATATTGTTGTTGGAGCAGGTGCAGCAGGTTCTATTGTTGCTGCTAGATTAGCACAAGCTAAAAACAAAGTTTTATTATTAGAAGCAGGAGAAGATACCAGAGAGTCTCAAGGTAATTTAGATGCTTATAACAAATTTACATGGGAAACTGGTTTAATTTCTTATTGGTTTTCAGCATGGGCTCCATATCCAATTGATTTAGCAACATTTAAAACACATGTAGCACAAAATCATTTAGAGCATAGAGTTAACATACGTCAAGGTGATGATTCTTATTATTCAACAACACCCGGCTTTACAAAAGCATCGGATGTTGAACCACCTAAAAATAATTTTAGTGATTTTAAAGATAACAGTATTGTTTTCCCTCGTTATTATCATTATCCTAGAGCAGCAGGTGCAGGTGGTTCCGCACAACATCACGCAATGGTTCATGGTAGAGGTTCTTCTGAAATTTATGATAGAATCGCACATATAGTTGGTGATCAAGCTTGGTCGGGTGCAAATATTGATCGCGTATGGCATAAAATCGAAAATTATTCTTACAACCCTAATGCCGATGCACCTTATCATAGTAAAACAGGTTGGTTAAGTGTTAAAAGAGTCAGTCCTGAAGGTGATTTTTCTAGAGAATTAAGAAAGGCCTGTTTTAGATTAGGAATTCCTGAATCAACTGATTTTAATGATCCTAAACAAGTATCCGGTTTTGGTACAGCTGAATGTCAAATTGATTCTACTACAACTGATCCAAATAAAAAGAATCAACGTACTAATTCTTTTATTGCTTTGGTTGATCCTTTATTACACGAAGGTAATCCTTATTTGACAATGAAATTTAATTCTTTAGTTTCAAGAGTTTTATTAGATGAAGTTAAAGTTGAATCTTCTACTCCTCAATTTGTTCCAATTTATGTTAATGGTGGAATTAAATATATTCAAGTTGGTTCTTCCTCTTCTGAATCTTCATCTGGTATTTCTGCTGTTGGTGTTGAAGTAATTAATCAACCTAGTTTATACATTATAAATACTGGTGCAGATACATTATACGAAACTGGTGCAGAATTTGCAACTCCATATAATGGTAATGGTATAGGTGTTGTTTTCCCAGATCATGTAGCAGCAGAAAAAACTTTAAATAAATATCATAGATATTATTGTAATAAAGAAGTTATTTTATCTGGTGGTTTTATTCAAACACCACAAATTTTAATGTTATCTGGTATCGGTCCTAAAGATGATTTAGCAAAAGCTGGTATTACACAAATTACTACCGCATCTGATAAATCAATTCCAGTTATTGATTTACCTGGTGTTGGTTGTTACATGCAAGACCATAATGAAATGTATATTAACTACAAACTTGATCCTAAAAAATATATCCCTAGATGGTTAGCTTCATTTTTATTAAAAGCAACTGGTTTAGATGCTGACGATTCACACATTAAAGCCGGTGGTTACTTAAAATGGTATATTGGGTTTGGTACAACTAACGGTGCTTTCTTAGGTCGTACATTAAATTATAATATAAACCATTTAACAGTTGACCAAAAAATGGCATTAAAACAGCATTATACTTCTTTTAAAAATAACTACCAAGAAATTGAATGGGTTAAAGAAGCTAATGCTTATTATGAAAATAATTTACCTCATATGTTAGATTGGCATTCTCATTGGGTCGATATGACTCCTGGAAAATCTATTAATGATATTATTGATAAGGGTTATCCAGGTATGTTATCAAATAACAATGGTAAATATTCTGTACAGGATCCTAACTTACATATACATATGTTTGGTGTAGGTAGTATGGATTTTGATTCTGTTAATTTTTCTCAACCAATGGGTGCTTATAATATGCCAGATTTATTGGGAGCAAATGCACAATTCTATAAAACTAGCTCAGATATTTCAAAATCAAGTTTAGTAAATACTGTTGAGTTAAGAAACAGAGACAATTCTGTAAACCCAATTAAAACAAATCAATATATGAATTTATTAGCAACCACATTATGGCCTTCAATTGATGAAAGAAATAAATATCATTCTAATATTTTCTCTGTTAATAAATATAACGGATTATTAGGCCAAGAAGCTAAAAATAATTCATTAATTGATGCAAATCATGATATTGGTCCATTTGATCTTAAAAGACCTGATTGGTTACTTGGATTTTATGATTTTATGGGTGAAGTTTTATTTAAAGGTGACAATCGTTATGGTAAAACTGCTGGAAAACCAGATCACTATCATTCATTAGCTTCTAAAGATGTTCAATTTTTTGAAGCAGTTTCAATTGATATTACTGGTTTACCTAAGAAACCTATTTGGGGTTTCTTAAATGAAAACTTAAGAAGTCAAAACTTGTCATGGATGAATCCTGATCCTAAAGCAGCACCTAATACTGGAAATAATGTTAAAGCTAATACTGGTACTATTAAGTTAAGAAGTAATAATCCAGCCGAACCTCCTATGATTGATCAAAAACTATGGAAAAATGATGAAGTTATGGATCGTATGGGTAAAGGAACTATTTTAATAAGAAATATTATGAATACACCTGAAATGAAAAAATATGCTCAAACTAAACGTGTTCCTACAGATATCTTAGGTCAATTTGTTGAATTTATAACTAATAATCCTTTACAAGATGGTAAACCTTTAGTTAAAGGTGATGCTTCTAAAGTTGTTAAAGGTACTACTACTGCTCAAGATCCTAAAAATTGGTATGATTCAGAAGGTAATTTATATTATGAATTTAAAGAGCTATATGCTTATCCTGCTGCTTTAATTGGTATTGATTTCCCTGTTCATACTTATTATACAGTTAAGAGAGCAGGAACTTGGCCAATTCCTATTTATAATACTCCTGATGCTAATGATGAATATAAAACAGTTACATTTACAACAAATATAGTTGATGATAAAGGTAACTATGTTTATCCAAATCCAGGATATGGTCTAACTGATCCTAGAAAATATTTAACCATTAGTGAAGCCGATACTTGGGAATGGGAAATGTCACCTGGAAGATGTTATGCACACATTGAAAGAGAAGATCCAACCAATAATTTTAGTCCAATTAAAAGTTTTAATAATGATAAAACTATGGATTATATGAAAAAATATATTCCTAAATGGACTGCTTACGGTCACCATGGTTCAGGTACTTGTTCAATGGGTCCAAATAGATATTTAGATAGTGATAAAGATTGGGTTGTTGACTCTAAATTAAAAGTTCGTGGAATTAATGGCTTACGTATTGCCGATACTTCTATTTACCCATGGCCTGAACTACATGGTTATAATACTTCTACTGCTGCTTATTTAGTTGGTGAAATATGTTCAGAATTTTTAACTGGAAAACAATAAATTATTTTTAAGCTGTTAATTAAGTAAATATATATTTAAGGATTTATATTTAATAATTATTATATGGTAACTTTTATAAACAAATCAGATCCAATTTCAATTAGCGATAAGCAAAATAATTATATTTATCAAATTCAATGGATTGGTGACTTAAATAAATCAGATGAATACAAAAACCAGGTTATTAATTCATTAAAATTTAATTTACAAAATAATTTTATTAAAAAAATTTATTTAATTGTTAACAAAACTTATACAGACAGTGAAATTGAAAATTTATTATGTAATAAAATTGTTCAAATAGAAATTAAAAATGAATTAACATGGGAATTAGTTATAAATATAATTCAAAAAATTAAGTTAAATGGTTTTGTTCTTTTTTCCTTTTTACCAATTTTAACCGATTATACAATTGATAATTTAAATTATTTAAAACTAGATTATAATAAAAATTATTTTGGGTTATTATCTTGGAAATATAATATTGGTGATAATTTAGAAACTTGTAAAATTAAAGATCCAAATGGTAATAAATATGATGCATTAGTTATTCATAGTAACTTAGTCGATTCAATCAATTCTAATCATTTAAATGTTTTTTGTTTACCAATTGAACATCCTAATTCTTTTTCTAAGTTATTTTATTTATTTGATCTTTTAGGTTTTAATGGTATTAACAATCCAGAAGCAATAAAAATTTACAGTTATGATAATTTAATCAAAAACACTCAAAATTTCTACATACCAAGTCCATTTTCAATTATTATTCCAGAAGTTTCGCATAAAAATGATATTATAAATGAACTTAATGTTTTATCACAATATAATCTTTTTAAAACAAATCAAAAACTTTATGATTTTATTAAAAATAAAATATCAACGAATACACCATTTATTATTCCAAGAATTAGTAATGGTATAGATAGCCAAGCAGTATTTTTAGCAGAAGAAATTAAACCATATTTAGAAGATAAAGAAAAAGTTATGAAAGATTATAATGAATTATTAATGGATTATTTACCAAGACTTGCAATGAATTCTGGAATTAATTGTAATAATATCTTTTCATTAATAGAATTCAATCATTCATACCTTGATGCATTTGATAAATCGGATATGTTCTTTAATATTGAGCCTTATTCTGATCGTTATATTAGAATAAAAGAATCACATGATTACATAACAGATACATTTAAAAAAGAAATGTGCTGGAATCAAGCGTTGGAATTATATAACTATGTAAATTATGAAAATGTTTGGTCAGAAGCACTAAATAATAAAAAAATATTATTAATTACACCTTTTGCAGATAGTATAAAAACAAATATAAACAAACAAGACAAAATTTATGGAAAAAACTTTTTTCCTAACTGTCAATTTGAATTTTTAAAAATTAGTCAAATTGATGATTTAAATATTAAAAATGATTGGATGATTAATTTTTTAAATATTTGTGATCAAATACATCAAATTAAAGATAGTTTTGATATTGCATTAGTTTCATGTGGTGGGTTTTCTAATCCATTATTGTCTTATTTACTTAGCATTGGTAAATCTGGAATTAATGTTGGTAGTGTTTTACAAATGTATTGGGGTGTTTATGGTAACAAATGGATAAATGAAAAACCTGACATTTTAGCGCTATATTCTAATAATCATTGGATTAGACCATTGGATTCAGATAAACCTGATAAAAAATATGTGTCTGAATCTATTTATTGGTAAAAATAAAATAAACTAAAATTCAAATTCATCTCTGTATAAGCCTTTTGAATAATATAATTTGTTTGGATCATTTAAGTTAAAATTAATTAAGTTAGACAAATAACTTTTAATTAATGCATCTTTATTATTTAGGTTATCAACTGATAATCTAAATGTGTGAAAGCCAATTGAACTCCATTCATTAACACAATCATCAAAACTGAATAAATTATTTAACAAATTATGAATAAACATTTGAGATGTTTTATAATTTACAGAACAATTTACAATTTTTTCTATCATAATTAAAACTTGTAAATCTGCTTCTTCTTTATCATAAGGATTATCAAATGATTTTTTAATTCTTTCAAATAAAGAGATATAACTTTGAGGTACTGGCTTATTATTAATAACATTAATAAAATTAGTGAAATAAATTTTTGGTAAATCCTTTTGCCATTCCATATGAGAAGTTGCTTGAAGCGAGCAAAATAAGGAAACTGTTAAACAACAAATTGCTGGTTCAAGTTCTTCATAATCTATAGGACACTCTTCTTGTAATGATCCATCAAATTCATCAATACAAATATTGATTTTGTTATCTGTTAAAAAATCAAAAATTAAATAGTACATATCTCTAAACCTCTTAAGATATTTACCATCTTGCATCTCATTAAATAATTTATCAGTTAATTTGTTAAGGGTAATTTGTGATACCGACATTGCTAGATAGTTAGAAATGTAATTAATAATGATTTCAACTTTTTATACTTCTATTTCAAGATCTTTACTAATTCCTTTTGATACTTTTTTTCTGTTATTATAAATAATTAATTTAATATCTTTCTTTTTTAATTCTTTATATTCTGGATCATTTTCGATCTTATCTTTTACTTTATCTAATATTTCTTTTGTTTTATTATCTAACTCGCCTTCTAATTCTTCATAAAAAGAATTAATATCACACATACGCTCATCTACAATATCTTCAAGTAATTCATCTTTATTAATTGCAACAAACTGTTTCTTTTTAGTATCATATTTGTATGCTAATGTATTTTGAGTATTGGTAATAAGAATATTTTTAAATTGTGGATATTTATCATTAAAATGCGCATACTCTACTAATTGTGGTAAACTACAATAACGATATTTTAGTATGGCCATTTTCTCTTTTTTACTAAATACTTCGGTAAGATTTTCATGCCCTAAACCAATTATGTTATAAGTGTTATTAATTGTTCCTTTATTGTTAATTTCTGTTATATTATTATTGTCCCCATTTAATTGTTTATTAATTTTTTGTAAAGTTTTTGGATGCACTTTACAGTTTTTATTAATTAAGTCTGATAACATTGATTTAATTTGACTAATTTCTTCAAATTGTTTTCTATTTTCTTCTTCTTTTTTTTTATTTTCTTCTTCTTGTTTTTTTAGTTGCTCTTTTAACATATTGTTTTCCTCCATTAATTGTGTTTCTTTAACTTTTTTTAATTTACAAATATTATAATGTTTTTTTAAACTATCACTTCTTGTAAATTCAAATTTACAATATTCACATATATATTGTTTTTTAGATTTTTTAGCGGATTTTACCGTATTTATAGCGGATTTTAGCGGATCTCCGGCGGTAGAAAGCGGATTTTTAGCGGATATAATGGAGATAATATTAGGATGATGTTTACTTGTATGTTTCCATAGATTTTGAGGTGTAGAATATGTTTTGTCACACATTTTACATGCACACCTACTGGGAATATTTGTTTCCATTATAATACTATATATTTTATTCTTTAACTATTTATACAAAGTCTCCGTCTCCATTAAGGTCTCCATTTTTATTCCAAGTCCGGAGAGAGAGATAGGATAAAAATAATTTTTTTGTACAAGCTAGGGTTTATTAATAAAATAAATTTCAGTTAAAAAATATCAAAAACTATTTAACAAAATAAATAATAATAATTTTATATAATATAATTTAATGATTTATTTAATTGATGTTCGTGAAAAGGATGAAGTTAATCGCAAATTTTTAAAATCAAATGATGAAAACAAAAGGGTTATTAATATTCCAGTTAGTATGATGGGTAATTTTGTTGATAAAATTGTTGAGCTATCACAAAATGGAGGTATTTTATATTTATTTTGTAGAAGTGGATCAAGATCTACAACAATTAAAAATACTTATTTTAAACATATAAATAACATATTATCAATCGGATCAATTGAAGACACGGGACGTATATTTAATTTACCAATCGTAAGAAATTGATATTATATTAACAATAAAAAAATTGAAATTCTAACTGTCTACTGGTTCCTTTCAAAATTAGACTTGTAAGTACCCATACACTCCATTGAGTGGTGGCGAACCGCTGTTGACTTGCGTAAAGTTATAACCTCATCCTTCCTGAAACCACTGGATCGACCCAATCGGCTTCTCAAGCCAACACCTCTGAGACTAGTTCTCGTCCCAAGCGCCAGGCTGCCATCGATGGCGAGGCAACTCGTCGCGAAACCGAAGCCTACAATCGTCGTCTCGATGCTAAGATCGAGCGCGACATGGCTGGTGCAGACCCCAAGTACACCAAGTCTGGACAAGTTCGCTGCGAGTACCTTGGCACCACCAAGCGCTACGGATAACCACCCACCCCAAACCACGTATTAAGATTTTTTGATGCATGTGGTAACATGTGTATGGTTTTTTGCTTGATATGTGGATTCTCTTCCTTCTCTCTTCCTTTAGTTCTCTCCTTAACTAAACTCTACAAAACACCTATATCATATGCATCTTCGTTTTCTAGAGTTAAGCTAAAATTATCAAATTCGATTAAAGCAGGATAAACGTTTGGATCATTATTACAATAATAAATTGTTGGTCCATATCTACCACTAGGCATAAAAGTAATTTTATATTCAGAATTTGATTTAATTAATTGTTCTAATTGTGAATCAAAATCTGGGTCAGTACGATATATTGCTCCTTTAGGATCTGGTTTATTATCTATAGAAACCAAACCATCTGGTAATTCCACATACAATTGATTATTTTTCATATGAAATATACGAAGAGGTTTATGAATATATGCATAAGCTGTATATTTTTGAATTTTCCCAGTATTTACTTCCCTTTCTTTAATTTCCTTTTCTTTAATTTTTATTTCGCTCATAAACAAGTCCTGTAAAACTTTTTCAACATACGCGCTAGTATAAATAATCATTAAATTAGTAATTTTATTATTTTAATGGTTGATTGATTCAATTTTTAAAAATTGAATTTAGTAAATATTATATTAGTCTGAATATATAAAAACTTAATGGAAAATAAAGATAATATAAGCTATTTGACTGATACCGACTCTTTAAGTTCATATTCAATTGATATAGGTAACGATCCTTTATATTATAGATATAATAAATCACAGTTTTTAGGGTTGACAAAATATAATTTAAGACTTGGTCAAAACCCAAGCTTAAAATCAACCTTATGGATTTGCTTTTATTCGTGGTTAATTAGTGTTTTTGAATATGGTCCATTTATTATATTTAATATTTATTTTTCATTTTATGATACCAAACCAAATCAAATGTGTTTGAATTCAGGGATACCAAATACACCCCATGATCTAAATGCTTGGTTAATTGGTGATTCCTTATGTTTATTTTTTAGCTCTTTTATACTATGTGTTAGTGTTGTATATAAAAAAAATTTTAACAAATTAAGTGCTTTCTTAAAATTTTTTAATTATTTTGTTATGTTTGCTAATTTATCAGTAGGTTTATTTGGTTCTGTATTATATTGGAAATATGTATATCCATCTAATACTTGTTCTGTCCAAATAAATGTATATATGTGGATACGTTTAATATCAAATTATATAATTATTCTAATCCATTGGTTATTAATTAAATAAAATTATTCAATAATATTAAAAGTTTCTAATTTTGATATTAAATTTTCATCAGTTATTTTATATTTTGCTAATGTATTTGTTGTAAATTTATGTGAACTCAATCTATTAAAATTAGCAGTAGCGTCTCTTAAATGCCAATTTTTAAGTGAGTGTGCGCCTCCAGGATGAAGATCTAAATAGTCAGTCACATCATACCAATTATTATTAATTTTTATAATAACAGAATTGGAAAACGAATTATCATAATCTAAATTTTTATACTTTGATAATCTTTCCCCCATTATATTAGACTATAAATTAATTTTTTTAATTTGTCAGTTCAAATATCCACTTTAATACAAATACTAAAAGCATAGCAAATAATGCTGATCCCATAATCAAAATAAAAGATATGGCTGTATTTGCCAAGTTCAAATCATTTTTACTTATTTGGTTAATTTTATTTATTATATATGACCTATTAAGTTTGTTCATTATTATAATTTACTATAATCTTATTATTAAAATAAATCAAATTTTATTTCTTAAAATAAGTAAAATGCTACTAGTCCAAGTAAAAAATAAAAAGCAATTGTTGAAACCATTATAAGTATAACTATTAGTATAAAATCTCTTCTGGAATTATTATTCGATTGTGTTAAATTATCATCATCATTTAACAAATTCGATTCTTCGCTATATATATAATTTAATTCAGTAGAATACGGGGAAGTTAAATAACCACTATTTTCATGTCTATTCATTAGCAAGTATCAAATATGATTATTTAAAAATTAAATCAAATTTTATTATTTATAGCAAATCTTAAAAACCATCCATAATTACTGAATTGAGCATAGGACTTGCACCAATAACATTACCAAAGTCTTCCATAATTTCAATATATTGTTGTTTGGTAATTTGATGCTTATCTCCATTAAAATCTCTAACATAAAGATGTTCACCCAAATGACTAGTTAATCTATCATATTCTTGGGATGCAAATGGATTATAACTCATTGTATAGGATTCTTTTCCAATATAAAATTTACTAATATTAAAGTTATTTTCAAACATTGGTTTACCATTAGGAATTTTACCCATGTCATTAGTAATTAAATTGGCATGATAATAATAGTCATAAGGTAGCTCTTCGTTATCTAAATAATTTTTTAATTGATCTGTTGATTTAATTATTAAGTCTTCAATAATTAAATAATAGTTATGTGCTGAATCAATTGCATAAGGATAAGGTACATCATTATTACCAACTGGGGAATGATAAGAAATAATTGGGTAAGTGGTGTGAAACAACATAATTTTTTCACCAACATAAATACATGTGGAATCACTTACTTTAAGTAAAATACTGTTACCATCAAATTCGTCACCATATCCTCCGCTAAATTCGGTAGTTTTATTTTGAACACTTTTACCAATAAATATTTGTTGGGGACTAATACTTAGTACCAAACAATTATAGTTTATTTCGTCATTATCCAGTGACTTGTAAACATTAACATCTGTATTATTAGTAATAACAACTTTATAGGGTCTTGCATAATTAGAATGTGTCAAGTATTCAATATTATGGGCTTCGTTAATTTGGTTTTGGTTTTGATATTGTTTTTGATTTTGATCTTGATCTTGATCCATTAATTATAAAATTTATAATTATAAAATAAAATTTAAATCAATTTTTGTTTATGTAACTTATCTTACAAGATTATTAGCAACATGTGAATTTAATAATTCGGTAGCACATTGGGTATTATTTGATCCAGTATATTTAACAAATTCTGGCATAATACAAGTTTTTCTTGTTAATACATTTGTAAGACTTTGAATCAATTGTTTGAATAATTTATTTTCTTCTTTAGAAATATTCATTGTGTCTTTTAGTTTTTGTACAATAATATAGATTCGTTTGTATTCTTCATATAACTCTTTGCTATATTTATTGACATCATTAAATTTATTAACTAATTGATCTAGATTTATCTTATCTGATGCATATTGAGATGAATCTGTTTTAATAAGTTTTTTATATTTTTCATAGTGATCGAGAAATTGTTTTGATAAATCATTAGTTGAATAATGAGTTGTATTTCTTATGTCTTGAATTAATTGTAACATTTGATTTTTGTCATTAGATTGAACAATATGAGCTGTAATTAAATTTTCAACATTAGATAGTTTAGAATTTGTCACTGACAAGGTATTTAAAAATTCGGGTTTAATCATTTCTAGTTTTTCCAAGTATTTGGAATCAAACATCATTTGTTGATAATGATCTAACATTGTTTTATTTAAACTATTAATTTCAGACTTTAGTTTATTCAATGAAATAACTGATTTTTGATAATTATCATTTGCAACATTTAATGTTTGATTGGAGCCCTCAAGATTTTTACCCAATTCATTCATTTGTTTTTCATTATCCTTAACTAGTTCACTCATTAGTTGCTCTACTTTAGATCTTAAAACATCTAGTCTAATAGCTGTTTGATTAGAATAGTTGTGAACTTGCGATAAATCAGGTTTTGAACCTTTAGTTTGTTTTGATTCTGATTTTAGATTTTTACTCTGGTTTTGACTAACATGTAACACTAGAGGTACAAGTGGTACAGTAGTTTTAGTTGATGCGGAGTTAGTAATTGGAATGGGAGAAGATGTTGGTACAGGTTTGGGTGTTTGTTTTAGAACTGTTAATGGTGCATTTGAAATAGGTCTAGGAGTTGTCACAGGTTTTGGAGTTGTCATAATTACAGGTCGAGTTGTTACAGGTGCAGGTCGAGTTGTTACAGGTGCAGGAACGACAACTTTATTAAAGGTATCTGATTTAGGTTTAGTAACAGTAGATTTAATATGGATACTTTCACATTTGGAACTAAAAAGACATCCAGAACCTACAGATTTCCATTCCAACTGCCATTTAGACATAGGTGAATTAGAACCATCATTACCAGAAAATTCCCAGTTTTTGTTACCAAATTTAACATCCATTAATTGTCCTAATCTATCTTTATAATCAAATCTATCATTTGATCCATCTGAATTACCACAAATTCCAGTGGTTTTTCCAAAGGCATTTTCAGGTACATTAATTTCTACAGATCCACAATAAGACCCAAATAATCCAACACTAAAACCATTAGGAAAGGTTAGTTTAAGAGCATTTGAAGTAAATTTGTCACCTTTCCATTCAAATTTTTGCTTGCCATAAAATACATCAACACCACCAAATTGTAATTGTTTATTTTGAACAAGATCTAATTTTTTGCCATTCAGCACAAAATTTTTAAGATTATTAACATCAAATTGAAATATAAGCTTGTTAAATTTAATAGCAAGACCATCAACACAGCTAGGAATACCACCTCTATATTTTCCACTTGTGTGTTTGATCATAGATTCTTGAACTTCAAAGTTATTATATTTGACTAGGGTATAAATGCCAGATTCTTGAAGGTCAAAATATTGACCATCATAATTTACAAAATGTGGATCTCCACTTGCCACGCAATATTTTTTTGATTTAGATGCTTTGGATTTTGATCGAAAATCTTCTGCAAAAAAAGCACCTTCTTTTGCAATTTCTTTGTCTTCGGTAACCATATAATCATTAATACAACCAACAACAATATCATCACATGTATTTAGATTATTAAGTTTGCATTTAGATTTAGATAATTGGTTACAGAATTCGAAACCTTCTGATCCTTTGGACGATTTCAGCCAATTGAGTTGTTCATTAGAAAATTTACTTGGGGTTTGACTAACAGCTACAAGTAGTTTTCTTGATGGTTTGTCTTGATCAAGTTTTAAATTAGGATATTGATCAGTACAATCAGTATCATTATTAGATAATACTGAGGTCGCCCAAGAACTAGTGGACATAAATAGTAGTCCTACGAGTAAGAACGCTGGTATCGAAACGGTTCTACTCTCTCTTTTATATTGCATTGCTAATCCGAATGCGCTTGTTGGATCCCAAAATGTTTTGAATTCAATTTTTTTATAATAGGATGTATTATAAAAAAATATTATTTCCAAGACAATTTTTTATAATAGGATGTATTATATATATTTATTAAATTATTAGTTGTATTATTAGTTGTATTATTAATTTTTAATTAAATAAATATGGCCAACTGACCATACATATGATACAGATCCACCAGATGATAGCTCTAAATTTAATGTTTTTTCATTAACTCTATATGTTAAAGCCTCTTCTATATTATGTAAATAAGCATATTGTTTGGAATTTTGCTGTTTATTTCTGCATTGGGAGCAAACTACTGATCTATTTAGTTGATAAGGATTTGAAAATTCTTTATTTTCATATTCAATATGATCATTTTCTGATTCAAATGGTTTATCATTAAAGAAAGAATCGCAAAAATGACATCTAATTGCCAAATAATATTGACCTTCTGATTGATAAATTAACATATTTTTATGGTTATATTTGGCTAATATACCAATTCTATTCTTTTGAACACCTTCTAGTACCGATTGAAAATTAGGGTATGTGTACGATTCTAAAGGTTTCATATACTGATTTGATACTAGAATACCATATGGACCTGACAAATATTCCTTTGTTATTAATAATTTGTTATTTGAGCCTCTATTTTCTAAGTTTAACTCAAATTCGTAACCTTTTGATGCTAATTTTTTAGCAATTGCTTTGATTTCATTTATTTCTGATTCTAATAATATAGGATGGGTATCATATGAGGTTGATTTATTAGCTTCTTCGCTTGATTTATTTATTTGATTTTGACTTAATTTAAGCCATTGAGCGTATTTAAAATCAAATCCTTCTTTATTTATAGTATTTAAATTAGGTGTTGTTTCCATTAATTCAAATTACCAATATCTTTTTAAGTTCAATTAAGTTAAAATATCAACTTACTTAAACAATTAATTATAGATTATAAATAATGTACAAAGAAACCAAAAAAATATGTTTGTGTTGTTTGGAGCCTATAGAGCAAGTAGATTTATATCAGCCTAAAGACAATCCAAATAATAAAACAAAAGTCGCCGAATTTTACCATAAAACTTGTATTTTAAACATTTTGGAAAATAAAAAAAAAGTAAGAGCTAATTTAGAAAAATTTACAATTTCAAATAATAATTATGAATGTATAATAGATCCACATGGTAATATTGTGTTTAAAGTAAATGTCGACATGACTTTACCAATAGAAAACTAAATTTACTTAATAAAAATTGAAATAATTTTTTACAATTATAAATATTAAAGTATTTATAATGTACACTGAAATTGAAAATCAAACCCAAGCCAAAACAAATTATAAATCTATTATTATGATGAATTTACCGAGACAATTGGTTGATTTTAAAAAATATAATTCAGAATTGAAATATCCAGCTTGTAATTTAGATTGTTTTTTTGAATCAGTTAAACCTATAAAAAAGATGGTATCACATTATTATTTTGTATATCATTATTGTCCAAAAACAAGTTTATATCATATGTCATTAGTAATTAAAATTAAAAATAATGTTTATTTTGATTCAAATAAAATTCCAGACTTTACAAAAAAATTATGGAACTTTAATTCTAATGATGATGGAAAAGAATCTATTCAAAAATTTGTACCATTCGAAATAATTAAAACTATTATAAATCCAGATGATATTGTTTTTTTTCATATAAATGGATCATCAAAATGTTATTTTAAATAATAATTTAGTTAAAGACATATATAAATTATATTTATAGAATGTTAAGTACTATAGATATAATCATTAGATTATCGTGCGCCTTCTTATGTGGATTTTTAGTTGGCTTTGAAAGACAACTTAACAATAGAATAGGAGGCATCCATACTTGTGTATTAGTTACTTTAGGTAGTTGTTTATTTATTTTTGTTGGATCAGGTGTTGGTGAAATTAATAGTCCTAGTAGAATTGCTGCTCAAGTTGTCACAGGTATTGGTTTTTTGGGTAGTGGTGTCATTATTAAAGATACAAATCAAGTCAAAG
>VFQS010001786.1_pt1 | contig 18737 bp, 17 predicted proteins | sample 3512361 | NCBI WGS metagenome assembly VFQS01 (sample SAMN10412375, study PRJNA504923) | tailings metagenome | isolation source: Relicate 1 Philex TSF3 active mining | place: Philippines
TCCATTTCGCTCGCATCACGAATCACGCGTACCGGGCCACCGCCAATTTTTTGACCAATGGCTCGGCCCGTAGTGATGACTTTTGAATTTCCCTTTAGGCGATAGCGTAGTTCCACTTGATCAGCTGCTTGACTCTTCACGGTCTCTGGACGCGCCTGAAGGATGTAGATCTTGCCATCCACACCGTCTTTGCCCCATTCAATATCCATGGGTCGACCATAGTGCTTCTCAATAATGACCGCATACTTCGCAAGTTCTGTGACATCTTCATCGCTAATTGAGAAACGATTGCGCTCTTCGGGGGCTACCTCAACGGTTTGCACTCGCTCTGTAGAACCTTGAGGAGCAAATTGCATCTGAATTAATTTCGATCCCAATGACTTCCGAATGATGGCTTTTTTGCCTTTGGCTAGGGTTTCTTTGAAGACATAAAACTCATCGGGGTTGACTGCGCCCTGAACCACGGTCTCGCCCAAACCATAGCTTGAGGTAATAAAGACCACCCCAGGAAAACCAGACTCTGTATCGAGCGTGAACATCACGCCTGCCGCTCCAAGGTCTGAGCGCACCATGCGTTGCACACCCGCAGAAAGCGCCACATCGGCATGGGCAAATCCTTTGTGGACGCGGTAGGAAATCGCGCGATCGTTATACAGGGATGCAAACACCTCACGAATCTTTTTTAATACATCATCGATACCCGATACGTTCAAAAAGGTTTCTTGCTGACCTGCAAAAGAGGCGTCTGGTAAATCCTCAGCCGTTGCCGAGGAACGGACCGCAAAGGATCCCTTGCCCGATGCATCAAGTTTTTGAAAAGCCTCTCGTATATCGGCTTCTAGCTGAGGTTGAAAGGTGGCTCCCTCGATCCATGAGCGAATCTGCGCACCCGCTTCTGCCAAAGCGCGAACATCATCCACATTGAGCTTAGCAAGCCGTTCTGAAATCTTTTGATCCAGTTGATTATGTTTTAAGAAATCCCGAAATGCGATCGATGTGGTGGCAAAACCGGTTGGAACGCGCACCCCTGCAGTTGCCAATTGTGAAATCATTTCACCCAGTGAGGAATTTTTACCGCCTACCGACTCAACATCGCCAACACGCAGCTCCTCAAAAGGCAAAACATAGGCGTTTTGCTTATTTTGCATAGACATAAAGACTCTCGTAAAGTTAAAAAACTGGCTAAAGCGTTGCTCCTAAAATCGGGCATACTTGAATGAGCAATATTGTATTACTGGACCTTAATTTGCCTATTTTTTAATCAATCTCTGTCTCGCTAAACACCATGACTCTTCCGGCCAATACCCCACCTCGCATTGTTTACATCGTCTCGGATGGAACAGGTATTACCGCTGAAAACTTTAGTCAATCGATCCTAGCTCAGTTTGAGGCTAGCTTTCGACAGGTTCGCATTCCATTTGTGGACACGGTGGATAAAGCCTATGATGCGGTTTCTCAAATCAATGGCACTGATCCCAAGTATGGCCAAGCAATTGTCTTTACCACCCTGGTTAATCCAGAGGTGAATCAGATTGTTGGGCAAGCCAAAGCCCTAGTCCTTGATATGTTCCAAACCTTTGTGGCCCCTCTTGAGCAAACTCTAGGAATGCGCTCAACCCATGCGATCAATCGCTTGCATCACAATGCCGATACCGATGCCTATAAAAATCGGATTGAAGCAATTAACTATTCCTTAGCCCATGATGATGGCCAGTCCAATCAAAATCTGGTCGATGCGAATGTGATTCTGGTGGGCGTGTCTCGGGTTGGCAAAACACCAACCAGCCTTTACCTAGCGATGCAATATGGCTTAAAAGCAGCCAATTACCCCTTAATCCCTGAAGATTTTGAACGCGGCCAGTTGCCCAAGGATCTTATGTCTCATAAACAAAAGATTTTTGGTTTAACGATCGACCCCGAGCGTCTCTCAGAGATTCGAAACGAACGCCGCCCAGGAAGTAACTATGCCAAATTAGAAAACTGTCGATATGAGATTAATGAAGCCACTGCCATGATGCGACGCGAGTCCATCCCATGGGTCTCCACCACTAGCAAATCGATTGAAGAGATTGCAACCACCATTCTTCAAGCCATTCGGTCCGACAAAACGATACTGGGCTAGGGATGCTTAGGAATTAAATTGCCCTCGCGCACGCAGGGTCTCGTACAAACAAACCGCGGCGGTACTCGCCACATTTAAAGACTCCAGCTTCGGATTTTGGGGAACCCGAATTAAGGTAGCTTGTCCTAAAAGCCCTGGAGAGACTCCTTGCCCCTCATTACCAAATACCCAAGCAACCGGCTTTTGTAGACGCGCTTCGATTGAATACAGTGAGTGCTCAGCGGTCATGGTGGTTGCTAACAAGGGCGCCTCAATATTACTGGTTACATCATCGATGCTTTGCCCTTCATAAAAGGTCAGGTAGCGATGCGCCCCCATGGCCGCACGAAGCACCTTGGGCGACCAAATATGGGCGGTTCCTACCGTACACACAATTTGATTGAAATGACAGGCCAGGGCGGTACGCAAAATCGTTCCGACATTGCCAGCATCCTGAATGGCATCCAGAACAATGGTGTCCCCCCGTAGATTCTTCGAGGTATTTTTTTGGAACTCTAGGCGAACCAAACCCATGATTTGCGGAGCACGCTCAAGCTCACTGATAGAGGACCATAAAGCCTCATCAACCAACTGGATCTCAACCTCAGGACATTGTTCACAATGGGCATCAATAATCGCTGCAATCTCCGCATTCGTAGGTGCCGCTGGAGTGATCAAGATACTTTGTAAACGCGGGTCGCCTTGCCAGACTTGCAATAAATGGATGCCATCCATAACCGCAAGCTGATACTCCTGGCGAGCCTTCTGCCCTTTGCTACCCGCTTGCTGAAGCTGACGAATGCGCTTGAGCAAATTATTTTCTTTCGATGAAATAACACTCTTAGAGTTATGCATTGATGAGCTCCCGCACCGGCGCAAATGAGCGCCGATGCTCTAAGCATGGGCCGAAGTGCTTCAAAGCTGCAATATGGGCCTCCGTTGGATAACCCATATGCTGATTAAAGCCGTATTGAGGAAATTGTTTATGCAGGATTTGCATTTGTCGATCGCGATGCACCTTCGCCAAGATCGATGCAGCTGAGATGGCTGGCTCTTTTGCATCCCCTTGAATAATTGCGCGCACTGGGATAGGCAGGGATGGGCAACGATTGCCATCGATCAGGGCTTCGCCTGGCCACTCACCCATCTGATCAACCAGGGACTGGATCGCGCGTTGCATCGCCAACATGGTCGCTTGCAAGATATTGAGCGCATCGATCTCTTGGGGAGATGCTTCGCCAATGCCCCAGGCCTTCGCCTTTGAGGTAATTTCAGCATAAAGTGCTTCACGCTTGGCAGGGCTTAACTTTTTTGAGTCTTTTAACCCCATAATGGGTTGCCTGGGATCCAGAACGACTGCTCCAGCGACGACTGCACCAACCAATGGACCGCGCCCCGCTTCATCAACCCCGCAAATCCAAATACTCATGGTGAACTATGCTCTCTCACGCAAGGTTTGTTCAATCGCTTGGGCTACTAAAAGCCCAGTTGGCCGCTTGAGTATTCGATGCAGTTCTTCAAAACGCTTTTGGATTTTTTGAACCGCTGCGGGGTGATTCAACCAATGCATCACTTCGCGAGCCAAGGCTTCGGGCTTGGCTGCATCTTGTAAAAGTTCGGGCACCACAAACTCGCCACACAGAATATTAGGTAAACCCACGTATGGCAAATACCCTTGTCGCTTCATAATCTGGGCCGTTAGCCAAGGCACCTTATATGAAATCACCATGGGTTTTTTCCAAAGAGCTGCCTGCAAGGTTGCGGTCCCGCTGGCGATCAAGACCACATCGGCAGCGGCTAACGCTCGGTTGGCATCTCCGTCTAATAGGATCAATTGGACCTCGGGATGACTCATTAGGAATTGTTGCTGTAAACGCTCAATGGCAGCTCGCAAATGAGGTGCGGCAATAGGAAGAACAAAATGAAACTTTTGCCCCTTCAATTGGTTTGCCAGAATGGCGATGGTCTCAAAAAATAGTGGACCGATTAGTTCAATCTCTGACTGACGACTGCCAGGTAACACCGCAATCGCGATGCCATCAATTCCCAAACTGTTCTTCGCTGCAGTCTGATCCACGATTTCTGGGATCTCACTAGCTAAGGGGTGGCCAACATAACTTGCAGCAATCCCAGCCTTCTCATAAATCTCCGGTTCAAATGGAAACAGACACAGAACCCGATCGACCGCACGAGCAATTTTGTGAATCCGGCCACCTCGCCAAGCCCAAATGGATGGGGAGACCAAATGGAGCGTTGGGATTCCATGTTGCTTTAAGCGGGTCTCGACCCCCAAATTAAAGTCAGGCGCATCAATACCCAGAAAGACATCGGGCCGCTGGACCTTTAAAAGGTAGTGCAATAACTCAGAACGTAATCGCAAAATGGCAGGCAGTTGCGCAAGTGCTTCAACGTATCCCCGCACACTCAAGGTCTCCATCGGCCAACGGGAGATAAAACCTTCTGCTTGCATGGCTGGCCCGCCAATCCCAAACATCCTAAGATCACGGGTAGACGGTATTTGCTTTAGGGCTGAAAGCGCAGGGGCTGCGATTAAATCCCCAGACGGCTCTCCTGCAACACAAGCCAGGCTCGGCAAAATCAGTTACCGGATAATGCCGCGACTGGAAGCGGCTAAGAATTGATGAAACTGAAGCAAGGCTTCTTGGGTTTTGGCATCCGCTTGTTGCTTTGCCATGGCGTCAATAGCGACTTTTGCCTCTTCAAAACTCAGCCCATCTTTATATAAAACCTTGTAGGCATTGCGCAGTTCCATAATTGCCTCAGGCAAATAACCACGTCGCTTTAAGCCCTCGACATTAATTCCATGCGGTCCAGCTTTATCACCAGCAGCCATCACAAAGGGGGGGATATCTTGCACGAGCGCCGAGGCCCCACCTAACATGGCATGCGCACCAATACGCACAAACTGATGAACGCCGGACATTCCACCGAGAATCGCCCAATCCCCTACTTCGACATGCCCTGCAATTTGGGCATTACTTGAAAAGATGGTGTGATTACCAATTTGGCAATCATGCGCAATATGCACATAAGCCATAATCCAATTGTCATTGCCGATCCGAGTCTTTCCCTGATCTTGCGCAGTACCAGTATGAATAGTCGTGAACTCCCGAATCGTATTTCGGTCACCAATGATGAGTTGAGTAGGCTCACCGCGGTATTTCATGTCCTGCGGTTCGCCACCGATGGCCGCAAAGTGACCGATCCGATTATCTTGTCCGAGTGTTGTGTGCCCTTCAATCACGCTGTGTGAGCCAACTGTGCAACCTGAACCCATAGTGACATGAGGCCCAATCACCGCATAGGGACCAATAACGACGTTATCAGCTAATTGCGCCTTGGAATCAACGATGGCACTTGCATGAATTGTGGCCATTACACACTCTTCTTTCGAACCGCACAGGTAATCGATGCTTCAGCTGCTAATTCATCTTGGACGGTCGCCTTGACCTGAAACTTATAAATTCCCGCCTTACCGCGCTCAAATCTAGCGTGCATGATGAGCTGATCACCGGGCAATACGATCCGTTTAAAACGTGCGCCATCAATTCCGGCAAAGTAATACACATCTTCGGGGTCATGCTCTTCAGAAAATGTTAAGAGTGCTGCAGTTTGAGCGAGGGCTTCAATAATGAGAACACCGGGCATCACCGGAAAGTCTGGAAAATGACCTTGAAAGAACGGTTCATTCATCGTGACATTTTTCAATGCTTTGATGGTTTTTCCAGGATCTAACTCAATGACCCGATCGACCAACAAAAATGGATATCGATGGGGTAGTAGTTTCAGAATCCTGTGAATATCAATCACTGCTTGACTCATAGCGTATCCATAAAATAGTTACTGATCGGGTTTACTAACCGAATCGGATGGTTTGCTCTCAAGGCTCCGAATCCGCTCCCGTATTTTATCCAGTCCGCGCAAAATCGCAGCATTTCGCTCCCAGGCGGAATGGGGCATCGAAGGGAAAACGCCGGTAATGTGTGTACCAGGCTCGGTAATAGAACGAATTACAGGGGTGCCACCCGATACGGTGGTACGGTCTGCAATCTGAAGATGGCCTGCGAAATTCGCATTGCCGCCAATCACACAGTAATTACCAATGGTCGTACTACCAGCGATGGCGGCGCATCCAGCGATCACGGTATGAACACCAATTTCCACGTTGTGGGCAATTTGCACTTGGTTGTCAATCTTGCAACCATCGCCAATCGTGGTGTTCGCCATCGCACCCCGATCAATCGTCGTACAAGCGCCCACTTCAACATCCTGACCAATCTTCACCCCACCCGTTTGTGGGATTTTGAGCCATTGACCACCTTGCGATGAAAAGTCAGGAGCAAAGCCAAAACCGTCGGCACCAATCACGGCACCGCTATGAACAATGCAACGATCACCCACTGCACAATCGTGATAAATCGTCACGTTGGGGTAAATGAGGCAATCATCGCCTAAGGTGGTGCCCTCACCAATACTGATTTGACCCAGAAGAACCGTGCGCTCACCCAAACGAACTTCAGGCCCAATTTGCACAAAGGGCCCAATATGGCATGAGGCGGGGATCACAGCAGTTTTATCCACGACTGCCATGGGACTAATCCCTGGAGGGTAGATTGGAGCACTTTGCTTTGCAAACCACTGAGCTATTTTGGCGAAGCTGGCATAGGGATTTTTTGAAACAAGGTAGGTCGTCTTACTAGACCGAGAATGACCTTGCAAGAACTGCAAGTCTGCTTCACTGACAATTAATGCAGCCGCGCCACTTTCAAGCGCCTGTTGGCGATAGAGGGGATTCGATAAAAAGGAGATCTCATCAGATTGGGCTCGCTCAAGCGGAGCAAGTCCTCGCAATAATCGAGAACCATCCCCCACCAAGCTAACTTGAAATTGTTCGGCTAGCTCGAGGGCGGTTGGCATCTGAATTACTTGAGATTATTTAAGACCTTTATAACCTCATCGGTCACATCAAGTCTTGGATTGAGGTAGGCTGGGGGTTCTTGAAAAATCACGTCGATCTTACGCTGTTCAGCAACCTGCCGAATGGCAATATTTGCCTTTTCAGCAATTTTTGCTCGCTCTTCCGCATTGCGTTGATTAGCGTCATCATTTAACTCGCGATTCTTACGTTGCAACTCACGGTCAAAGTCAGCCAACTCTCTCTGCTTTCGAATTCTCTCGGCCTCAGGCATCACGGCAGCGTCTTTATCTAATTTCTCTGCAGCGGCCTTAATTTTCTGAGCGCCATCCCGAATTTCATTTTGACGTTTTGCAAACTCATTTTGCAAACGCGATTGGGCTGCTTTTGCCATATTCGACTCAACAAAAATCTTCTCGGCATTCACAAACGCAATACGAGGTGCCGCTTCTTGAGCCAAGGCGAGAGAACAAATACCCGACAAAAATGCAGTTATAACTAATTTAGACCCTTTGGTCATTAATCCCTGAATCATCATCATTTTCCTTACGATTAAAACGCTGTACCCACCTGAAACTGCAGTCTTTGGATATTATCCGTCGGCTGTGCATTGATTGGAATACCGTAGCTAAATTTTAACGGACCCAATGGGGAAATCCATGATAAACCGACCCCGTAGGAGTACCGCAGAACTAAATTGATGTCCTGGAAGGCATTACCGCCGTCGGCAAAGGTAAAGAGGCGCAAGGTTTTATCGACTCCCGAGCCAGGAACCGGGAAGGTATATTCAATATTGGTGACGATCTTGGACTGACCGCCGGTGGGTAAGAATGTGCCCGTGGTGGTGTTGAAATACTTTGGCCCAAGCGATCCAGGAGCGTACCCCCGGACAGAGCCAATACCACCTACGAAGTAGTTCTTGGTAATGGGGTATGGCTTGTTACCGTAGCCCTCACCGTAGCCGATTTCACCATTGAAAGACAAGATATTGCCTTTGGAGAATGAATGGTATTGCTGATATTGAGCGTTTAATTGGTAGAACAGCAAATTACCTAAAGGCGTTCCAACCTCTCCTGATAAACGCTGTAAAGATCCTTTGGATGGAATCAGAGCACTGTCGCGACCATCGCGTGCCCAGCCAACCGTAATTGGAATGTTATAAGTTTGTAGTCGGCTTGGTATGGTCTGACCCCAATCCTGCACATAGGTTTGATAGGGTTGCGGAGTATTTTGAGTCACGTAGATATCAAAAAACTCGAGGCCGGTTCCAAAAAATACCCGATCAACCTCGGTGTAAGGCACCCCAAACTTTAAGTTCGTACCAAAAGACTTAATCTGATAGTCAGGGTCGCCCACGTAATACAGAGGCTTATTGGAACGATAAAAAAGGTCAGTGTAGCGACTGATACCATCTTCTGTGAAGTAAGGGTCATACTGCGAAAGTGCCAAGGATTGATTAATCTTACCGAGCGAGAAATTAAGACCAATACTGGTTCCAGTTCCAAACGCATTCTCTTGGTTGATACCAGCGGTAAGGATTAATTTTTCAGTGGAAGAAAATCCAGCACCAATCGAGATCGCGCCGGTTGGCTTTTCCTCAACCTTCACGTTCACATCGACCTGATCGGGCGAGCCAGGAACATCGGCGGTGGTGATTTCACTATCCTTCACATAGCCGGTTCGACCAATCCGCTCCTTGGAAATTCGGATCTTTTCACTATCAAACCAGGCACTCTCAAACTGTCGCATTTCCCGCCGAATTACCAGATCTCGGGTCTTTGAGTTGCCCGTAATTTCGACTTTACGCACATACACCCGCCGACCCGCATCAATCACCAGCGTGATATCGACCTCATTTAAATCGCGTCGGATATCGGGTTGCGGATTAATCACCGCAAAGGCATAGCCATACGAACCTAACTTCTCAGCAATAGCCTTGGTACTTTCGGCTAACTTTGCCGATGAGAAAGTATCACCCGCTTTAATCGTCAAGAGGGACTGAAACTCTTTTTCCTTGCCCAGCAATTCCCCGGCCAGACTAATGTTCTTGACGGTAAATTTATTTCCTTCACGAATACTGATTGTCAGATAAATATCGCGTTTATCCGGTGTAATAGAAACCTGGGTCGACTCGATCACAAACTCGAGATAGCCCCGATTGAGATAATACGAACGAATGGTCTCGAGATCAGCGGTTAGCTTTTGCTTTGAGTACAAATTATCTTTGGAGTACCAGGACAGCCAACCACCGGTTTGCAACTGCATCTCACTGCGCAAAGTACTTTCACTAAATACTTTATTACCAATAAAGTTAATCTCTTTAATCTTGGCTACCGGCCCTTCATCAATATTAAAGAAGATCGCCACTTGATTACGAGCTCCTGGGGTTACCGTTGTAACCACCTCAGCGGCAAACAATCCCTTACTCACGTATTGACGCTTGAGCTCCTGCTCCGCTTTATCAATTAAGGCCTTGTCATAAAAACGTGCGTCTGCGACCCCGACGCTTCGCAGTGATTTGCGAACCACTTCAGGATCAAACTCCTTCATGCCGGTGAACTCAATACGCGAGATTGTGGGACGCTCGTCCACAATCACAATTAAGACGTCACCCTGCGCCTGAATCTGAACATCCCGAAAAAATCCGGTGGCGTATAAGGCTTTAATCGAGTCAGCCGCCTTTTCAGGAGTAAACCGCTCACCTACTTGAACGGGGAGATAGCTAAATACGGTACCAGGCTCAACCCGCTGCAAACCTTCAATCCGAATATCTTTGACAATAAATGAGTCCGCAGCAAGGGCTGGCTGATTAAATCCCGCAATGGCCAACAGAATGATGCAAAAGCATGAAGCTAAATATTGCATCAGACGATTGGGAAGTGACGAAAAACGGATCATGAAGACAGAAATAAGCGTTGTAGATCGTTAAATACAGCAAATAGTGTGAGCGCGATAATCAATATAAAGCCAAATCGCTGGAAAACTGCCTGCAACTGAGTGGATAGGCGCTTTCCAGAGACCAACTCCCATGCATCATACAGGAGCTGACCGCCATCTAACATGGGCAAAGGGATAAGGTTTAGTAATCCAATGCTGATGCTAAGAAGTGCCAGAAAAGAAACGAAGGATTGCCAGCCAAACTGGGCAGATTTACCCGCCATATCGGCAATGCTAATCGGGCCACTTAGCTGTTTTAAGGAGGTCTCCCCGGTAATTAAGCCAATCATCATTCGGGTCGAGACCTTGGTAATCAACCAAACCCGTTCGCTGGCATAAACCAGAGAGTCGATGGGGCCGAGCTGGAGCTCAAACCACGTAGACTGACCATCCGCATCTTTGCCTGGAATAGGCAAAATACCTAAACGAGCAAAGGGGTCGGTATTTGGTGAAAGACGGGGCAATGCATCTCCCTTAAATTCCACGATGTGGCGCTTACCAGACTCCGCCTCAAGCTCCAAGGAGAAGCCGCGCTCTGCGGTGATTGCATCCAATAAACGCCAGCGTAGATCATTCCAACTCACAATCGGTATAAATTGGTCTTCACCGGCAGTCTTCCAAGCCAAAATCTCATCACCCTTTTCCATATCCAATTGGGCTGCCAAGGTTTGTTCGGCCGGCGCTTGAATCTGAGCAGGAAGTTGCGGGACACCATTGATGTATATGAATGCCAACAAGATGACCGCTAATAAGAAGTTGGCAAGCGGACCAGCGGCAACAATGAATGAGCGCTGCCATAGAGGTTGCGTATCAAAGGCAATCGCTTGCTCCTCGGGCGCTATCTGCTGCTCTGAATCACGTCCATCCAAAAGCTTTACATAACCACCCAAAGGAATCGCGGCAATGACCCATTCGGTTCCTGATTTTGATTTCAGGGTCAGGAGTGGTTTACCAAATCCAACTGCAAACCGTAATACCTTCACCCCGCACATCCGAGCGGCGCTGTAATGGCCGAATTCATGAAAACTCACCAAGATCCCAATGGTGATTAAGAAATAAAGAAGTGTTGAAATCGCTTCCATAGTTATTGGCGTGCAATCCAATCGCTGGTTTTGAGGCGAGCCTCTCGATCAACCGTTAAAACCTCATCCAAGGATCCCGCCTTTTGACTGGGAAGCTGATTGAGTGCGAACTCAACAGCCTGCGCTATTTTCAAGTATGGCAAACGGCCTTCTAAAAATGCAGCGACGGCAATCTCATTGGCAGCATTGAGAACCGTGGGGCTTGTTCCCCCTTGCCTTGCAGCAGTAAAGGCAAGACCCAAGCATGGAAAACGCAAAAGATCAGGCTCGGTAAAGTGCAAACCCGATAACTGGGTCAAATTGAGAGGCGCAACGCCAGCATCAATTCGATTGGGCCAAGCTAAGCCAAATGCGATGGGTGTGCGCATATCTGGCTGTCCGAGCTGAGCCATGACCGAGCCATCTCGATACCGCACCATGGAATGCACCACGCTCTCCGGATGAATCAGCACCTTAATTTGCTCGAGCGGCAAACCAAACAACCAATGCGCCTCAATCACTTCAAGGCCCTTGTTCATCATGGTTGCAGAATCAACTGAAATTTTGCGACCCATCACCCAATTTGGATGAGCACATGCCTGATCTGGTGTGATGTTCGCTAGTTGATCGATTGGGGTGTTTCGGAAAGGGCCTCCGGAAGCCGTTAACCAAATTTCCTCAACCCCCAAATGCTCTTTCATACGCGAGGTATTTTTGGGACTTGTGAAGTGCGGTGGCAAGCACTGAAAAATTGCATTATGTTCACTATCGATTGGCAATAACTCTGCGCCACCTCGGATTGCGGCATTCATAAAAATATCTCCAGACATCACCAGAGATTCTTTATTCGCAAGTAACACGCGCTTACCAAGCTCAGCCGCACGTAAGGTGGGCAACAGACCCGCGGCACCAACAATGGCTGCCATCACGGTATCGCAGTCACTTTCTGAGACTGCGGCAATGAGACCTGCCTCACCATGATGCACGGCAATCGATAGGCCCTTACCTACTAGGAGTTCCTTGAGCGTTTTTGCGTCAGTCGCAGAGTGAACGACTGCGATCTTGGGTCTGAACTCCAAACACTGCTCGGCCAAACGTTCAATTTGCCGACCAGCAGTGAGCGCGCTTACCTTAAATTGATCTCGATGAGCGCGCACCACATCAAGCGTATTCATGCCGATCGATCCGGTGGATCCTAAGATACAGAGATTTCGGGTGATGAGATCGTGCATAAAGAGAGTCGTTTTTTAGCTTCTCACCATTATCGAGAATAATGCAGCGATTGGCATGACCGGCAATAAAGCATCGACACGATCCAAAAAGCCTCCATGCCCCGGTAATAAATGGCTACTGTCCTTCACTTTCGCGATCCGCTTGAGTTGCGACTCAAATAGATCTCCCATAATGCTGTAAGCCACCAAAACCGCCGTCATGAGAAGCATCCATCCCCAGCCCCATTTCGACTGAAACGATCCAAATAGGGTATCGCCCGCCGGTAAATAGTGTGCGCAGCCGATGGCGTACACCAAACAGAGGGCTAAGCCACCGAGAGCCCCTTCCACAGACTTACCTGGACTAATTTGGCTCGCAAGCTTTCGTCGACCAAAGGACTTACCAACAAAATAAGCACCAATATCAGCGAGCCAAACCAATATCAAAGCGCTTAATAACCACCATAAGCCGATTTCACGAAGTACATCCAGAGATAGCCACGCGGTTGGCAAAATAATGAAGCCAAGGACACTAAAAATAAATCGCCACCGTAATAAGGAAAGATGAATCCCTTGGGACAGGATCATTGGCATACCAATGATCCAAAACGCTAACGCGATACTCAGTAAAGCGATTTCCACCGTTGGAATTGCAAAGAGCCAGAGGAAAAGAACGACCATGGCGCACACCAGCGCATAAAAATAGGCTGCATACGATGCATTAGGAGCAATTAAGCGACTCCACTCCCAAGCCGCTGCCACTAGGATCAGCAAAAATAATCCGGAGAGATAGATCGGGGGTAATAAAAACAATACTGGCAACAAAATAGCCAGCATGATGACGGCAGTTACGATCCGAGTTTTAAGCATGCCAATTAGACGGCATCGGACAATGGAATGGGGCTGGACTCTTCTACCAGCTGTGCGCTGGTTCGACCAAAGCGACGCTCCCGCTGGGCATACCAGAGAAACGCTTTTTGTAACTCAGTCGCATCAAAGTCTGGCCAAAGAATGTCCGTGAAATACAGTTCGGTATATGCCAATTGCCACAAGAGGAAATTACTCACCCGCTGCTCACCACCAGTCCGAATAAATAAATCGGGCTCAGGCGCATAGGCCATCGAAAGATGGGGGGCCAACCACTCCTCGGAAATACTCTTTGGATCAAGATGCGGGTTTTGCGCAAGTGCTTTTTGCATCGCCTGCAAAATATCCCAGCGCCCACCGTAATTGGCGGCAATGGTGAGGGTTAAGCGATTGCAATCCTTCGTTTTTTCTTCCGAGAACTCGACCATCTCGGTAATCGCGGTTCCAAAGCGACTCAGGTCACCAATCATCTTCAGACGAATATTATTTTCAGCAAGGCGAGCAACCTCTTTGCGGAGGGATTTGAGAAAAAGTTTTGTTAAAAAGCCAACTTCCTCAGGGGGCCTGCGCCAGTTCTCTGAACTGAAAGCAAATAAAGTCAAGTATTGAACGTTTTGCTTGACACACTCCTCAACGACCTTGCGAACCGCTTCAAGTCCTTCTGAATGGCCCGCTACGCGCGGCATAAATCGTTTAGTTGCCCATCGACCATTACCATCCATGATGATGGCCACATGTCTAGGAACACTACCAACGGCAGGAACAGCGAGCGTGGAACTGGTAGTGGCTTGGGTCATCTGACCAAATCATGACGGTTAAACCGTCATGATTTCCTTTTCCTTTTCAACGACCAATTTATCCACATCGGCCACAAACTTATCAGTCAGTTTCTGGATCTCGTCTTGGGCACGACGCTCATCATCTTCCGAGATCTCTTTATCTTTGGTCAAACGTTTTAAATGCTCATTAGCATCGCGTCGTAAATTACGAATCGCCACCTTAGTCTCTTCGCCCTCTGCTTTGACAACCTTGGTCAGCTCTTTGCGACGCTCCTCAGTTAAGGGGGGCATTGGCACTCGAATCACCGTACCCTGAGTTGCAGGATTTAGACCGAGGTCTGATTCGCGAATCGCTTTCTCAACCACCGCAACCATATTTTTTTCCCAAGGGGTCACATTAATGGTGCGCGCATCAGCTAAGCCCAGATTAGCCACTTGTGAAATTGGGGTGGGATTACCGTAGTAATCCACCATGAGGTGCTCCAAAATTCCTGGATTAGCACGACCCGTTCTGATTTTTGCGAGATTAGCTTTAAACGCTTCAATCGACTTTTGCATTTTTTGATCTGCATTGGTCTTTATTTGTCCAGCCGACATGCCACTCTCCTTTTAAACGTGAACTAGGGTACCTTCTGGCTCGCCCCGCACAACACTTAATAATGCGCCTGGTTTTAAGATCGAAAACACACGGATAGGTAATTTTCGATCGCGGCATAAAGCAAATGCAGTTGCATCCATCACCTGAAGATTTTTGATGAGGCACTCATCAAAAGTAATAGTGGGGTACAACGTTGCGCTTGGATCTTTATTTGGGTCGCTGCTGTAAATGCCATCCACCTTGGTTGCTTTGAGCATCACCTCGACACCCATTTCTGCAGCACGCAATGCGGCCGCAGTATCGGTGGTAAAGAATGGGTTGCCCGTACCAGCAGCAAAGATCACGACCTTACCCTCTTTCATGGCTCGAATGGCTCGCGGTCGAATATAAGGCTCGACCACTTGATCCATCCGTAAAGCAGATTGCACTCGGGCCTCAACGCCTTTTTGCCTGAGCGCATCTTGCAAGGCCAACGAGTTCATCATGGTGGCCAACATTCCCATGTAATCAGCGGTGGCCCGATCCATTCCGGCTGCGCCACCCGCTACACCACGAAAGATGTTACCGCCACCTATCACGATGGCAATTTCAACGCCTAATTGAACCACCTCAGCAATTTCGGTGACCATGGAATCAATCGTCTTCGGATTGATTCCATAGGCATCCTCGCCCATCAGGGCCTCGCCCGACAACTTTAGTAGAACGCGCTGATATCCCGGCATATACCTTAGGCAGTTGCCTTTGCAGCAGCAACCTGAGCAGCGACTTCCGCAGCAAAGTCATCTTGGCGCTTTTCAATTCCCTCACCAACAACATACAGAGTGAAGGATTTAACGGTCGTATTGGCTGCTTTTAGCATTTGCTCAACGGTTTGCTTGTCGTTCTTTACAAAGGCTTGATTTAACAAAGAGACTTCCTTCAAATACTTTTGAACCGAACCCTCAACCATTTTGGCAGCAATATCAGCCGGCTTGCCAGACTCCAAAGCCTTTTGCTCAGCAATCTTACGCTCGGTTGCAATATTTTCTGCTGGAACATCTGCAGTCGATAAAGAAACGGGCTTCATTGCAGCAATGTGCATAGCGACATCTTTTGCTGCTGTTGCATCGCCCTCGTACTCGACCATTACACCAATACGATTGCCATGAAGATAAGAAACCAATTGACCGCCACCAGTAAAACGCTTAAAGCGGCGGGGGTTCATGTTCTCACCGATCTTACCGATCAACTCAGTCCGCACAGCCTCGACAGGCTTACCATTGAGCTCTAAAGTAGCCAAGGCAGCGACATCTGCGGGATTCTTCTCGGCAACGAGTTTGGCGCAACCATTGCTAAATGCCAAAAAGTCATCGTTTTTCGATACGAAATCAGTCTCGCAGTTCACTTCCAATAAAGCACCGGTTGTTCCATCAATATAGGAAACAATCACACCCTCTGCGGCAATGCGTGATGCGGCTTTGCTGGCCTTGCTTCCCAACTTCACACGCAGAATCTCTTCGGCTTTAACTAAATCACCATCGGCTTCCGTTAATGCCTTTTTGCACTCCATCATAGGAGCATCGGTTTTGGCGCGGAGTTCGCCAACCATTGCTGCGGTAATCGCGGGCATCAGTCTTCCTTCCCTTCTTCAACAAACTCTTCTTCGCCCTCTTTTACAGACTCGAGGACTTGCTGTACGGCATTTGCCTTACCTTCTAAGATGGCATCTGCAATACCGCGAACATAAAGAATGACCGCTTTACTCGAGTCATCGTTGCCGGGAACAATGTAATCAACTCCCTCTGGAGAGTGATTAGTATCCACCACAGCAATCACAGGAATACCCAGTTTGTTAGCTTCGGTGATTGCAATTTTGTGATAGCCCACGTCCACGACAAAAATAGCATCAGGCACACCATTAAGGTCTTGGATACCACCAAGTGATTTTTGTAACTTATCAAACTCACGCTCGTTGGTGAGGGCGTCTTTTTTCGAGAGCTTCTCCCAATCGCCCGCTTCTTTTGCAGCAGCCATATCTTTTAAGCGCTTGATCGAACCCTTCACCGTTTTGAAATTAGTAAGGGTACCTCCAAGCCAACGGCTATCAACGTAAGGCATACCAGCACGGGTTGCCTCTTGGGCAATAATTTCCCGGGACTGGCGCTTCGTACCAACAAAGAGAATCGTGCCGCGGTTGGCAGCCACCTGACGCACAAATTTCAGGGCATCCTGAAACATGGGCAAGGTCTTCTCTAAATTAATAATATGAATTTTGTTGCGATGGCCAAAAATATAGGGGGCCATCTTGGGGGACCAGAAGCGTGTTTGGTGGCCAAAATGGCACCCAGCTTCCAGCATTTCACGCATTGTCACTGACATTACAATCTCCTAAGGGTTGGTTCTAAGATCAAGTCCTGACTGCGCTCAAAAGCGCCACCCTGGATGGCTTGATCTGGGATTTCAGTCTCACCATGAGACCGATTAATGAATTATACCTTAAATATCAATCCACTAGTGATTGAGCAAATGCTCGAAATTGACCAGATTCGGCCATAATATGCACTATGCACAGCGTATTTACGGATGAAAAAGATCTTCAAGGCATGCGAGAGGCGGGCCGCCTTGCGAGCGAGGTTCTCGATTACATTGGCCCTTTTGTTAAACCCGGCGTGAGTACCGGAGAATTAGATCGCCTTTGCCACGTCTACATGCGTGATGTGCAAAAGACCATCCCCGCGCCATTAAATTATCAACCTCCAGGCTACCCCCCTTTTCCGGCATCAATCTGCACCTCGGTCAATGATGTGATTTGCCATGGCATTCCAGGTGACAAGGTCCTTAAAAATGGGGATGTGGTTAATCTCGATATCACAGTCATTACCCAAGCTGGCTACTATGGCGACACCAGCCGGATGTTCGCAGTTGGCGACATCTCGATCTTGGCTGCCAGACTGAACCAAATTACGTTTGAATGCATGTGGCTTGGCATCGCCCAGGTAAAACCTGGAGCCCGTTTAGGCGATATTGGCTTTGCGATTCAGTCGCATGCCGAGCAAGCTGGCTACTCGGTAGTGCGCGAGTACTGCGGCCATGGTATCGGTAAAGTATTCCATCAAGATCCTCAAATTCTTCATTATGGAAAACCGGGGACCGGGGAAGCATTAGAAGAAGGGATGACCTTCACGATTGAACCCATGATTAATGCTGGTCGACGCGAGATCCGAACGATGCCTGATCAGTGGACCGTGAAAACAAAAGATCGTAGTCTTTCAGCCCAATGGGAACACACCGTTTTAGTCACTCACCATGGCGTTGAGGTCTTAACCTGGTCTGCGGATACTCCCAAGGCTCCCGCTTGTGTTGGCTGCCTAAACTATCGGCCCAGCGTAATCGCTGCTTAGATCCCCTCATCCTTAAAACGCGCTCATGAGTTCGGAATCCCATCCACTCAACGATGCACGGAGCTTGGCGTGTTCTGATTTTTTAGTCCACCAGAATGTTGGCAAGTTAATGCAGCGTTTAACCCAAGCAACCGATCAGCAGTTGCTGGATTTATGGAATCGCTGCAATCTCAGTACAGATGCTGCCTTGCTTGCCGTTGGTGGCTATGGTCGCTCTGAATTATTTCCTCATTCCGATATTGATATCTTGATTTTGCTTGATGATTCGCACAGCGAGGATCCCCAACTGCAGTCTAACCTGGAATCCTTTATTGCACTGTGTTGGGACTCGGGCCTAGAAATCGGCTCTGCGGTTCGCACGCTGTCCGAGTGTTTATCAGAAGCCCAACAAGACATTACAGTACGTACCTCGGTTTTAGAGGCACGCCTCTTGGGCGGTCATCGTGGTTTATTTAAATTATTTAAGCGCAGTCTTGATCAGGCGATGGATCCCAAAGCATTCTTTCAGGCGAAGTTACTGGAACAGCAGCAGCGCCACTATAAGTTTCAGGAAACGCCTTATGCGCTTGAGCCCAATTGCAAAGAAAGTCCGGGGGGCTTACGTGATCTGCAAATCATCCTATGGGTCAGTAAAGCTGCATCCCTTGGTAATAGCTTTACTGATTTATTCAAAAAAGGGTTAATCACGGAGCGCGAGCTCAAAGAACTCAATCGCAATCAGAAGTTACTGCAAAACATTCGGGCGAATTTACATTTGCTTGCTAAACGCCGTCAGGACGTTCTGGTATTTGATCTTCAAGCGGGTCTAGCTAAGCAAATCGGGATTAATCAAGAATCTGGCCGACTGGCCAGCGAAGAGCTGATGCG
>VFQS010001787.1_pt1 | contig 18734 bp, 19 predicted proteins | sample 3512361 | NCBI WGS metagenome assembly VFQS01 (sample SAMN10412375, study PRJNA504923) | tailings metagenome | isolation source: Relicate 1 Philex TSF3 active mining | place: Philippines
TGTTGATTGCCAATCCGCAGCTGGCAATCGTTGGAACTTTCTTGATGGGGTTTGTTTCAGGGCTTTTGTTGCTATGGGTTTGGCTGATTTACAAAGCACGTAACCCAAGGCACCCTGAGACGGGAACAATTACTGAAGTTAGTTAGCGCCGTAGCAAGTCTTGATTATTAGCTGATTCAATCCAGCTGATTAGTCCTGGCCATGGTCCCCAGCCATCATCTAATGAGAAGTGACCGGCATTTTCAAAGATGATTGGTTTTGTTTGAAGTGCTTCTTCATAAATTCCAACGCCTCTGGGAAGCCATTTGTCGTTGTTGGAAGCAATCACTGTTAGCTCGCCTGCCCACTTCTGAGCTTGTGGAGCAAGCAGGGGGTTGCTGAGATTTAGTGGTTCCGTAGCTGGCTCTAGATCTATTTTCATTTCTGGATCTGGGGGTGCTACTAGCAGCACCCTGTCAAAAGGCTTATTGAAGAGATCGGTGAGTGCACCATGCAGCCAGTTAGTGGTGCCGAGGGAGTGAGCGATGGCAATCTTTGCGTCCCCCGGCGCTTCATCCATCATGTTGCTCTCTTGGCGCAGCAGTTCTTGCCAGTCTTTTGGATTTGGTCTGTCAGGGTTTGGAAACTGTGGATACCAAACCTGGTGTCCTCGAGCTCGAAGCTCTGCAGCTGTTAGACGCAGCCAGTGGCCTTCTGGGCGCTTATTGGTCCAGCCGTGCAAGAGCAGAATTCTTTTCACAGGTCAAGAATATGCCCAGATCTCCCCAGAATTCTAAGTCAAGCGCCTTAGCTAAGCTTAGCTAATGTAAGCTACCAACATGACTTACATCTTCAACATGCACGAGGCAAAGACCAAACTTTCCCAACTCCTGGAGCTGGCGCTCTCGGGCGAGACGGTTCAGCTTGCCCGGAATGGTGAACCTGTGGCTGAAATTGTTCCAATTGCCGCTAGAACCAGACCCCTTTTTGGTGAATTCAAACCCTTTCAAATGGAACTGACTGAGGAGGTTCTTGCTCCGCTGTTTAGCAAGGAGGAATGGGATGAGATTCTCAGGGAGAGAGACAAGAAGCTAGTACAAACAATCGGAGAGCTAGCGGATGAAAAGTCTCCTGCTTGACACCAATGCGCTTCACTTCTACCTGACTCAATCCAAACGAGTTGGAAAGAAGGCTCAAAAACTGCTTGATTCTTCGAACCTCTTTTATTCATCAGTAAGCCTCTTTGAACTTAAATTCAAGAACTTACGCTTACCAAGTTTTTCATCAGTTGTCACTGCAGAGAATTTGAAGACGCTTGGCTTTAGGGCTCTGCATTTTGATGACTCGGCTACTGAACACTTGGTGTCAGTAAACACATTTGATCCCATCGACACAATGTTGGTTGCTCAGGCTAAATCAAGAGGCATGTTGTTTCTGACTTCAGATCAGAAAATTCTCAACGCTAATCTGGATTTTGTCTTTGATCTGAGCGATTAGGCAGTGGGATCTGCAATGCCAACGTAGACGGTCTCGAGGTATTCCTCGATGCCTTCGTGGCTTCCTTCACGACCAAGTCCTGATTGCTTCACGCCACCGAATGGACCAGCTGGGTTTGAAACAAGACCGGTATTGAGACCGAACATACCGACCTCTAGTCGTTCTCCCAGTCGCAGGCCTCGGTTGAGGTCTTTGGTGAAGGCGTAGGCGACAAGTCCATACTCAGTGTTGTTCGCCATCCGAATTGCTTCGTCTTCGCTCTTGAATGTGCAGATCGGAGCAACTGGTCCAAAAATTTCGTTCGAGAGAATATCGCAGCTCTCAGGCACGCTCTGCAAAATGGTTGGCGGGTAAAAGAATCCTTCGCCAGAAGGAATCACGCCACCAAGCACCAACTTGGCACCCTTGTTCTTAGCATCTTCAACTAGAGCGTGAACAGCCTGGCGGCTCTTCTCGTCAATAAGTGGTCCGATGTTGGCACCTTCTTCCAGCCCTCTGGCAACTTTGAGTTTTGACATTCGCTCGGTTAGTTTCTTTGCAAATTCATCAGCCACTGATTCGTGAACCAAGAAGCGGTTGGCTGCGGTGCAGGCTTCTCCCATGTTGCGAAGTTTTGCCAGCATTGCCCCTTCAACTGCTTTGTCCATATCCGCATCTTCAAATACTAGGAACGGGGCATTGCCACCAAGTTCCATTGAGACTTTTAGAACCTTTTCGGCTGAGTCAGCAATGAGCTTTCTACCAACCGGGGTTGATCCAGTAAAGGAAAGTTTTCTAAGCCTGTCGTCTTTGATCAGCGGGCCGGTGACATCCTGGACTCTGGTGGTTTGAATGACGTTGATGACACCGACTGGAACACCAACCTCCAATAGGACTTTTGCAAAAAGCAGAGAGGTTAGTGGTGTTAGTGCTGCTGGCTTCAAGATTGATGTGCAGCCAGCTGCGAGCGCTGGTCCAATCTTTCTGGTTGCCATTGCGAGTGGAAAGTTCCAGGGGGTGATGAGAAGCGCAGGTCCAATTGGACGCTTCAGCACCATCAGTCGGTTTTTGCCATCTGGTGCTGTGGTGTAGCGGCCATCAATTCTTGGAGCCTCCTCAGAGAACCAGCGAAGGAACTCGGCGCCATAGGCAACCTCACCCTTAGCTTCGGCAAATGGCTTTCCCATCTCCATTGACATCAAAGTTGCAAAGTCATCTGACATTGCGGTTACTTTTTCAAAGGCTGCGCGGAGTATTTCAGCTCTCACTCTTGGAGCAGTTCGACCCCAGTTTTCCTGAGCTTCGTGGGCTGCTTTCATGGCTGCCTGGCCGTCTTCATAGGAAGCGTCAGCAATGGTCTTTAGGACTTTGCCAGTGGCTGGGTCGGTGACATCGAAAGTCTTCTTATCGCTCGAGTCTTGCCATTTTCCATTTATTAGAAGCTGGTTTGGAACGAGATCGAGAACGCGTTTTTCATCGGCAGCTGAAGCCACTTGAAACTCCTTTATTTCTTTGCTAATTCTGCCACTTAAGTCGAAGGGCATTCACAACCACTGAAACGCTTGAAAATGCCATGGCCAGCCCTGCCAGCATTGGGTTTAGTAGCCCCAAGGCAGCAACCGGAATCAAGACGACGTTATAGCCAAAGGCCCAACCCAGGTTCTGCAGGATGTTGCGATAGGTCTTTTTCCCAAGCTTTAGAGCAAAGGGAACCATCTTGGGATCATCGTCCAAAATCGTCACATCACTAGCTGCCTGGGCAGCTTGAGAACCACTTCCCATCGCAATTCCGATATCTGCTTTCGAAAGCGCTGCCACATCGTTGATGCCATCGCCAACCATGGCTGTGGTTTGGCTTTGCTTTGCAAGGTATTCAAGTTTTTGCTCGGGGGAGTAGCCAGCAATTGCTTCAGTGATGGATAGCTGCTTTGCTACAAAGTCTGCTCTTGCTTGGTTGTCGCCGGAGAGCAAAACCGAGGAGACGCCATGGCCATTGAGTTCGGAAATGGCCTCTTTCGCCCCTGCTCGAAGATTATCGCTCAGTTCAATTAGGCCTTGTGCTTTGTTATCCCATGCAACCAAAACCAAAGTATTAGGACCTGCCGCTCTTATGGCTGCATCCAACTCACTTTGGTTTTCTAATTGCTTAGGTTTGCCAACCCAAACTGTTTTTCCTTCAATCAATCCGGTGAGTCCTTGACCAGCTGTTTCTGTGATTGATTCTGCTACTAGCATGCTCTTTTCAGAAAGTGCTTGGGCAATTGGGTGCTTAGAACCCTTCTCAACAGCCCCTGCATAGCTAAGGATTGTTTCTGCATCTACGCTGGCAATTGTGGTTACCTTGACAACTGAAAGCTTGCCGTCGGTGAGGGTTCCAGTCTTATCAAAGACAACCTTCTTGATCTTTGCCATAACCCTGAGAGAGTCTGGGTTTCTGATAACAACTGATTTCTTTGCCCCAATTGAAGTCGCAACAACCAAACTCATTGGAACAGCAATTCCTAAAGCACATGGACATGCGATCACGAGCACTGCTACGGCAGCTTCAAAAGCCCTTAGTTGATCGCCCGTGATAACGAGCCAGGCGACAAAAGTCGCAATTGCAATTGCGATCACTGATGGCACGAAAACACTCGAAATGCGATCGGCGATGGATGCCAGCTTTGTTTTGGTGGCTGTTGCCTCTCGCACCAAGTCGGCTATCTGAGCAAGCCTGGAGGCTCTGGCGGGGGCTTGGATTTCAATCTCGATTTCGCCCGATAGAACCGTTGCTCCGGCAGTTATAGAGTCACCCTGCCTCATTTCAACGGGCAGTGATTCACCCGTCAGAGAAGAGTTATCAATTGATGCGTATTGGCTTTTCAAGGTTGCATCTGCTGGGATTCTCTGGCCAGCGGCAACAGCAACCAAGTCACCTTTCACCAGCTCAGCACTAAGGACTTCTGCCCTAACTCCGTTTTGGATCTTGGTGGCTTTTTCTGGGATGGCATTCAGGAGGGATCGAACGGCATCGGTTGCGCTGCGCCGAGTTTTTACTTCTAGGTAGCGGCCAATTAGAACTACTGACGGAACTACCGCTGCAACTTCAAAATAGTGGTGAGGGTGTCCCTGCAGGACCAGGTAGATACTAAATAGATACGCGACTGCTGAACCCAATGAGACGAGCGTGTCCATCGTGGTGTCGCCTTTAAGCAAATTTTTCACGGCTGCCGAGTGGAATGGCCAGGTTACGTATGTAATCACTGGTGTTGCCAAAGCCCAGACCAAATACTGACTTCCGGCAAATTGGAATCCCGGCACCATCGAAAACAGAATTGCAAGGGCTGATAAAACTGAGCCAGTGATAATTCTTGGCATCAATCTGCTGAGCTCAGGCTTTCCTTCGCCAACCTTGTAGCCAGCTGAGTCGACGGCCTCTTTTAGTTCTTCTAGCTCAATCTCTTTATTGAGTGTTACGTGAGCTTTCTCGGTTGCAAAGTCCACATAGGCGGACACGCCTGGGAGCTGATTGAGGGATTTTTCGACTCTGCGAGCACAAGCAGTGCAGGTCATGCCCTCAATCTCAAGCTCTAGTTGATTAGTCATTTACCTTCACAAATTTGGTGGCTTGATAACCAGCTCGATCGATTGCATCAACTAATTCTTGCTCAGCAGCTTCGCCTTCAATTAGTGCTTTACCTGTCTGAGGATTTACTTCAAGCACGTGAACACCTTGAACGTTTGAAAGTTCTTTCGTGACAGATGCTGCGCAGTGCCCACAGGTCATTCCTGTGATGTCAATTTGTGTTTTTTCCATTTTTTCTCCTATTCAAAAAGTTGTGTGATTTGATTCCAAAGTTTTTCGTTGATTGAGTAGTAAACCCAGGTACCGCGCTTTTCTGCCTTAAGAAGGCCGGCTTCGGTTAGTTTTTTCATGTGGTGAGAAACGGTTGGCTGCGAAAGATTGAGTGGGCTAGTTAGATCACAAGTGCAGGCTTGAGAGTTTTCACCTTTTCTTATGAGTGCAAGGATCTGAAGACGGGTAGGGTCTGCAACAGCTTTTAGCAGGCCTGCAATCTCAGTTGCTTGGCTGCGGGCCATGGGTTCTAGCCCAGGAGCTGGAGCACACTGCGAGATATCTAGTGCGATTTTGGTAACCATTTGTTCACCTTCTTACATAGATAATTATCTATAAACTATACATAGATGTCCATCTATGAATTTAGAAGGCCCAGGGGAGCGCTGTGAAAGCTAAGTTTTTGGCCGAGCTACTAGGCACACTGAGCATTGTCGCGGCTGTTATTGGGGCAGGTTTCATGGTCAGGAACCTGGAAGTCAACCCAGGTCTTGACCTGTTCATGATTGCAAGCGCCGTTGGCGCAGTCTTGTTTGTATCAATTAGCACCCTGGCAAGTATTTCTGGAGCACACTTCAACCCAATCGTCACACTGGCTTTTTGGATTAGGAAAGAACTCCCAGCAATAGAAGCTGCTATCTACCTAGCTGCCCAGTTCATTGGCGGTGTTTTAGGTGCACTGCTGGCAAACCTAATGTTTGATCAGCCCTTTGCGATTAGTGAAGTGGATCGTTTTAGCCCAGGAGCAATGGTTGGTGAAGGTATTGCGAGTGCTGGCTTAGTTCTCTTGATTCTGTTACTTGTTTCTTTTGATAAGAGCTCACTGGTTGCAGGCTCAGTGGCGCTGTGGATTTTTGCAGGTCATATCTTTACTTCATCTACGGCATTTGCAAATCCTGCCGTGACAGTTGGAAGAATCTTTTCTTCAGCACCTAGTTCTATCTCATTTGAGTCAGCGCTGTATTTTGTGTTGGCTCAGCTCATAGGAGTCGCACTTGCACTAATAGTTTTTTCGCAACTCAGAAGGGTAACAAAATGACAAAAGTCGCATCAGTAATGTTTGTCTGCGTTCACAACGCCGGTCGTAGCCAAATGGCGCAGGGTTTTCTCTCGGCCCTAGCCGGTGACCGAGTTGAGGTGAGATCCTCTGGCACCATGCCGGCTGATCAGATTAATCCATCGGCTGTCGAGGCGATGGCCGAGCTTGGCATTGACATCTCAGATCAGAAACCAAAGGTTTTGACTGACGAAGATGTAAAAGCATCTGACTATGTGATCACGATGGGTTGTGGCGATGCTTGTCCTTTCTACCCAGGCAAGAAATACCTGGACTGGAAGCTGGATGACCCTGCCGGCAAAGATGTTGCATCCGTTAGGCCAATCAGAGACCAGATCAAGGCGATGGTGGAAGAACTCGTTGCCGAAATTGACGCCAAAGCAGCTAAATAAGGCGGCTATTTCCCTAAACTTAGGGCAATGCGCAGACTATTGATTTCAGCGCTGGCAGTTTCACTGCTAGCAGGTTGTGCTGCAGGGCCAGCCGAAACATCCGCCACTCCCACTGAAACAGCACCACCTGAGCCAGTCTTTGTTGCCGCTCCTCTTACCGGTGTTATGTATGAAGAGGGAACCAACCCCTACCTGACCTTGCCGGCGGTTATGGCAAAGATCGATAACACCGCTAGTGGTAAGCCACAGCTTTCGCTGAATGACGCCGATATTGTTTTCGTTACCCGGGTTGAGGGTGGCATGACCAGACTTCTTCCAGTTTGGCACTCCAGAATGCCAGTGGATGTGGGTCCTGTTAGATCCGTGCGTCCAGTTGATCCACTTTTGATTTCACCATTTGGTGGCGTCTTTGTTTATTCAGGCGGACAAGCGCCTTTCAAGAATGCAGCTCGTGACACCGGTCTCGTAATGAGCGATGAGGACACCGAGCAAGATAACGACACTTACTACCGCGAGAAGAGCCGTGTTGCTCCTTGGAATTTGATGTTTAGAGCCCAGATGCTGCAAGAGATGTATTCATCGCAGCAGTCAGCACCACCTGCTCAGTTTTCTTATGGAGATGCACCAACCGCAGTTTCACTAGGTGTTCCTGTTCTGAGCTTGAGCGTGAAGTACCCAGAAACACTTTCAGCTTGGGAGCCTGGCACCGCAGCCTTCCCATGGAGTGCATCTAGTGAACCAGTTTGGATGAGATCGCAAAATGGTAAGAAGCACAATCAGCAAAATGATGAGCAGATCTTTGCCAAGAACGTTGTGGTTCTAGAAGTTACTCACGATTTGAGCTTTAGAGATCCAAAGTATGGACCAATTCCAAAAGCCGAGCTGGTTGATAACACTGGTGTTGCACACATCTTCACCGATGGCTACTACCTCAAGGCCGTTTGGACCAAGGGCGGCATCAAGAGCCCGATCAAGCTGACTACTTCAACCGGCAGCGTCGTTGAACTGGCAGCTGGCAATACTTGGGTTGAGCTGATGGATCTTCCTCGCAGCACTCTCAAGGTGGTTGAGCCAGAACCAGAGCCAACTCCAACTGAGTCATCAGACGAGTAATGCGGGGCGTCAAGAAAGAGAATCTGCCAAGCAAGATTTGTGCGCGTTGCGGACGAGAAATGGTTTGGCGTAAGTCTTGGGCCAAGAACTGGGATGAGGTTCGTTACTGCTCAGAAAAGTGCAAGCGGACTAAATCTCTTTAGAAAAATCCTTTAGCCAACCACGCAGCTCGCTGCCGATATCATCTCGGTCAACCGCCATTCTCAGGGTTGCCTTGATGAAATCAAGCTTGTCACCTGTGTCATATCGGCGACCGCGGAAGATAACTCCTCGCACGCCACCTGCCACCGTTGGGTTGGCGGCCGCAAACTGCAGAGCGTCAGTAAGTTGAATCTCGCCGTTTCTTCCCTCAGGAGTGTTTTCTAATACCTCAAAGATTTCTGGTCTAAGGACATATCTTCCAATAACTGCAAGGTTGGAAGGAGCTTCTTTTTCAGATGGCTTTTCAATTAGCTGGTCAATCCTTACCAGATCACCTGACTGCTCTGAGACTTTAGCGCAGCCGTAGAGGTGGATTTGACTCATCGGAACTTCCATCAGGGCAACTACGTTGTCGCCTGTTTCCTCATGCAGTTTTAGCATCTGGGGGAGAACTGGATCTCTTGAGTCGATTACGTCGTCTCCGAGCAGAACTGCAAAGCTGTGTTCACCAACGTGGCTCTTAGCTCTGAGCACCGCGTGACCAAGGCCTTTTGGATCACCCTGTCTGGTGTAGTGAATGTCAGCTAGCTGAGTGCTTTCTTGCACCGAAAAGAGTTTCTTTTTGTCTCCCTTTTCCGAGAGAACCTGCTCTAGTTCCGCAACTCGATCAAAATGATTTTCTAGAGCGTTTTTGTTTCTTCCAGTAATCATGAGTAAATCCTGAAGACCAGCTGAAACGGCTTCTTCAACTACGAACTGAATTACAGGCTTGTCGACAATCGGCAGCATTTCCTTGGGAAGCGCTTTAGTGGCAGGCAAGAACCTTGTTCCAAGGCCCGCTGCCGGAATAACTGCCTTTTTTACAGCGTATTTTGACGATTGTGACATGGCTAAAGTTTAGACTCGTAACTCTGGGTTTGATTAGAAACTGGGTTCAAGGAGAGATTTTGCATGAAGAGAATTAGTGCATTTCTGCTAGCGCTTCTGCTAGTCATCCCAACCCAGGCCAGTGCAAACGTTGCAGAGCCTGCCTACGATGCGGTCAACCTTTCACACGCCTGGAACCTTGGTTATAAAGGTGCTGGTGCAACAATCGCCATCATCGATCAGGGCGTCAATCTTGACCACCCATACTTCAAAGACAAAATCGTTGATGGTTACTGCTACGTCGAGGCAACCTCTGCTCTGCGTTGCCCCAATGGCACAAGAGAACAATCTGGAGCGGCCGCTGCATCGCAGCGAAAAATCGGAAGTGTTTACCTAACCGATGAAGATCACGGCAACATGGTTGCCGGGTTGGTTGCTGGTAATCCAACCGCTGAAGCGCCTGGCGGTGTTGCTCCCGATGCCAAGATCTTGATGGCCAATGTTGATCTGACTTTGAATGGAATTTTGGCTGCGCTTCGCTACATCAAGGAAAGAAGGGAAGCGCTCAATATTGTTGCTCTTTCAATGTCCTGGGGCGGGTACTTCACCGAGATTCCAAGATCCTGGCTGCAGTGTGATACAAATCCACAGCTCGCTCAGTTAGCTACTTTGCTTACAGACCTGCGAAAAGCGGGAGTTATGCCTTTTGCCTCAGCTGGTAACACGCCAACGCTAGAAGTTGCAACTTCAGTTTTTCCTTCCTGCTTGAAGGACGTTGTGGCTGTGGCATCAGTGAACAACAAAAATGAAATCAGCTGGTATGTCACCATGTCCAACAAGGTTGAGTTGTTGGCTCCTGATTACGCAAGAAGTGCAAACACCTTCAGCTACATTCAGTCATCCGGAACATCAGCAGCTGCGCCGATGGTGGCTGGAACTTTTGCCATTCTTCGTCAAGCTTTCCCAACTAGAACACCTGAACAGATACTCAGTGTCATGAAGTCCAGTGGAACAAAAATAAACGATGTCATTCGCAAGGGCATACCGATGGTTGACGTAAGGTCCGCCGTGAATGCTTTGCAGGCGGGCACAGTTACTCCGCAGCCAGGACAGAGTCTGAATGTCGGAACATTCAACGGAAAGATTGTTGTTTATGCCCGCGGCTATGCTGGCTCAACCATCAGCTGGAAGATTGCTGGCCGATGGCAGAAAGTAACTGTTTCACAGGATTTCCAGGCGTTTGATCGCCCAACCAGGGCAATCGGAGTTGATGTAACTGTTGACATTTTCGTGAATGGCTCACCAACGCCACTGTTTTCAAAGACTGTGCGCACTCGCTAATTAGCGACCCAGCACAAATAACAGTAGTTGCTTGACCCCGCCTAGTAGTTTCAGCCGGCGCAGTCCGAATACCAGTCTCACAATGGGCGCCGCGCCACCAAATACTCGATCAAACACTGCTGCTCTTGCCTTGCGATCAACTTCTGTACCCCAACGCTCACCCGAACTGTCGGATGGATGGGTGGCTGCAAAGATCGGTGCAAACTCGCACCTGGCACCGGCTTTGATTAGGTCACTGATGAAAATGTATTCATCACCAAGGTATAGCTCAGCACCAGCGCCGAATCGCTCATCAAATTTCACCTCGAGCTGCTTGACTGCTGAGACTCTGATCATCATCTCGTAGGTTGCTGCTCTGGCTGAGTTCAGAAGAGTCAACTTGTTTTCGCTAGTCGGGTATTGCTTTCTGGCTTTACCGGTCTCATCCTTAGCTGCCAGCAGAAGCATTACTAGTTCCGGATTCTGCTCAAATTTCTGGATTGCTTTGGATAGTTCCTCTGGGTGAAAAACAACATCATCATCACCAAAGATTAGGAGTTCTGTTTTCGCGTTCAGAATTGCCTGATTGCGGCTCTTGGCCACACCTTTGCCAGCAACTTCTATCAGAGTTGCTCCAGTTGGAGCCTGATAGCTGACTTGATTGGGGTTTTGTACCAGAACCAGGTATTCAAAATCACTGCTGGGAAAGCGAATGTTTGATACGCGCTCTGCGAGAGTTGAGAAACCAATAGTGAGCTTCATTAGAAGCTATTCGCCTTCGCTCTCGCGAATCTCATCAAGGCTGAGGAAATTGACGAGAAAGTTGTATTCATAAGACGCAGACCCAGGAAAAATACGATGGTGCTCGAGAGAGAAACTACGCCGTCGATGCTGAAGATAACAAGCAGCACCATAAGAGCGACGATAAAGAAGCTTCCAAGCAGGGTTGCAAACTCCGCTGACTTAATTCGACTACCAAGGCGCTCTGCCGGCGATACATTTTCTTTGGCTCTTCTTTTTTCAACAAAGTCGCGCTGAACTTTGAGCTGGAAGGTAAAGATGCGTCCCATAACTTGCAGCAAGATCAAGATGATCACCAAGGTGATGCTGCCCATTATCTGATTCAGCACAAAGAGGAAAGCCGCGATTACAAAAGCTTGAAGCATGAAGCTGAGGACATTGACTAACTCAAGAGCCATGGCCCACTCCCAACTTTCACCCTGGGATGTTTTCTCGCGCTTGTCTGCTCCGAATGCTTTGTCAAAGAAGCGAACTCGATAGGTCTTTTGAATGTAGTTAGCAACCCTGGTGGCAACGAAAAGAAGACCAAAGATAACCAAGTTGATGATGATTTCGCCAAGTCCCTTTTCGGCACCATTTACAACCAAGTCAGTGAAAAGTTTTGCTACAAGTAGTTCAGTAACAGGGATTGCTGCTGCAACAAGAATCAGAAGAATAAGTGGGTAGCGATATTTAGCTGGAACCAGTAGCCGAGCCGATTGCCACAGCTCCTGGGCTAATTTCTTCATTTCTCAAATCTAGCGACTGCTTGGCGCACGTGCCCAATAACCTGCTGCTTCTTATCTTGAGAAACCTTTATATCTCTAATCAAATTGTCCAAATTTAGCTTGGTCAGGTCCAGATCGATGGGCTGTGGGTTCATCACTTCCACTTCGGCACCCAGCGCATAATCCTCATACTTGATGCCTGTTCCGTGGACGTTGTCTTCGAAACCTTTGAAGGTGACAAGGCCACACGGAATTCCATAGGACTGGCAAACAATCATGACGTGCATTGCTGAGGTAATCACCTTGTGGTATTGAGCAAGTGTGTTTACAAATACCTCGATGTCGTGAGGTCTCGACATCATCACCGAAATCTCATCGACGTGTGGAGGAAGTTTCACTGGGATTGCCGAGTGGGAGAAATGGCGAACAAAGGCAGTCTTACCATTTGTCGCTACGCGCTTGACTGGAACAATTTCACTAAGAATTAGACCGGGATCTCCGTGCGTATCAACGAGTTTTCCACCAGCAGCTTGAAGGGCCTTGGCGCTGTGTGGGCCACGAAGCGAGACGTAGTCGGCTTTCGGATGAAGGTTTAGGTCATCAGATGAAATACCAGTACCTAAAACAACTGAGTTTCCGCGAATGAATCTTCCGATGGAACCAAGACCAACGATGTGTTTGCGAAGGCTGGGATCCGTTGGAGCTTGGTGGGTGATTCCTCTGCTGGTGTAGTGGGACAGAACGAGCGGAGATAGCCAGTCACCAAAGTTTCCTGGGTAGGGGTAAACCCACCACATCAATGGAATCTTTTTCGAATCGCGCTGGGCGTAGTGCAGGAAAGCCTCAGCGGATTCGATTGTTGAGGCCTCAAGGTAAGTTCGAAGGTATTTCAGATCGAAGTCGGATTTAAGACTCTCAAACTCAGTTCGGTTTCCGTGCTTGGCTTCAAACAAAATCTTCCCAAGGTGTCTTCCGCGAACAGGATCGATTCCCTTGGCATTGTCTTTGGTGAGAGCGTTGGTGACACCGGTGGTGTCCGCAATTCTGCGAAGTGAGTTCCGAAGATTTCTAGGAAGAATGCTTTCCAGCTGCTTCGCCTTGGCAAGCAGCCTGCCTCTAGTGCTCTGAGATTTCTTGGTTCCGTGCTGGACGACTTTGTTCTTAAATTCTGCAACGTTGCCAGATGATCCAAAGCTAAAGAAAGGCGGTCTTTGTCCTGTTTCAAGGACTGCTCGCTCACGAAGAATTTCGGTGGTTGGAATCATCTGGAAGGTTAGATTTCTAGCATTTGCTCGCCATGCCTCTTCCAAGAAGTAATCGTCAGTTGCTTTGAGAGTGGCTTTTTGCTCTAAGGCGTAGGCATCTTCAATAAGTTTTCTTGCTTGTGGAGTTGTGTTGATGCCCCAAAAGCTTGGTTCCCAGAAGCGAGTGCGGTGGGCATAGCCAATTTGCATTGGCGAACCAAATGATCTTTGGAAACCAATTAGGTCAGCAGTTGAATTTGAAATGTAGTCCGGAAGGTGAGAGATTCGGCAGTCAACGTCGATCCAGAACACCATCTTGTCGGGGTGTTTGTGGCAGATGTCTCTGATGAAGCCAATCTTTTTTCTGGTGACATCGGCCCAATCTTCGCCTGGCTTTTTCTCAACTTGCAGAAGTTCGTGAGCGATTCCAAGACTGGCTAGCTGCTCTCTTAGTTCTTTGGCGTGATTGCCGTAGTACTCGTCCGGGGTATAGAACGAACAGATAACTACGTCGCGAGAGCTCATTTCTAGAAATTTACCATCGCTTTATTTGCGTCCTCTGATAAGCCCCACCCAAAAGCCAATTCCCCAGGAAAAGTGCATGGTTGGCAGCACAACAATCAGCCACAGCCTTACCGGCCAGCTAAGCGAGGTCTGGCCAGCTGAATAGAAGGCGATGGTTAGTAGGTATAGATATAGAGGAAAGCCTAAAAAGGATGAGAGAACCAGCAGAGGTGGGATCCAGTAGCGAAATCTCGAATTTCCAATGTCATCCCGGGTTAGGGCACCGCGCCAGATGCCGGTTTTGAAAAACTGCTTGGCTAGCGATGTCCAGTCTCGTCTTGGGTAGTAGCCAACAACGAGTCTTGGATCAAACCAAACGTGGTAGCCAGCCTTTTTGATTCTTTGGTTTAGTTCCCAGTCCTGAGCTCTAACCCAGGTTTCGGAAAAACCGCCGAGTTCAATCAGCACACTCTTGCGATAGCAACCCAGGTAAACAGAATCTGCAACCCCAGCCGCACCACCTACGTGATAGCTGCCACCACCAAGGCCGATTCGGTTGTTGTAACCAAATGCAACTGCATTTTGAAAATTGCTGGTTCCCTTAGCAAGCATGCGCCCACCAACATTGGCGGCACCAGTGTCATTCAAAATCTTGACGGCCAGGAGTGCATATCCCTCTGGCAATTCCGAGTGAGCATCCACTCTGATCACAACTTCATATCTGCATTCAGCAATTGCCAGGTTCAAGCTAGTTGACGTGAGTCCTGTATGAGAGTGAACAAGCCTTAGGTTGCTGTGGCGGTTCGCTAGCTCTTGCGCAACTTCGTTCGTTTTATCGGTTGATGGACCTAGGGCAAGAATGAGTTCGGAAAGTCCAGGAGTTTCTTGTTTTAGAACTGAATTGACTGCGGTCTCGAGGTATTTTTCCTCATTGAGCACTGGCATCACAAATGACACCTGTCTTAGCTCAGTCATTCTGAATTGTTCTTCCGAGCGCTATTACTTTCCAACCAGCTTTTTGCCAAGCTGATACATCTAGAACATTTCTGCCATCAATGATGGTTGCCTTGCTTACCTTGGTCTTAGCAGCTGCAGGATCTAGTGATCTGAATTCTTCCCACTCGGTGCCAAGAATCACTAGTTCTGCATTTGAAAGTGCTTCAAGAGCGTCAGAGACTGCAGTTAGATTTGAATCGGTAAGACCATGCAAGGCCTTTGGGTCGGTCACTGTTACTGCTGCCCCTGCATTGGCAAGAGAGCGCGCTATCTCCAGCGCAGGTGACTCTCTTAAGTCGTCGCTGTTTGGCTTGAAGGAGATTCCAAGAACTGTGATCTTCTTGCCAGTTAGATTTCCAAGCTCTTGCTTGGCAAGCTGGACAACTCTTGTTCTTCTTCTCTCGTTGATGCCATCGATTTCTTTGAGGAAGCTAAGTGCTTGACCAACGCCAAGTTCTTCGGCTCTGGCAATAAAGCCTCGAATGTCTTTAGGGAGGCAGCCGCCACCAAAACCAATGCCTGAGCGCAGGAATTTGTTTCCGATTCGCTCGTCATAACCAATTGCCTTGCTCAGTGCTACTGCATCAGCACCGACCACCTCGGCAACTTCTGCCATGGCATTGATGAAACTGACTTTGGTTGCCAAAAAGGCATTGGCAGCAACCTTTACAAGCTCGGCCGTTGGAACATCTAGTTCAACTACCGGTGAACCGGCTTGAATAAGTTTTTCGTAGGCAACTAGCAGAGGGAAGGAGTCTTCCTTGTGCCAGTAGCCGATCACTATGCGATCTGGTCTGAGGGAGTCCTCTAGTGCTGTTCCTTCTCTAAGAAACTCTGGATTCCAGATCAGTCTTGGCTCAAAGCCAGTAAGCTGCTGGAGTTTTTCTTTCAGGCTCTGGGCAGTTCCAACGGGAACGGTTGATTTGCCAACAACAACTGCTGTATTAGAAAGGTATGGGGCTAGGTCTTCGATGGCCGCGTATAGATAAGAGGTATTGGCGGAGCCGTCTGGGCTTTGGGGTGTTCCAACACAGAGGAAGTGCAGATCTGCGCTCGCTGAGTTCTCATCGTAGGAAGCCTGGAACTGAACCTTGCCTTCTTTGATTACTTCTTTGAGGGCTTCTGAAAGACCTGGTTCAAAAAAGGGGATTTGGCCATTTTTTAGGCTTTCGACCTTGGCCTGGTCTTTGTCGATTCCAATAATGCTGTGACCAAGCTTGGCCATGGCAACCGCATGGGTGGCGCCTAAATAGCCCAAGCCAATAACCGAAATCTTCATTTGTGGGCAGTCTACCGAGGCAATTGCCCGTAACAAGTGGAGAGTGTCGCCGTATATTGGTCTCGATGGCAGAAAAAGAAGAGTTCCGCGAAGATCCGCTCGAGCAGCTCCTGGACGAGGAGTCTGACGAGGAGTTTGGCCTACCTGAATTCAAAGAGCACTTTGCCGACACTCTCACCCCAGCCGTTCTAAAGGACTGGACCGCGGCTGACTTTGCCAGCATCTATGTTCGTTTCCGCCCACACCTAGAGCGTCACGCTCGTCGTTTTTTGGTCAACCCTTCCCAGGTTGAGGAAGTGGTGCAGGATGCATTCCTATATCTAATGACCACACTGCCAGAGCTCGACAGCGAGCTTGGAGTATTGAAGTTTTTGAAGTGGAAGGTTCGCCTTCTTTGCCTCGATGTAATTCGCATCAACTCACGTGCAAGCTTTGCACCACTTGAAGATCAGCCAGAGATGGCAGCAAATTCACCTGAGCTATCGCAGTCAATGGAGCGTGCAGATGATGCAGCAATTGTTGCTCTAGCTCTTGCCAAGCTGCAGCCAAGGCACCGAGAAGTTTTGATTGCATCGATCTACGAAGAGAAGGCAACCGATGTTGTTGCAGCTCAAATGGGTCTAAGCGAGAATGCAACCAGACAGCTTTTGTTCCGTGCCCGCTCTGCTTTCAAGAAGGCGCTGATTGGAGAAGCCGACACCGCAGGTTTGTCAGTCGGTCAAATTCTTTCGCTCGCTGCTAGAAAAGCTGCAGCGGAGAGTGGCAAGTACATCTCTGCAGCAGGGGCATTCTTGCTTGTTCTTGCAATTTCAGTTGGCATCATTCCAAACCTTGCACAGCCAGTAGCTCCAGTTGCTGAACCTGCTCAAACTCAGTCTGCTGAAGAGCCAGAAGTTTTGGTTGAAGAAGAAGCAGCAACGCAAGAGGCCGTTGAGGTTCCTGTACAGGTTGTTGTTCCGGTTGAGCAGGTGGCAGCGCCAGCAGCTGAAACAGTGGCAGCTCCAGTTGCAGCTGCACCAGAGCCAATCTTTAGTGAGTTCTCACTTTCATCCATTCTTGCTACCAACGTTTCGCAGGCTGGTTACTACACCAACTCTTACGCTTCCTCTGACTTCCTCTCTGCTGGGTTTAGAGCAAGTTCAATTGAAATCTTTGGTGGTACTGGTATTTCTGCCTTCCTAGACATCGATTTTGCAAACCGTTCGGTTTACAACGTGGTGTTCCAGATGTGGGTAGATGGCAAGCGCTACTACGCGGTTGCTGAAAATGCCTCAGCTGTTACCAACTCTGTGGTTGGTGGCTACGAAGTTGTACACCGCTCATCTGATTTCTGGGTAGTGGACGACAAGGGCAACGTATTTGACCAAAGCCCACTTGCTAATGCCACCGCAGTTGTGACGCTAACTCTCGACACCAATGGCAACCCTGTGAAGGCTGCCCTGCAGGTTCAAAAAGCTAGCTGATTAGACTTTCCTGTTATGCAGGATCTAATGCGCCTAGCCATTGCGGCTGCCAAACAATCGGGTGATGATGTGCCAATTGGTGCTGTCATTTTGGATAGCGAAGGCCAAGTAATTGCCACTTCTGCCAACAACCGCGAAGCAACCAGCGATCCTGCCGGCCATGCCGAGATTGTTGCTATCCGAGAAGCAGCAGCAAAACTTGGAGACTGGCGACTGACTGATTGCACGCTGGTAGTCACACTCGAGCCCTGCGTGATGTGTGCCGGTGCTATCCAGGCCGCTCGAATTCCCAAGGTAATTTTCGGAGCGTATGACCCAGCGGTTGGCGCTGCCGGTTCTCGTTATGACCTACTTCGAGACGAAAAGCTTGGCCAGATGGTTGAAGTGATTGGTGGTGTGCTTGAAAAGGAGTGCGCTGAGCTGATCGAAAGATTTTTTCAAGACAGAAGAAGCTAATTGGTAGGCTGTTCGGCGGTGACGTGTCCGAGCGGCCGAAGGTGCAACTCTCGAAAAGTTGTGTGGGTGAAAGCCCACCGTGGGTTCAAATCCCACCGTCACCGCCACAAACCTAGTGAGGATAAATGAGCGAGATAGAGCTCAAAGAGCGAATTGCTAACCTCACCAAAACCCTAGAGAGCATCGAAAAAGTAATTGATGTTCCAGCACTTGAAAAAGAAATCAGTTCTCTGCAACAGCAGGTCGAAGACCCAAAGCTTTGGGACAACGCATCCCGCGCTCAAACCATCACTGGCTCACTCTCCAGAGCCAAGAACAAACTAGAAACTTTTCAATCACTGAAGTCGCAAGTTGAAGATCTTGGCGTTCTCGCCAGCATGGCGGAGCAGGAGGGCGATGCAGCCTCAGTGAAAGAAGCTCAGTCCGAGGTCAACAAGTTAGCCACTGAAGTTCTTGCACTTGAAACCGAAACCATGCTCTCCGGTGAGTATGACTCTCGTGGTGCGCTTCTGACCATTAGATCTGGAGCTGGCGGCGATGATGCCACCGACTTCGCCGAGATGCTAATGCGCATGTATTTGCGCTACTGCGAAAAGCAGGGTTACAAGACTCAGGTTCTAGACACTTCTTATGCCGAAGGCGCAGGTATCAAGAGCACCCTGGTTGAAATTGATGCTCCTTACGCATATGGCAAGCTCTCGGTAGAAACCGGCACGCACAGGCTCGTTCGAATGAGCCCATTCAATGCAGCTGGCAAAAGACAAACCTCCTTTGCTGCCGTTGAAGTTGTTCCGTTGATTGAGGGAACCGATGAGGTTTCGGTGCCGGAGTCAGAAATCAGGGTTGATGTTTTTCGCTCGTCAGGCCCTGGTGGTCAGTCGGTGAACACAACGGACTCTGCTGTTCGCATCACCCACATCCCCTCTGGAATTGTGGTTTCGTGCCAGAACGAAAAGAGTCAGCTGCAGAATAAGCAAGCTGCGATGAGAGTTCTGCAATCAAAGCTGCTTGAGCTGAAGCGCCAGGAAGAGGAAGAGACTAAGCGCAAGCTGGCAGGCGATGTCAAAGCAAGCTGGGGAGAGCAGATGCGCTCTTATGTCCTAG